>Ga0256839_1001900_pt1 | contig 24449 bp, 17 predicted proteins | sample 354166metaG_FD_185968 | JGI IMG/M metagenome (GOLD analysis project Ga0256839, IMG submission 185968) | Hydrothermal vent microbial communities from Mid Atlantic Ridge, Atlantic Ocean - 354-166 | ecosystem: Environmental > Aquatic > Marine > Hydrothermal vents | place: Atlantic Ocean: Mid... | reverse complement strand
TAAGATTCGTTGACGCCGTATTCGCGACATAGCTTTCGGGCCTGGGAATAGCTGATAACTCGTTTGTCTTTGGGGTTTAGATAGGCTCGGATGATGTGGCCGTAAGCCCTATTGCCCAGAATTTTTTCGGCGAAGTCGCCCATGCCTTTGCCGTTGCGATCGTTTTTTACGATGGCTCCCCGTTCTTCCAGCAACTTGAAGACTTCGATGAAGCGCTGGTTGAGCTGTATTCTGTCTTCTCTAATCATTACTTTGCACATTTTGTTATCAAAATCGGCTGCAAGATACAAACATTTTGTTTTATGACAAAATTTGTTTGAAAAATTATTCAACAAATTTTGTCGTTTTCGTTTTGCCGAAAGGCAGAGAGGGCATTGTCCGCTCAACTGTTCGGCTTGTTTTTCGGTCTTGTTCATTGGTCCAACCTGTACAGTTCGTACTTCCGGATGATCCGGATGAGGTTGTTGGCATAATTGGGGTCGGTAGCATATCCAAGTCGTTTTAATCCTCTGGCCCAGGCTTTGTAGTCCTTGCCGTGTTTTTTCAGCACCTTGTATTTGCCGTTGGCCAGTAACTTGGAGTGTGCGCGCCAGCTTTCCCAGGCCGAGCCGTAAATGCGGAAAAAGTCTTTGTGGCTGTCATCGGAAAAATTGGAGCAGTGTCCTTTTTTACAGGATTTGGAAAAGCACTTGATGCCGAAATGGTTGTTGTTGCGGGTAGCCAATAAACTGGTGCCTCCATTGCTTTCCAGCAGGCCCTGTGCCATGCAGATGCTGGCAGGAATGCTAAATTTTTCCATTTCGACCCGTGCTACTTTTTCAAATCGCCTGATGTAGGCCTTGTAGCGCTTGTCTTTTTCGGTGTCACCGGCTTCTTTAATCAGCCAGGGGGCTGTTGATTTAGCGGCAGCAGCGGCAGTAGCGGCAGCAGCGGCAGCTTGCCCTTTGTCTGGTTCGGGGGGAGGTGTTGGCGGGCTTTGTGAGTGATCGACTACCTGCAAAGCAGATGTTTGAGGGCTGTCGGATAAATTGCCCCATTGTATCTGAAAAACCACATTACGCTGGGTAAACAGGTAGATAAGCATGAAAGAGACGAAGAGCTTAAACCAGGGGATTCGAATGCGTTTAGGCAACCAGTAAAACCATTTGAGGCGAATGTAGGTGCCCAGTTGCTCCAGAAAAAAGTGAAGTTGTTTCCACAAATCCTTGAAATCCATGTTTTGGCTTTCGCCAAAACTTTGGGCAGGGGAAGACGAAGAGGGTACTGGCTCTTTTTCCGGGCTTTTTTGCAGTTCACATCTTTCGGGATGGGGTTCCAGGAACTCAAAGTGAATTTTTTTCATGATGCTCAATTTTATTTGTTTTGAAAAAACGGCACTTACAAAAGGACCGCAGGCTGTTTCCAAACAAATCGTGTCGCAAAGATAAACAATTTGTTTAAAATAGAGCCTCTTGTAATCAACAATTTGTTTATTTTTTTGATTTTTTTTGCAGAGGGGGTGAGATGTTGGGAGTGAGGCGGGAACCTCCTTGAGGATGCAGACGTTAAAATCCCTATCTTTGGGCCTTTAGGATAACCAGAGGGGGATAAGGGCGGATTTGAGGAGGAAAATCAAAGGCTTATTGAGTGGTTTAAGTTTTTATACAAATGATGGACAAAGAGCGCATCCAAAGACTCGTTAAAAAGTATGGACAAAAGATCAAGGCTTGGTTGCTCCAAGGGGCAAAAGAAGTCTGGAGCTTTGTCTCTAGTCCTATCTTTTTGAAAAACCTGGGCCTGATGCTAGCTGTTTCTTTGCTCTTTGTTTTTCTCACAGCCAGCTGGTTACATTGTTATACGCACCATGGAGAAACGCTTCCCGTCCCTGATTTTGCCGGATTAGAAGTGGATGAAGCGCAGCGAGCGGCTCAAGAATCTTCCATGGAAATTGTCGTGCGGGATTCTGTTTGGGTGGAGAACAAAAAAGGAGGTATCGTTTTAGAACAAGATCCTGCTCCGGGTGATGAAGTAAAGCGAGGCCGGAAAATTTATGTGCGGGTCAGCAGGAATACACCCGATGAAGTGAGCTTGCCCGAACTGGCTGGTGTGGACAATTTTGATCAGTATCAGCGCTTGTTGAAAAAACGCCACCTCAAGCTGAAGGTTAAGGAAAGGGTGTATCGTCCCAAGTATGCAGAGAATACCATCGTTTACCTGGTTTACAAAGGGGAAAAAATCGAGATGGGTGATTTGAAAGATGGCCAAATCAAAGTCCCCCAAGGAAGTACCATAGAGGCCGTGGTTACCCGAAAAACTACCGATTATGCAGAGGTTCCCGATTTGCTTTGCAACACCCTTTCCGAATCTCGGTTTTTGGTAAAGGCGGTGAAACTCAAATTGGAGGTCGTCGAAGACCCCTCTGTTTCCGTTCCCGAAGAAGCTTTTGTCTGGAAGCAAGAACCTGCTGCAAAGTCGCGATTGGCCTTTGGGAAATCGGTCAAGGTTTACCTGACGCAGAAAATGCCGGAGCAGTGTGAATGATTTGGCCTTCGCCGGTGCTTGATTCAGCCTCTTTCGGGATGCCGAGCTGACCAACAGCAGACAAAGTAGTAGGATACTCATGGCGAAGTGGTTTGGGAGGCGTCAGCCTCCCAAACTCCCTACCTTTCGCTCCTTTGTGAGTTGTAAATATCCCAAACCGTTTCGGTTTGGATATAGCAGCATTTTAAGGCTTTATCTTTTTGTGGTTTCCCTGTTTTGTAAGGGGCTGTGCATTTTACGGGAAAGCTTTTCTATTTGCCGAAAGGCGGCAGTTTCTTTCGCTATCTTTGGGCATCCTTTTATCAGCTCCCCAAAAGGTAGTCCCATGAAATTTTTGCGCGTTTTTTTCTGTTGTCTTTTTTTCCTGCCATGGATACTCGTCGCTCAGTTTCCGCTTGAAAAACGGCAAATACAGGCCCGAAAAATAAGTGGTGGTGTGCACATTGATGGAAAACTGGAAGAGGAAGTCTGGCAGCAGGCCGAGGTGGCTTCGGGTTTTGTTCAATACGATCCTCGACCGGGTGCTCCGGCCAGTCAGAAAACGGAGGTGCGGGTGCTGTATGACAATCGGGCCTTGTACATCGGTGCGCGCCTGTACGATACGCATCCGGACAGCATACTCAATGAGCTGAGCCAACGCGATGAATTGGGCAATGCCGACTATTTTGGTGTCGTGATAGATACTTATCGAGATGGATTAAACGGCTTGGGGTTTGTCGCCACACCTGCCGGCGTAGAATACGATCTCAAATATTCGGCCTTAGGAGGTGGATTTAACCCGCGCGGTCCGCTTTTTGCCGGAGACAAGCAGTGGGATGCCGTTTGGCAGTTGCGTTGTCGCATAGATGAACAGGGTTGGGTCGTTGAAATGGCCATTCCCTATTCCGCTTTGCGCTTTCCTTCGGTAGAGGTACAAAGTTGGGGCATCAATTTTGCCCGCCACTTGCGCCGCAAGCGGGAAACCTCTTATTGGAATCCGGTTAATCCCGATGAGCAGGGTTTGCTGAGGCAGTCGGGGCTTTTGACGGGCTTGCAAAACATCAAAGCTCCTGTGCGCCTCTCGGCAACGCCTTTTGTCGCCGGCTCTTTGGAGCACTTTAGAGACCCTGTGCAGATGAGTAGCAACAGTGGGCATTCTTTTAAGGCGGGCATGGATGTCAAGTACGGCATCAACGATGCCTTTACCCTCGACATGACACTCATTCCCGATTTCGGCGAAGCTCGCTCCGATGATCAAGTGCTCAACCTCAGTCCTTTTGAAGTGCGATTTGATGAAAACCGCCAGTTCTTCATCGAAGGCGCAGAGCTTTTTAACAAGGGGAATTTGTTTTACTCTCGTCGCATAGGTAGCATTCCGTCCTTTTTGTATTCCACTTTAGCAGGTCGCCTTTCGGCAAATGACAGCCTGCTTTATACGCCTGGAGAAAGCCAACTCATCAATGCGACCAAAATCTCCGGAAGGACCAGCGGGGGTACGGGTTTGGGTGTGTTTAATGCCGTGACGGCTCCTACTTATGCGGAAGTTGAAGATTTGAGTACGGGAGAAAGAAGAGAGGAAGAACTGGCTCCTTTGACCAATTTCAACATTCTGGTTTTGGATCAAAATTTGCCGAACAACTCCTACTTTACCCTCATCAACACCAATGTTTGGCGCAGCGGTTCGGCTTACGAAGCCAACCAAACGGGCCTGGTGTACGATTTGCGCAACCGCACAAACGATTATGCCTTGAAAGGCAAGATAGCGGTCTCTCAACAGTTTTTCTCTGGAAAACCACAACTGGGCCACACCTTTGACATCACCTTGGCAGACATCAGCAATCCCTGGTCCTGGTCTGTGGGTTATGACATGGATTCCGATACCTATGACCCGAATGACTTGGCTTTTTTGCGCAGAAACAATCAACAAACGTATAGTGTGGGTTTGGGGTATCGCCAAACCCAGCCTTTCCAGCTCTTTAAGAAAGGGAAATCGGGCAAGGAGTTTTACGGAGGCGGCTTTTTTCTGGATGCAGAACACGAACGCCTCTTTCACCCCAATGTCTTTACGGAGCAATCTTTGTCTTTTTTTTCTTGGTTGGTTACTTCGCGTTTTTTGGTTTTCGGGCTTAACGGCTTTTGGCGTCCTGTAGTGAAGCACGATTATTTTGAGGCGCGCACGGCAGGCCGCGTTTTTCTCAGTCCGCCCTTTGGCAGCCTTTCCACTTGGATATCTACCGATTATCGAAAGCCCGTTGCTCTGGATATGAGTTTTAGAATGGGAAGGGGTAATCGCGGCCTTCAAAATTCGTACAGATTTAATGTCAGTCCGCGCTTTCGCCTCAGCGACCGTTTTAATTTTAGCCTTGACGTCAGCGATGCTCTAAACTTTAACGAGCAAGGTTATGCCGGAGAAGGCGAGCAAGGCGAAATTGTCTTTGGATATCGCGATGTCCATACCGTAGAAACCGGTATGGAGGTTAATTACAACTTCAATCCCCGGCTCACTTTCAACTTCCGCTTGAGGCATTATTGGAGTGCCGTTCATTACCGAACTTTCCACCCTCTACTCGACGATGGCAGCCTGGGAGCTGAGCTGGAAACCGATTTGCCGGAAGACAACGATTTTAATGCGTTCAACATCGATGCGGTTTTTCGTTGGCGCTTTGCTCCGGGTAGTGATTTCTTTTTCATTTGGAAGAACAGCATTTTGGATTTTGAGTACGCAGCGAGTCCCGATCAAACTTATTGGCGAAATGCACTGGGTTTATCCCATTTACCCCGGAGCAACACCTTTACCCTTAAAGCCATTTACTACTTGGATTACTTGATGCTGAGGGGTTGAGGACTTAACTGGCACAGCAGCTCAACTTGGAGATGTCTTTCCCAAAGGCTATGGCCGTCAATTTGATGCCTTCGCTAAGTGTCAGATAGGGGTAGATCGATTCGGCCAGTTCTTTGACCGGAATCTCGTGTTTGATAGCCATGCTCAAAAGGGTGATGAGTTCGCCTCCTTCGGGAGCTACCAGGCGAGCGCCCAGGAGGCGGTCTGTCTCGGGGTTTCGAATGAGTTTGATGAAACCGCGGGTGTCATGCGCTGTCAAGGCGCGGGGCACTTCCTCCAGGGAGAGTTTGGAAACTTCAAAAGGTAGGTTTAAAGCGGCCGCTTGCTCTTCATCTATGCCTACTCCGGCTATCTGGGGGTCCGTGAAAATCACCCAAGGCAGAGCTGAGTAATCCACTTTTTTCTTGGCCTGTGCGAAGGCATTTTCTACAGCTGTTTTGCCTTCATGGGCCGCTGTATAGACGTAAGCCGGGGTGTTGGTAACATCACCGGCAGCATAGATATGGGGCAAGTTGGTTTGCAGGTATTCGTTGGTTACAATCTGCCCCTTGTCGTTCAGTTGCAGGCCTATGCGCTCCAAGCCCAAACGCGATGTGTTGGCTTGTGTTCCCGTGGCCAATACGATTTTGCCCTTTTCCTCGAGCTGTACTACGGAGCCATTGGCCTGTCTGGCGTGTATGACAACCGTCTCGCCTTTTTGTTCGAACCTGAAGGCTTGCAAACCGGGGAAAAGTTCAATGCCTTCATCTTTTAATTGGTTGACAATCAACGCGCTGATGTCCGGTGTTTGTTTGCGCAACACGCGGTCTCTGAACTGCATGATGCGTACTTTTACGCCCAGGCGACTGTAAGCCTGTGCAAGCTCCAAGCCGATGTAACCGGCACCCAAAATGGTGAGACTCGGCGGTTTTTCTTTCAGTTCAAAGAGCGAAATATGGGTGAGATAGTCTATCGTTTCCAAGCCTTCAATGGCGGGTATGCGGGTGCTTGAACCGGTGGCAATCAATATTTTTTTTGCGGAGTAGACGGCCTTGCCATCTACCCGTATGCTGTGTTCGTCTTCAAACTCCGCCCAACCGGAGATGCGGCTCAGGTGGAAGAAGTCTTTCACCACATCCAGGTATTTTTTCTTTCGAAGCTCGGTTACGAGCTCTTTGTTGTCTCGGATGAGCGAAGCAAAATCGAGTTCGGCTCCTCGGGGCTTAATGGCAGAAAAGGAAGAATGCGCGCTTCGATACATGTTTTCGGCTGCGCGAATCAGGTGTTTGGAAGGAATACAACCCACATTGACACAGCAACCGCCCCAGGGCAAACCGGCATTGACCATCAGCGTCCTTAAACCCAGGCTTTCGGCTTTAATGGCTGCCGAAAAAGCCGCTGATCCACCGCCGATAATGATCAAGTCAAAGGATTGATTCGATCGGCGGGAAAGCTCTTCAGCTGTTTTTATTTCCCGGACGCGGTAAGAACCTCCTGCTTCTATCCGTGCCGTAATGGTTTTTGCATCGGTTTGTGAGGGATCAAAGCTACAGCGACACAAAGCTTCTGCATAACTGACTTCAACCTCATTTATACCTTGAGCTCCTCGTAGCAGTTGCTCTATGCCACGGGCACAGTGTTCACAACTCATGCCTTCAAGGCGAAGGACGACATGCTGCTGTTGTTTCATTGGTTGTTTTGATTTTTTCCTGTTACGCGATAACCGGTTTGGTCAATAGCTTCTATGATGTCTGTCCGGTCGATTTGATTTTGGTCAAACTTGACTTTGGCTATCCCTTTTTCGGCACTTGCGCTTACGCTGATGATGCCGGGCAGCCGGTTTACTGCGTGTTTTATGTGTTCTTCACAGGCAGCACAGGTCATGCCCGAAACCTGAAAAACGGTTTCTTGGACTCGATCGGCCGGGATGAGAACAACTTCTTTCGAAGCTTGGGGGTAGAAGATATGGCTGTAAGCCGGAAAAGTCATAGCGGCTATGGCGAAAACCGTGACGATGGCTAAGAAGGTCTTTCCCTGCCAGAAAGAGGGCTTCTCACAGCTTCCGCACTCGCATTCGCCGGCTTCTTTTTCGGGTTTTAACTTTTGGTACCAGGCAAAGCCCAGGACGAAAATGCTCAGCCCCATGAGATAGGGGCGCAGCGGCTCCAGCCAGGAAAAAGTGGACGCCATGCCTGTAACACCAGAGAACAGGGCTAAAACGGGCGTGATGCAGCAAAGTGAAGCGGCCAAAGCCGTAAGCAAACCGGCTTCGGCCAGTTTTGAGGTTTTCTTTTTCATGCCATTTCCTTTTTGGTGTGTTGAACGAGGTGTTGAAAAAGTGGTTTAAGCAAGGCGAGATGTTCTTTTCTGAGTGAGTAAAAGATGGTTTGCCCCTCGCGCCTGGATTGAACAAGCCCGCTATCTTTCATTTTTCTGAGGTGCTGTGAAACAGCAGGAACACTCATGCCCAGTATGTCGGAAAGATCGCAGGGGCAGAGTTCACTTTCTTCTTCGAGTAAGAAGAGGATTTTGAGCCGAACTTCATTTCCCGTAAGGGCGAGCAATCGGCTCAATTGTTCAAAGGCCTTTTGGTTTCTCGCCAGCATTTCCTTGCCGTGTGCGATTTGCTCTTGGTCTGCAAAGAGGCGGATGCAGGTTCTTTCTTTATTTTTCATGTGCATGGGTTAATTTGCCCGGCAGGTATGCTCGTATCGATAGGATACATGCTTCAAAATCCCCATACCTTTTGCCCTAAGTTGAAATTCTGCATTTCATTATTTAAGCAAACGCTTAAATAATGGGTGAAGTTGTGCTTGAAGACTAAAATGTTGTTTTTTAGTAAATTTTACATGTGAGTACCGTCAAGTCATCGGGGAATTCTTCATGCCCTTTGAAGTGTTGCAGTTCGTTGAGGAGCAGGTGATTGAAATCTTTGACGGAGCGTTGGTAGTTTTTTCGGAGGAAGGCAAAGCCAAAGGATTCGTCGAAGAAATCTCCTTCTTCATTTCGGAGGTCGGTGAGGCCGTCGGTATAGGCCATGATGAGGGTTTCGCCTCGGATTTGTTCTTCTCCGATTTCCACTTCTTGAAGTTGGGGGAAGGCGCCGAGTATGGTACAGCCTTTGTCCAGGCGTTTGATTTGGCCTTCCGTGATCATGAGCGGTGGGTTGTGCCCTGCATTTACGTAGCGCAGGCGTTGTTGGAGCAGGTCGTATTCGGCCACAAAGAAGGTGATGAATTTATCTCCTCGCGTGATGCGCACGACGGATTCGTTGAGGTTGCGCACCAGTTTTTCCAAGCCGTCTCTTTGGCTGAGGTGGCTGTGAAAGTGGGCTTGGAAGTTGGCCATGAGGAGGGCTGCAGCCACGCCTTTGCCGGAGATGTCGCCTATGCAGAAGGCCATTTTGTGTTCGTCGAGCAGGAGGATGTCGTAATAATCTCCCCCTACTCCGAGTTTGGGCTGATAGATGGCGTCGAATTCGTAGAAAGCCGTATGGGGCATGGTCTCCGGGATGAGCATGCGTTGCATTTTGCCGGCCAGCCGGAGTTCTTGTTTGAAGCGTTCTTGTTCCAGCTGTCGTTTGAAGAGCCGTTTGTTTTCTATAGCTACGGCTACGATGTTGGTCACGGTGGTGATGAATTGCACTTTATTGTGCAGGTCTTCATCTTCTGCGATATCGCCGAGGAAGACGAAAGCCAGAGGTTGCTTTTTGTGTCGTACGGGGATAACGAGGTCGAAGGCGGCAAAAGGAGAATCGCTTTTTTCGTGTAAATTTTCAGTGCGGCGAAATTTGTTGAGTCGGCTTTCGCCAAAAGTTACTCCTGCCAAAGCTTGACCTTCACCGATGAAGGAGGCACATTGCCATTGGTTTTTTTTTGAGACGAACAGAGCCATTTTCCCTACGCCTGTACCGTTTTTGAGCAGGTCGCGGTACATCTCGAACAGGGTGTCGATTTTTGTGTTGGCGTTGATGGCTTGGGTAATGCCGAGCAAACCCTGGAGTTGAAGCTGCTTGAGCAGCAATTGCTGCTCAAGCTCGTGCCGACTGATGGTCGTGCTGCTTGCCGGTGGTTTGCCCTTTTTCATTTGCGGCTGTAATTGGGCGATTCTTTAGTGATGACTACATTGTGGGGGTGGCTTTCGCGTATGCCCGATCCGGTCAGGCGAACAAATCTGGCCTTTTTGAGCTCGTCCAGATTAGCGGCGCCGCAATAGCCCATGCCGGCCCGCAATCCACCTATGTATTGGACCATGACCTCGGCCAAGGTGCCTTTGTAAGGCACACGTCCTTCGATACCTTCAGGTACCAGCTTTTTGATATCGTCTTCTACGTCTTGGAAGTAGCGGTCTTTAGAGCCTTGTTGCATGGCTCCCAGGGAACCCATGCCCCTGTAGATTTTGAATTTTCGACCTTCGTAAATGATGGTCTCGCCGGGGGCTTCTTCCACGCCGGCGAACAGGCCGCCGGCCATGATGCAGTCGGCTCCTGCAGCCAGCGCTTTGGGGATGTCCCCCGTATAGCGCACGCCTCCGTCTCCGATGATGGGGATATCGGTGCCTTGTAGGCCTTTGGCCGCATTCATGATGGCCGTGAGTTGAGGCACACCCACTCCGGCAACGACTCGCGTCGTACAAATGCTGCCGGGGCCTACACCAACCTTTACGCCATCCACACCGGCTTCGGCCAACGCTTTGGCTCCTGCCGCCGTAGCGACGTTACCCCCAACCAGTTGCAAATCGGGAAAGGCTCGTTTGATTCGTTTGATGCTGTTTAGAACGCCTTTGGAATCTCCGTGGGCGGTGTCCACGCAGATGGCATCTACCCCGACGGCTTCCAGAGCTTCTACCCTTTCCAGGGTGTCGGAGGTTACCCCGACGGCTGCAGCTACGACCAGGCGTCCCAGAGAGTCTTTGCAGGCTCGGGGGTAGTTGGCCTCCTTCATGATGTCTTTGTAGGTGATGAGCCCCACCAGATACCCATCTTCATCCACTACCGGAAGCTTTTCTATTTTGTATTGTTGCAAGATGTCTTTGGCTTTCGCCAAATTGGTTCCTACCGGTGCAGTGATCAGGCCTTCTCGAGTCATCAGGGCTTGAACGGGGCGCTTCAGGCTGGTCTCGAAGCGCAGATCTCGATTGGTTAGTATGCCCACCAGCTTGTTGTCTTTGGAGACGATGGGAATGCCGCCGATTTTGTAGCGCCTCATCAATTCCAGGGCATCTCCTACCGTGGCGTCCACCTCCAGGGTTACCGGATCGATGATCATGCCGCTTTCCGAACGCTTGACCAGGCGCACTTGCTCGGCCTGCTGCTCTATGGTCATGTTTTTGTGGATGACACCCAAGCCGCCTTCACGTGCAATGGCAATGGCCAGGCGAGCCTCCGTTACCGTATCCATGGCCGCAGATACGATAGGCACCTTGAGCTTCAGCTCTCGGGTAAAACGACCGGAGATGTCCACATCTCGGGGTAAAACTTCTGAGTAAGAAGGAATGAGAAGGACGTCGTCAAAAGTTAGGCCTTCACCTAAAATTTGTTCTGAGAAGAGATTTTCTTTTTCCATGCGCAAAGATAGGTGATTTTGCCAATGTGTCCTTTAAAATCTGCTATCTTTGCCTGAAACCTCATAAAAATATGCTCAAGCAAAAACTGGCACAAAAACAACTGCAAAAGCTCTCGCCTCAGCAGATACAGTTGATGCGTTTGCTGCAAATACCTGCCGCTACGCTTGAGCAGCGCATCAAGGAGGAATTGGAAGCCAACCCGGCTTTGGAAGAAGGCTCGGAGCAAGACGAATTGCCGCTTGAGGATTCGGAAGAGGCGGAAAACAAGGAGGACGAATACGAACTCGACGACTACCTTCGGGAGTACATGGAAGACGACCCCTCGGCTTATAATCTCCCGCAGAACAGCCAAGGTACAGAAGAAGAAGATAAAGCCATTCCCATACCCGTTCAGGAAACTTTTCACGAATTTCTTCAAAAGCAATTGGGCTTGCTCTCTTTTCAAGATGAACGGGAAAAAGCCATAGCCGAGTACATCGTCGGCAACATCGGAGAAGACGGCTACCTCAGGCGTTCGCCCGAAGCCATTAGCGACGATTTGCTCTTTGCCCAGAACATTCAAGCCAGTGTAGATGAGATTGAGCACTGGATTCAGCAGGTTCAGCGATTTGAACCTCCGGGTGTGGGTGCGCGCAATTTGCAGGAGTGTCTGGCGATACAATTGCAACACAAATTGCGCAAAGAAGATTTGGACGAAAAGAGGCGAAAACAGCTGGAACTGGCGCTGCGTATCGTACAAAAGGCCTTCAACGATTTCTCCAACAAGCGCTTTAACCAGGTCAAAACCCGTTTGCGTATCTCTAATGAAGAGCTGAAAGAAGCCATGGAGGAAATCCTCCAGCTCAACCCCAAACCGGCTAGTGCCTATACCGGCTCAAATCGCCGCCAAACGGAATACGTCATCCCCGATTTTTTTGTCGTCAACAGAGACGGCCAATTGGAGTTGAGCTTGCACAACCTCAATTTGCCCGATTTGCGCATCAACAACCACTACCAAAACATGCTGCAGCAGTATCATGCCAAAGCAAAAAAACAAAAAGCAGGCAAAAAGGACAAGGAGGCCATTCTCTTCATCAAGCAAAAAATAGACAACGCCCGTTGGTTTATTGATGCCATTCGCCAACGCTACGACACCATGCAGCGCATCATGCAGGCCATCATCGAGTACCAAAAGAAATACTTTCTCACCGGTGATGAAATGCAATTGCGTCCCATGATTCTCAAAGACATTGCCGACATTACGGGCTTGGACATCTCTACGGTTTCGCGTGTGGCCAACAGCAAATACGTACAAACGGAGTTCGGTACCAAAAAACTCAAAGACTTTTTTTCCGAGGGCATGCAAACTACCGAAGGCGAGGAAGTCTCTACCCGTGAAGTAAAAAATGCTTTGAAGGAATTGATTGAAAAAGAGAATAAGCGCAAACCGCTTTCCGATGAAAAGTTAAAAACCATGCTCAGAGAAAAAGGCTACGATATCGCCCGCAGGACGGTGGCCAAGTATCGAGAGCAAATGAACATCCCGGTTGCCCGGCTTCGCAAAGAATTGTAAGTGCGTCCCGCGGGTTTCATTTGCCGCAAGGCAAAACAACAACAAGCATGCTTCCTTCTCCAAAACTGACTAAAACAGGTACGACCATCTTCGCCGTGATGACGGCTTTAGCACAAGAGCACGGTGCCATCAACTTGTCGCAGGGTTTCCCAAATTTTGACTGCCCGAAGCCGCTCAAAGATTTGGTGAGCAAACACATGGCTTTGGGCCACAACCAGTATGCACCCACGCCGGGCCTGCCCGAACTGCAGGATGTGCTGGCTGCCAAAATCGAGCGCTTGTACGGGCTGCAGCTGGATGCCCGGCGGGAAATCACCATCACAGCCGGAGGGACTCAGGCGCTGTTTACGGCTATTGCAGCTTTGGTCTATCCGGGAGATGAAGTCATTCTCTTTGAGCCGGCTTACGACTCTTATGCCCCTGCCGTGGAAATCCAGGGTGGGCGGGTCCTGCCCTATGCCCTGCAGGCTCCGGACTATCAAATCGACTGGCAAGAAGTAGAGCAACTCATCGGGCCGCGAACTCGCATGTTGGTGGTGAACACGCCGCACAACCCCTGTGCCCGGGTGTTTCGCCGAGAGGATATGCTGGCCTTACAACGCCTGGCAGAAGAACACGACCTTCTCGTGCTGAGCGATGAGGTCTATGAACACATCCTCTTCGACGATTTAGAACACCACAGTGCCATGAGCTTCCCTCAACTTTACGCGCGTAGCCTGGTGGTGTTTTCCTTTGGAAAGCTTTTCAACAACACCGGCTGGAAAATGGGGTATTGCGTCGCTCCGCCTTATTTAACAGAGCGATTTCGCCAGGTGCATCAGTTTAATGTTTTTTCCGTAAACCGCCCCATCCAACACGCCTTAGCAGAATACATGCAAAATCCTGCGGTTTACGAAGGCATCAGGCCCCTTTTCGAAGATTTGCGCAACAGCATGTATAAAGCACTCGAGGCTACGCCTTTTAAAGCCTTGCCTTGTGAGGGTACGTACTTCATGTTGTGCGATTACAGCGCTGTCAGCGACATGGATGACTTGGCTTTCGCCAAATGGCTAACCATTGAGCACGGTCTGGCTTCCATACCGCTTTCTCCTTTTTACACGCAGCCGCCGAAAGACAGCAGAATAATCAGACTGTGTTTTGCCAAGACGAAAGATGTCTTACAGCAGGCCGGAGAAGTCTTGCAAGGCGTTTTAGGTTCGGCATGAAGTGTAAAAAGTCCTTGTTTTTTGACTAAGAAGATTTGTAAAAAGGAATTTGTGTCCCATGACTTTTGAAAATCCCAAGCTCGTATTGACCAGGTCGGAAATAGAGCCCGGTGAGGTGCATTGGCGAAGCCCTTCTAATCTGGCCCTTGTCAAGTACTGGGGCAAATACGGCAAGCAATTGCCTCGCAACCCTTCGTTGAGCTTTACTTTACAAAATGCTTTTACCGAGACCCTGGTGAGGTACAAGGCCAGAGAAACGCAGAGCAAGGAGAAGGTGGTCTTCAGCTTTGCGTTTGAGCAGCAGGCCCGCCCTGAGTTTGAACCCAAACTGCGTGCATTTTTTGAGCTGGTTTTGCCTGTTTTTCCCTTTTTGGAGCAGCTGGAGCTGGAGATTCATTCCGCCAATTCTTTTCCGCATTCGGCCGGCATTGCCTCTTCGGCTTCGGCCATGAGTGCTTTGGCGCTTTGCCTGTGCAGCATGGAGGACCTCTTTTTCGGCACTTTAGCAAGCGATGCAGATTTTGACCGCAAGGCTTCTTATGTGGCACGCCTGGGCTCGGGCAGTGCTTGTCGCTCCATTTATCCGCAGGCGGCCCTCTGGGGCAAGACCGGGCTGGTAGAAGGCTCTTCGGATGAGTACGCTATTCCCATGGGTGAGTATCTGCATCCGGTTTTTCAGCATTTTCACGACGACATTTTGCTGGTACACAGCGGCAGCAAGGAGGTGTCAAGTCGGGCCGGGCATGCGAGTATGAACGAGCACTACTTTGCCGAAAGGCGCTACGAACACGCCAAACAACAGCTGCACTTTTTGCTGGATGCTCTGCGAGGGGGCGATGTAGAGCTTTTGGGGAAAATTGTCGAGGCAGAAGCTCTGGAGCTCCACGCTCTGATGATGACGGCTAACCCGCCCTACCTCTTGTTGAAGCCCAATACCCTGCGCATCATCGAAAAGGTGCAGGCCTTTAGAAAGGAGACCAAACTGCCGTTGTACTTTAGCCTGGATGCCGGGCCCAACCCGCATCTTTTATATCCGGAGGAAGAGATGCATGCCATACGTCCTTTCATTGAAAAAGAGTTGCTGCCCTTTTGTGAAGACGGGCGCTGGCTGGCCGATTGGGTGGGAGAAGGGCCGGAAGAAGTTTGACAAATGCCGGTAAATAAGCACATACCTTTTTCGCGCCCCTTGTTGCTGGGCACCGAGGAAGTTTCCATTCGACAGGCTTTGTCCAATGGTGTGTTCTCCGGCAACGGGCCTTTTGCCCTCTGCTGCGAGCGCCAAATGGAGAGCGTGACCGGAGCTTTTCGGGTTTTGCTGACGCCTTCCTGTACCCATGCGCTGGAGCTGTCTGCTCTGTTGTGTGGGCTGGAACCGGGCGATGAAGTGATTTTGCCTTCCTTTGCCTTTTCCTCTACGGCCAATGCCTTTGTCTCCCTGGGCGCTGTCCCTGTTTTTGTCGATGTGCGGGCTTCTGATATGAACATTGACCCTGAAAAGCTGGAAGAGGTACTAAGCCCCCGCACCAAAGCCGTCGTGGCTTTGCACTACGGCGGTATGGCTTGCGAGATGGAAGCGCTCATTTCATTTGCCGAAAGGCATGGTCTGTATCTGATTGAAGACGCAGCCCAGGCTTTGGGGGCTTCTTATGGAGGCAAGCCTTTGGGAAGTTTTGGCCAAGTGGCGGCCATCAGTTTCCACGAGACGAAAAACGTGCATTGTGGCGAAGGGGGGGCTTTGCTCATCAACAAACCCGATTGGATAGAACCTGCCCTGGCCATGCGCGATAAGGGTACCAATCGCCACGATTTTTTGGCCGGCAAAGTGGAAGCCTATGAATGGACGAGTAGGGGTTCTTCCTACCTGTGCCCGGAGTTGAGCGCGGCTTTTCTGCATGCGCAATTGCAGCAGTTGGATAAAATTACTGTCCGTCGCCGCACATTATGGGCTTTGTACGAGCGAGAACTAAAACCTTTGGAAGAGGCAGGCTGCGTACAGCTGCCCGAACCCATAGCGCAAAGCCGGCACAACGGCCACCTCTTTTTCCTGCGTTGTTCCTCTGAAGCAGAACGCGCTAAGCTGAGTGCTCACCTGCGGGAACGCGGCATCAGCGCGTATTTTCACTACACTCCGCTACACCTTTCGCCTGCCGGTAAACGCTACGGACGTTGTGCCGGTAAATTGCCGGTTACAGAGCGGGAAAGCCGGTGTCTGCTGCGCCTGCCCCTGTATTTTGAGCTAACAGAAGAAGAAATCCTTCGAATAAGCCGTAGCGTAAAAGCTTTTTATTTTTCTTGATTCTTCTTATTTTTGCAGCGAAACAAAGGACAATCTTGGCTTTAGACCCGGCTTGGTGATGACTGAGCCGGTCTGAAGCACCTGCTTTGGCAGGTCGGTTTTGCTTCACTTAAAAACCGGCAAGATGCTTACATCAAAACAGTCCTTTGTTTGGCTTTTTTCTTTTTCCTGCTTCCTTTTTTTCGGACATGCTGCTTTCTCTCAAGGAGAAACCTGCGCTACGGCCGTAGCCGTAAGTCCGGGTACTTACATGGCTGACGGACCGGCTACGGGCAACGGCGCCGCCAACATCTGCTTTTCCAATGCTACCCATGCCGATTGGTACAGCTATACGCCTACTTCTGATGGAACCATAGACATCAGTGCTTGCAACGGCGGGGCCGATACCCGATTATCGGTCTATTCAGGCTCTTGTGGCAGTCTAACTTGCTATGCCTTCAATGACGACGCCTGTGACCTGGGAGACGGAAACCTGTATGCCTCAGAGCTCACTAACCTTTCCGTGACAGCGGGAGTTACCTATTACATTGAGTGGGATGACCATTGGACAACTAGTGGTTTTACCTGGACCCTCACCTTTACCCCTCCTCCGGCTTGTCCGGCTCCCTCCTCTCAAATGGAATCCAACATCACGAGCAGCAGCGCTGATTTGGACTGGACGGAAAACGGCTCGGCCACGGTTTGGGACATCGAATGGGGTGTCTCCGGTTTTGTTCAAGGTACCGGTACGATGGTTACAGGCCTTACCGCCAAGCCTTACACCTTAAACGGACTTTCCTCCGGAACCTCATACGACTGGTATGTGCGGGCGGATTGCAGTGGTAGTGGCAATGGGCAATCTACCTGGACGGGGCCGCACAGCTTCACAACCCAATGTAGCGGTACCACGTCTGTGCCTTACAGCAACGATTTTGAGATGGATGCAGCTTGTTGGACTACCCAGGATGGCAATGGAGATGGCAGCAGCTGGGCTTTGTCCTACGTTTGCACGGGGGCAGGGATGCAAGGGTTTGTGGCTTCCGTTTCTTCTGCTACTCCCCCGCTGGACGAGTGGCTTTTTAGTCCTTCTTTTGCCTTGACTGCAGGGACGAACTATCTGGTGCAGTTCACGACTGCACTGGAGTCCTATCCCGGAACGGCTCGCCTTGAAGTTTTTCTGATGGATGCCGCCGACCCCGCAACAGCCAACAAGGTATTGCTTTTCAGGGATGAGAGTTTTCCTTCTCTGAATTATTGTTTTTCTGCCAATTCAACGGTGTCGGCTCCTGCGGGCTGGTCTGCTTATTACGTTGGCTTTCATTGTTATAGCACGGCTTCCGATGTGGGCGTGATTGTAGATGACTTTAAGATAGAGTCCGACCCTCCGGTTTCGGGTTTGCAGGTTTACGACGATGCCACCTCTGCATGTTATGTTTATTATATCCCGGGGATTGCCGGAAATGGTTGGCATCACATCTATCATTCGAACAACGGCGATCCCATCGTGCTTTCCATCAACAGCCATGGACAGGTTCTACAAACCGTTAAGCTGGACCTTAAAGATTACACCGCGATTCAGACGCTTACGGATGCCAGTACGGGCAACGCCAAAAAGTTGATGTCGCGCATTTGTGAGCTGACGAGCAGTGTGTCTCTCGCAGCCCCTGTTTCGGTGCGTTTGTATCATGTAAATCAAGAACTGACAGATATGAACAATAGTTCTTCAGGGAGTGGTGTCAGCAATTTTACAGCTTCGGATCTGGATATTACCCATTATTACTGTTCGGGGAATACATCTTGTGGTGTTACTGACAACCAGGCCAACGGGAGTTGCACGGACAAGATTGACAACACCAGCATCACGACGGGTACTACGGCCAATGGGTTTTATCTGGAGTTTACTCTAAACCCCATGATCGAGTTTTTTGCTCACGAGCCTTCCGTAGGGCCACTTTCAAACGGCACTTTTCCCATAGAGTTGTCTTTTTTTGAAGCTTATGCGTCAGGGTCGTACAATGTGGTGGCGTGGAGTACTGCTATGGAAATAAACAATGTCTGGATGATTGTGGAGCGCTCGGTTGATGGGCTGCAGGGCTGGAAGGAAGTGGGTCGGGTAGCTGGTCAGCTTTACTCTCTGGAGCCGCGCGATTACGAAATTCGGGACAAAGATCCTTTGCCGGTGTCTTACTATCGCTTGCGTTCTGTGGATGTGGATGGTAGGGAGGAAGTTTCTGCCGTGCGGGTTGTTGAGCGAAGGGATTTGCCGCAAGGCGGAGTATTTCTTTGGCCCAATCCGGCAGAGGAGCATTTGAGGGTGAGGTTTTCGACTTTAGAAAGGTCGGTTGTCGATTTGGAAGTGGTATCCGTATCCGGGGCTTTGTTGGAGCGGCAGACTTTGTTGTTGGAAGCGGGGAAAACGGAACGAGAATTGGATGTGCGGTTTTTACCTGCGGGCATGTACGTCTTGCGCGTCCGAGGGGAGAACGGCATGGGAAATGCGTTGTTTGTCAAGCGTTGAATGCGTTCAATCGGGCAATTCACTGGGGCTGTGTCCAAACTGTTCTTTGAAGCAGGTGGAGAAATAAGCCGGGGAGGAAAAGCCGCATTGGTAAGCAATTTCGGATATATTTCCCTGTTTTTTTTTGAGGAGTTCAAAGGCGTAGAGCAGTCGCATTTTTCGAATGAGTTCGCTGGGAGAGCAGCCGGTCAGGGCTTTGATTTTTCGGTGGAGCTGACTGCGACTGAGGAGCATTTCGGAGGCCAGTTCAGCCACGCCAAACTGTTCGTTTGAGATGTGTTGTTCTAGGGTTTGGCGCAGGCGAAGGAGGAAGTTTTTTTGTGTTTTGTCGGTTTGAAGAGGTTTGGCGGAGAAAGGCGTGAGTTCCTTTTGCAATTTTTGCTGCATGTGTTGGCGTTCTTCGAGCAAGTTGGTCAGGCGTATGCGGATTTCTTTGAGGTAGAAGGGTTTGGTCAGGTAGGCCGTAGCGCCGCAGCTGAGGCCTTTGAGTTTTTCTGCTTCGCTGTCGTGAGCTGTGAGCATGATGACAGGGATGTGGTTGCAATGGAAGTCGTTTTTGATTTGGCGGCACAGTTCGTAGCCGTCCATGAGGGGCATAGAGACGTCGAGCAAGACGAAATCGGGCAGGTGTTTTTGAATTTTTTGCAGGGCTTCTTGCCCGTTTGCAGCTTGGATGATGTCGTATTCTTCCTGGAGGTTACTTACAAGCCAATGGCGAAGTTCTTCGTCATCTTCTGCGATGAGTAGCAGGGGTTTGGGCGTTTCGATAAGGGGCAGGGGAGGCTCCGGGAGCTTTTGTTTTTTTATAGTTTTTTCAGGGCTTGTTTCTTGGGGAGAAAGGGCTTCAATTTCTTCAAAGAAAGTTCTGTCGGTGCGGAGGCTGACGCAAAACCGACTTCCCTCTTGGGGTTTGGATTGTATGCTGATATGGCCGCCGTGATTTTGCGCCAATTCTCGGGCTAAGGCCAGGCCCAGGCCACTGCCCGTTTGCAGGGAAGAGGTTGTCGTAGGAGAAAAGCGCTCAAAAAGGCGTTTGAGTTGTTCGGGAGTCATGCCCGGGCCGGTATCTGAGACGATGAGGGTGATGCCCGAGTGTTCTCTTTTCATGGAAACTTTGACGGTGTCGCCTTCTCTGCAGAATTTTATGGCATTAGACAAGAGATTGGACAGGATGGTTTGTACGATTTCCGCATCGAAATAATCTTGTACGAAATCTTCGGGAAGGTCGGTTTCCAGCTTGATTTTTTTTCTAATTGCCAGGGGTTTGAAATCTTCGGTCCATTTTTGCAGGTAAGCGGCCAAAGAGGCTTTTGCCGGTTGAGGTGTGAAGTTTCCGCTTTCCAATTTGGCGAGTTGCAATAAGCGTTGGATGAGTTGCAGTAGGCGTTGGGCGTGGTGTTCTATGATCTGTCTGGTTTTGTTGTATTGTTGAAGCGAGGGGGCATCTGTTTTTTGTTCCAGAGCGGAAAGGATGAGCGTCAGGGGTGTTTTGAATTCGTGGCTGATGTTGGCGATGAAGTGCGATTTAAATTCGTTGAGTTCGCGCAGTTTATTGGCTTCGGCCTGGCTGAGGCGGGCATGGAGTTCTGCCGTTTGCCTTTTGAGCAGTTCGCGGTTTCGCAAATAGAGGAAGGCAAGAAGGAGTGAGATAAAAAGGGCTGCGCTGCCCCATAGGATGTAGTATTTGATGTTGCTTTCTCTTTGAAGGGCCAGTTTTTGTTCGGCCAACTCTTTTTGAGCCTGTTCAGCTCGATATCTGGCTTCTAAGCGGGCGAACTTTTCCAGTTGTTCTTTTTGGTAAAGGCTGTCTGTCAATTTTTTAGCCAGAGCGGATGAGGCATAGGCCTTCTGGAAACGCCCCAGGCGGGCTGCTGCAGAAGCCTGCAATTCGGCGGCTCGTTTTTGTAGCTCGAGGTGCTGTATGTTTTGGGCTATGCGCAAAGCGGTTTGGCTGTGTAAAAAGGCTTTTTGAGGTGATTGTTGAAGTAGGGCTTCTGCTAAATTGTTGTGAAGGTAGGCTGTGAAGTAGCGTGCATCTTGCCTTTCAAACAAAGCCAGGGCCTGTTGATAGTAGTTTACGGCTTTCGCCAAATCTCCTTCGGCTTTGGCCACATTGCCCAGGTTGCTTAGGGCATTGGCTTGCTCGCGCTCCAGTTTGAAGGTCTTGCTGTGCTTCAGATATTTTTGGTAATAAGCTTGGGCAAGGGGATAATCTTTTTGGTGAAAATAAACGTTGCCCAAGCGGTTGTAGCAATATCCCAATTTTTGTTCGGTTCCGTACTTTTGTCTGATTTCCAGGCTTTTGTCGTAGTAAGATTTGGCCGTTTCCCAATCTTCTTTTTTTTCATAAACCAGGCCGATGTTGTTGTAGCAACTGGCCATGCCGTCGTAAGCTTTGATGTTTTCAAAGAGATGAAGGGCTTGGAACCAATAGTGGGCTGCGCTGTCGAGTTCTTCGCGATAGTTGAATACATTGCCCATGTGCATGAGCACGGAGGCTTTGGCTTTGGGGTCTTGAATTTGTGGGAACAAAGCGCGTTGTTGGCGGAAATAGGCCAGAGCTTCTTCGTTGTGGTTGGTCATGCCGGCTGTCAGGCCCAGAAATCCGAGGGCATCAAAAATTTTGCGCGTTGCATTTTCCCTTTGGGCATATTGCAGCAACTCAAGAGCTAGGATTTGCACCGAATCGGGCTGATTGAGCAGTTTTTGGTTTAAAAGCAGCCGAAGAGAATCCGGAGGTAGTTCGAGCAGTTGGTTTGGGTGCCTTGGTTTTGAAAGGGATGCAGGCGACTGGGCTGTAAGCGTTTGCATGGCTACCAGTCCTAAGAAGCAAAGCCATATAATCCGTAGGTGTTTTTCCATGGCGGAATAAATATAATTTAAAGAGGCCAAACCCCAAGGTTTTGAAGGGTAAAGACCTTTATTTCTCCTCGGAGCAAAAGGATTAGAGGCGGGGATATGTACTGCTCTATTCGTTTTGCCGGAAGCATATCAAAAAGGCATCCTCCGCAGCGGGCGCTTTGGAAGATGCCGTTCAGGTCCTGATTGAGCGATTGAACAGGGTTGTTGTGCTCTGCAAGAGGTGTGGGGTTTGCAACCTCAAGGACCTCACAAAGGGGAACAATAAGGACAATCTTGCGTACAATTATCGAGAGCAAAGTTAGGATCGGAGGGAAGGCAGGGCTTTCTCTTTTGTTGCAAAGGCTTTCAATGAGGTCGCATGGGGTAAAAGAGAAAGGGTTTTAGGCGAGATCAACCGCCCAAAACCCTTTCTCTTTTACCATATTGCAGGCGTTAGGTACTGCTTGCTTTAGTTGAAGGCGAGCTGTTCGCCTCTTCCGAGTGCTTTGAGCAGGCGAAAATGCGCTATCACGGCGGCTCGAAAACTCGGAAGGCTGTGATAGGGGAGGTTGAATTCTTTAACCGTTCGGGCTACAATTTTGGAAATTTTGGGATAGTGAATGTGGGAGATGTTGGAGAAGAGGTGGTGTTCCACTTGGTGATCCAAGCCTCCTATAAACCAGGAGAACCAGCGGCGGGTTTTGAAATTGGCCGTGGTGCGCAGTTGATGAATGGCCCAGGATTCCTCCATTTTGCCGCTTGAGTCGGGCAGAGGAAAGATAGCTTGCGGTACGACATGGGCCGTCTGGAAGACCAGGCTGAGGGTGATGCCGGTAACGAAGTGCATGCTGACAAAGCCCAGTAAGATGAATCCTGTAGATACAGGTAATAACCAGATGGGCAGCACCAAAATGTAGAAAAAGTAAAAGGCTTTCCAGCCCAAGAGACTGAAAAGTTCTTTGCGAAAGCGCTTTTTGCCTTTGATCAGGCCGCGCTGTTTGTAGCGAAATAAATTGACAAAGTCTTTGCTGATTACCCAAGACAAGGTGGAAATGCCGTAGAAAAACCAGGCATACAGGTGCTGGAAGCGATGGATTTTGTAGTGGGGGGCGTGAGGAGAAAAGCGCAATAATTTGGCCGGTGGTTTGATGTCATCATCAGCTCCTTCCACATTGGTATAGGTGTGATGCAGCACATTGTGTTGTACTTTCCACATACTGGCCTGTGCTCCGACCAGGTTGGCCGTTTTGCCCAGGTAGCGATTGACCCATTTTTTTCGGGAGTAGGAGCCGTGGTTGGCATCGTGCATGACACCCATACCTATACCGGCCATGCCCAGGCCCATGATCAGCCAAATGAGGTACATGCCCCCGGGGTTGCTGACCGTTCCGGTAATCATCAGGGTGTAGGGTGCGAAAAAGAGCAACAGCATGGCTATGGTTTTTACCACCATACGCCAGTCGCCGTAGCGGGTGATGTTGTTGGTTTCGAAGTATTCCCCGATGCGCCCTTTGAGGGTGCGGAAAAATTCCGCTTGATCGGCTTTAGTGGGGAATTTGTACTTGGTTTGATGTTTGGTCATGGTTCCAAAAGTTTGAAAGGAATTGCAAGCGGCAACAATTTGCTTGTTGCGTTCTAAGGCAAGAAGGTTTGCCGTGCCAAAGATAAACGGAAGAATATTTGTGAGGCTGTCTTTTTAGAGAAATGTCTTCTGACCTTTGGGCAAGGGCAGGCTTGCTTGAGTTATCGGTAGGCGTAGGTCAAAAGGTCGTAAGTTGTGATGAGGCCCACCAATTGCCCGTCTTTGTAAACAACAGGTAAGGCATGAAAAAGGTTTTCTCTAAATAAGTCGGCAGCTTTGCGCAGGCTGTCTTCAGGCTGCAAAGTGGCTACTTTTTTGGTCATGATGTCTTTGACCAGAAGCGCTTCGTAAAGAGCTCGATCGTATTCCGACTTGTTTTGCCGTTTGAAAAGAGAGAAGCCATGGGATATTTTGAGAAAATCGGATTTACTAATCAGGCCTAACAAGCGGCCCCCCTCACTTACGACTGGAAGGTGGTGGATGTTGTGTCGCTCAAAAACATCGGCTACAACACTGACAGGTTCATAAGGCCCTACCACGATCAAATCCTTGGCCATGATGTCTGAAACGGGGCGTGTGCTATCTATTTGCATGGTTTTATGGCTCGTTTTACCGTTCTGAAGATACGGTGCCAAGGGTTTCGGAAAACCCAAAGCGAAGCAAATCATGGGCGGTAACCAACCCCACTAAGATGTCGTCTTCAACGATGGGTAGTGCATGAAATTTGTTGGCTAAAAAGATGTCAGCAGCCAGGCCAATACTGTCGTCCGGATCCAAATAAATGGGATATTGCGTCATGACATCTCGCGCTTTGATGCTTTCCATTTGTCGTTTGGAGTAGGTTTTACCCGTAGTTTGAAGCATGAGAGCATAAGCCGTTTTGTACAGGTCTTCTTTGCTGATAATACCCACCAGTTTTCCGCCGGATTCTACCACCGGTAAGTGGTGAAAGTCTTTTTCATCGAAATACTTTTTGAGGGTGGTGAAACTGTCTTCGGGCTGAACGGTTACCAGGTCTTTTGTCATGATGCTGGAGACAGGGGTATTGGCATTCATGGTGTTTCTTTTGCGTTTTGGCAATCTGATTTCACTTTCAAATATAAGCGTATTCGAAGGGCTTGTCAAGTGATCAGTGTCAGCTTCGACTTTGATTTTCATCAGGCTTTGTATGTGCAGGAGGAAATGACTCGGGATACAGAGGTTAGGCGGCTTGGCCCGATACAAACAAAGGCAAGCATCAGCTGTTTTCTTTTCAGTTCTCAGAGAACTTTTCTTTGGCAAATTTGTCTGTTTTGAGGAAACGCAATAGAAACCTTTGAGCTATGAATTTTCAAAAAGACGTCATTGAACGCAGTTACGAGATACCCGTTGTGGTCGATTTCTGGGCGCCTTGGTGTGCGCCTTGTCGCATGTTGGGGCCGGTCATTGAGCAATTGGCAACCGAGCAAAAGGGCCGCTGGGAATTGGTGAAAGTCAATACGGAAGAGGAGCAGGATGTAGCCAGGGAATATCGCATCATGAGCATCCCCAACGTCAAGCTGTTTGTGGACGGGGAGCCTGTGGCGGAATTTGCCGGAGCTTTGCCCCGGGC
>Ga0256839_1001899_pt1 | contig 24456 bp, 26 predicted proteins | sample 354166metaG_FD_185968 | JGI IMG/M metagenome (GOLD analysis project Ga0256839, IMG submission 185968) | Hydrothermal vent microbial communities from Mid Atlantic Ridge, Atlantic Ocean - 354-166 | ecosystem: Environmental > Aquatic > Marine > Hydrothermal vents | place: Atlantic Ocean: Mid... | reverse complement strand
CCGGAGCTGCTCGGCCCGGATGGCTATTTGCTCTTGCTGGAAAGTTTTGCTGGCATTCGCCTGTTCATTCCAAAATCTGTTGAGCGGTCAAAGTTGACAAAGGTGCTTGGTTTTGAAACGCTGCAACGCCTGTCGGATTGTTATGGCGGCGAATATTTAAAAATTCCGCTTGACCGCGAGTTTCGCGCCCGGCGATATAGTGCGGCAGGCAAATCAAATGCGGCCATCGCCCGGCTGCTGGGAATATCGGAAAGCGGCGTTGAGCGATTGTTCAAGCGCGTCGGGCGCAAAGACCCCCGCCAGATTGATATGTTCAGTGACCTGCCCGCCTGAACGGGCATGAAGCGGGATGGCCGAATAGCATAATTTTGAGTTCTTGATTTTCCGCTCAACCCTCCGGTTGAGCGTCCGTTTACGGGCCGGCGCATTTTTCAAATGCTTGCGCTTGCCCCAAAACTGGCACGGGGGAAATAATCAAATCGCACGTTGATCGTAGAGAAGCGCAAGATTTGGTTCAACGGAAAGCGAAACTCACATGCGGCATCTGCTGGCTTTTATATTTCTTTTGACCTCGTTACAACCAGCGATGGCCGAGTGCCTTTCGCTTCAGACGGTCAAGTCGCGCATTGCCAAAAGCCTGCCCTCGGCGCAGATCATTCTGGCCTCGGGTGATGTGGCGGCCAACTATATGCGGCTGTTCAATTCATTTCCGCCCCCGTCCAGATTGCCGAAGCCTGATCAACTGATTTTTGTCACCTCAGCCCGGTTCCCAAAAGCGGTAATAGTCACGGTGTTTGTAAATAATTGTCGGGTCGGTGCATTTTATGCGGGGCGCAAACTGCACCGGCTCATCCTCGGCAGGATTATTATCAGGGAAAAAGGGGTGAAGTCATGAGTATCAAGGGTGCTGCTTTTATCCGTAAACATGAGGGGTTTGTTTCCAAAGCCTATCGCGATCCGGTCGGTATCATCACCATCGGCACCGGCTTTACCAATCGCTCTGTAACCGCGCGGGACTGGTGGTTGAAAAAACATGGTCGCAAAATCCGAATGGGTGATCACATTACACTTAGTGAAAATGATCAGCTGCTGGATAAGGCTCTACGTGAAGAATATGGAGTGGGCGTTGGCAAGGCGCTTGGCTCTACCGCCCCAATTCATGCAATCGATGCCGGAAAATCCGTATCATTTAATTGCGGCCCCAAATCACTCACATGGTCATGGGCAAAATTCTATCGTTCAGGTGCGCGGGCAAAATCGGCCAAACGGCTACGCACCACGGCGGTAACCGCGCGTGGCCGCAAACTGCGCGGGCTGGTGCGTCGGCGCGCGGCTGAAGCAAAATTATTGCTGTATGGTGATTATGGCAATTTGAAAATTTCTCCCAACCGGCATGGTGCTCCCCCCGTGGCAGGCCAAGCGACCCGTGGTGTCGCGCAAGGCCGTGAACAATCAAAACAATTAATGCAAGATCAGCAAATGCTCAATGCGATTGGCTATTCCTGTGGCAAGCCGGATGGCTTCTGGGGTAAGCAAACCAAATCGGCGGTGATCCGGTTGCAGCGTGAGCATCATCTACTCATTGATGGCATTCTTGGTCCGGCCACACGGGCAAAAATCATCCGGCTGGCCAATGCCAAACGAGAAGCCGCGGCTGTTGGAACAACCGGCAGTGGAGCTGCTGGCGGCAGTCTTGCAACGGATCAGGCCTCGCAGGCCTCCGACTGGCTGCTCTATGGCGGGTTGGCCATTCTTGCCGTGGGGTTGACTTATCTGGCGTGGTTTTACCGTGACGAGTTCAAATCATTCATTCGCAGAATATAGCGAACAAACAGTGAGCCGCCGCTTATGCGGCGCGCCTCGCAGGCCAATATGGCCGTGAGAGAAAGGAAATTAATCATGTCTGTTTCATTGGGTGCCATTGCCTTGAAATTTGGTCTACCAATCGTGGTTGAACTGCTCAATCGCAAAGGTGGCAAAAGTGGCGCAATGGCGGGTAAGGTTGTCAGCTCCATTGCCGAAGGTCTTGGGGTTGCTCCGCGTGAACAATCCATTGTTGAAAAATATAAGGCCGAGCCGCGCAAAGTCGAGACAATCATGCGTAAGGTCGAGACCGACTTTGCCGAAATTGCCCGCGCTACGGCCGATGCGACCATATCCTATCATGCGCTGATTGCCGGTGATCGCAATTCATCCTCGCTCGTTACCCGTATCTGGCGGCCGATGAACGCGCTTTTCTTTGGTGTTGAGTGCCTTGGTTTAATGGCTGTCATTATCAAGGTCGTCTGGAGCCTTGCAGATGGTGGATCAATTGATTTGACCGGTGCCGGTGTGCTGGTTGGGCTGGTCATTCCAATGCTGACATTGCAGGCGGGTGTTACCGGATATTATGTCCATCGCCGTTCCATCGAAAAAATGGATGGCACCGCCTGATGCTAAGTGAACAGGATCGAGAGCTGGCCGATCAGCGCGCCGAAGCCGAGCGTAATGCCGGTATTGATGCAATCTGCCGTAAAGTTGCCGGGGTGGGACAAGAGGCGTGGCTTGTCAGCGGCAAGCCGGGGCCTAGAGAATGTACCGACTGCGACGAACCGATTTCACCGGCCCGCCTGCAGGCCGCACCCTTCGCCCAAAGATGCATCCATTGCCAAACAGCGCGTGAGCGCCCCATCCGTGGCAAGGCAAATCCCGGCACGGGATGCCAGCCTGTGAACGGGCGGTCAACCGGATGGTTGAGCGAAGAGAAGAGAAGATGAAAGAGAATAATGGTTGATGTTTTTAAAGATTATTTCAGCTTGATAGCAATCGTCATAGCGCTTGGCACGACTGTTTATTCCTGGCTAACATCCAGATCACGCCACAATGAAATCGCGCTGACAAAACTTGAGGAAAAGTACAGCAACGCGCTCGCCAAAATGGATGAGCGCCAGGATAAAGCCGAGAGCAGGCTTGCCAAGGTTGAAGGCGAATTGCAGCACTTGCCAACCAAGGAAGGCCAGCACCAATTGGAAATTGCCATGGAGAGATTGGCTGGTGATATGAAAACCATGACCGAGGCGATGAAGGGCACCCGCTCAACCGTCAACCGCATGGAAGTGGTTTTGCTGGAAAGGAATACCAAATGAGCGATTACAAAAAACGCCGTACCGAAGACGCACGTTTGATCATTCTGAGAGCATTGGCTGAAGAAAATTCATACTCGCTCAATGAAGCACTCGCCCAAGCCTTGCTTGAAACCTTCGGCATTGACGAAACACGCGATTGGGTTCGAAACCAATTCAAGGCGATGGCCGCTGTCGATGCGGTCACGACGAGGCTGGCTGGCACGGTGATGATTGCCGTTATTACCAATTCCGGTCTCGATCACGTCAAGCGCCGCATCGTCATTGAAGGCATCACGCGCCCGTCACCGGAGCAATAATATGCATTGGACAGTGAGCGAAGATCGAACCGCCAGCATTCTGGCGCGCAACACAGACCCGAGCAAAGCGAGGATCAGTCGTGAGTAAAAGAAGAGGCCGTGGTCGCCTTTCCAAAATTGATATGTTGCCGGCTGAGGCCGATGAGGCGGTTCAGTGGGCCGCTTTTGAATTGCGTGAGCAAAACCTGACACAAATCCAGATTTGCAGCGAATTCAATGAAAAGCTGGCAATGCTTGGCATTGACCCGGTTTCAAGTTCCGCTTTCAATCGCTATTCAATTCGCCTGGCCGATATGTTGCGCCGATCCAGCCAGACCCGCGAAATTGCCGCCGTGCTGACGGATAGGATGGAGCCTGGTCAAAGTGACGATATCACCATCACGCTTGCGGAAATGATCAAGACATTGATTTCCGAATTGCTGGACAAAGGCGGCGAGGCTGGTTTTTCACCCAAGCAGGCCATGGAATTGGCCGGCGCGCTCAAGTCAGCCGTGGCTGCTGAAAAAATGTCCAGTGATCGCCGCGCCAAACTGGAAGCTATGATTGAAGGTAAAGTCGATGAAGTGATTGACAAAGTTAGTGTTGAGGCGGGTCTTTCCAAACAACGCATTGAACAGCTCAAGACTGAATTTCTGGGTGTGAAGCCGAGGGATAAATGAGCGTGAGAGAAAACGAAACGCCGGTAATACCTCGCGATCTGGATGCATTGCCGGAAGAACTGTTGCGTGGCAGTGAGATCCCCGACGATCTCGATCCGCTTGCCGATGGCATATTGATGAAACACCAGGCCGATTGGCTTGCCGATCAATCTGATCTGAAGATTGCAGAAAAAGGCCGTCGTACCGGCATAACCTTTGCCGAAGCTCTCGGTGATACACTGATCGCCGCGGCCAAACGCTCGGCTGGTGGTGATAATGTCTTTTATATTGGTGATACCAAAGACAAGGGACGGGAGTTCATTGGCTATGTGGCGCACTTTGCCAGGGTCGTTGCCAAGGAGCTGGTCGAGATTGAAGATTTTTTGTTTGCTGATGAGCAAAAAGACGGCTCAACAAAATACATATCGGCCTATCGTGTAACATTCGCATCCGGCTTTCGTGTGGAAGCTTTGTCTTCAAATCCTGCCAATATTCGAGGTCTACAAGGTGTTGTGGTTATCGATGAGGCTGCATACCACCGCGATGTGCGTGAGGTGATTGATGCGGTGAACGCCCTGTTGATCTGGGGCGGTAAAGTGCGGGTGATCTCGACACATAACGGAATTTTAAATGCCTTTAATGAGCTGATCACTGAAGCCCGCGCCGGCAAAAATAATTTCAAGGTTCATCACATCCCGTTTCAATTGGCCGTGGATAATGGTCTTTATAAACGCGTTTGCCCGATCAAAGGTTTGGTCTGGTCGAAAGAGGCCGAGCGCGACTGGGAATTGAAAATCCGCAAATCCTACGGTAGCCGCGATGCTGCGATGAAGCAGGAGTTGGATGCCATACCGGCCGACAGCGAAGGTGCAGCACTTACCCGTGTCGAGATCGAGCGCATCACCCGCAAGGGTATTCCGGTTGTGCGCTGGAGATTATCCGATGCGTTCAAATCCTACGACAAGGAAATTCGCGAGGCGGCGCAGCGCGATTGGTGTCAATATAATTTAAAGCCGTATTTAAAGGCGCTTGATCCCAAACACACCCATGTATTCGGATCTGACTTTGCCCGTACCGGCGATGCATCGGTATTGCTGATTTTTGAAATCGGCCAGGACAATATTCGCCGCTGTGTGCTTATTCTGGAAATGCGCAATGTGCCGTTTGATCAACAGCGCGACACGATATTTTATTGTGTTGACCGGATGCCACGCATGGGCGGCGGAGCGTTGGATGCGACCGGCAACGGTGCCTATGTTGCCGAAGCCGCAGCATTGGAATTTGGTGACAGTATTGTCGAAGTCAAACTCTCTGTCGGCTGGTACCAGGAAAACGGGCCAGCCTATACCGAGGCCTTTGCTGACGAGACAGTCAGGCTACCGGCTGACGATGACATAATTCGGGATCACCAGGCACTGGCCTATGTCAACGGGATCATCAAAGTGCCGGACGATGCCCGTTACAAAGGCGCAGACGGGCTTGATCGCCATGGCGACAGCGCCATTGCCGGCATGCTCGCCTGGTTCGCATCACGCCAGCAAATTATTGAATATGAATATGAGAGCGCGCGGGCCGGTAGCGAAGAGCGCAGCCAACGCCATGAACGATTAACCCCACAACGTCGATTGGGCGGTGCCAATTTGAGAGGTCAACTAAATGGCTAGAACAACAAGCCTGGCAAAGTTCACCACCGGCCTGCGTGATGCGCTTGGCATGCTGGTGAAAAAGAAAGAACTGGAAAACCACCACGCCGCGCCAACCATTGGCGGCGTGCGGCCGGTAATTTCCGGTCATCCTGCCGATGGCATGACACCGCGGCGGCTGGCCAATATTCACCGCGAGGCGGCGAATGGTGAACCGCTTAATTATTTTGAACTGGCTGAAGACATTGAAGAGCGCGACCCGCATTATTTGAGTGTGATATCCACCCGCAAGCGTTCGGTTTCCCAGTTGCCAATTACCGTCAAGCCTGCATCTGATAGTGCCGAGCACAAAAAACATGCCGATTTTGTTCGCTCATGGATTGATGACGGGGTGTTGCAGGCCGGCATGTTCGATATGCTGGATGCGATCGGCAAGGGTATGTCGGTCATGGAAATTGACTGGCGGGTTCACGGCGGCCACCTTTGCCCAGGCGAATTCATCTATCGCCCACAACGCTGGTTCACCTTTGACCGCAACGATGGTGAGACCGTATTATTGCGCGAAGGCGTTGACGGTGAGCCACTCATTCCACACAAATTTGTTGTCCATCGTCACAAGGCCAAATCCGGTCTGACAATAAGAGCAGGCATTGCACGCGTTGCATCCTGGGCATGGATGTATAAATCATTCACTCTTAATGACTGGGCCATGTTTGCCCAGAATTTTGGCGCACCAATCCGCGTTGGCAAATACGGGCCAAAGGCCACCGAAGAGGAAAAGGATGTTTTATGGCGGGCCGTCTCCAATATTGCCGGCGACTGTGCCGCAATCATTCCGACATCGATGCTGATTGAATTCGAAGAGGTCGCGGCAAAGGGTACATCTACAGACCTTTATGAAAGGCGCGCAGGTTTTCTAAACAAGGAAGTCTCAAAACTGGTTGTCGGCCAGACCATGACCACGGAAGACGGATCATCGCAAGCCCAGGCCAATGTTCACCGTGAAGTACAGGAAGATATTGAGCGCGCCGATGCCATTCTAACATCAGCATCTATCAACCAACAGGTTGTCCCTAATATGGTGGCATTCAACTTCGGGCCGCAGGACTATTATCCAAAGGTTCATATCGGGCGACCCGATGAAGTTGCTCTTGGTGAATTCGCAGAAGCATTTGAAAAACTCGGCCCGCAAGGATTGACCGCCGAAGCAACCTGGATGCGCTCGAGGCTTGGCATTCCAGATCCGCAAGAAGGGGCCGAACTGGTTGGCGGCAGGGTTGACGTTTCTGATCCGCCGTCGGGTTCTTCGAACCCTTCCCCGGAACCCCCGCCAAAATTGAAAAAGCCAACACCGAAACTTAATTTTGCCAAGCTGCTTTCATCACGTCAGGCTCGCCAGCCGGTTGAACAGAGCATTGACCAGCTATCCGTTCAGTTACAGCAAGACGCGGCTGGCGCGCTGGGCGGGCTGACTGAAAGAGTGCGCAAGGAATTAATGGCCGCCACTGATTTGCACGATGCTGCCAATCGGTTGACCGCGTTAAATCTGCCAGGCGATGAGCTTTCAGACGCGATGGCAAGGGGTATGGCGCTTGCGCATCTGGCCGGTCAGGCTTCGCTGATCGATGATATAGGCGGGGGTTCCGGGGAAGTCGAAGACGACGGCGGATTAAATAATGGCGGGGTTCATAGTGATTAACGCTCACGCGAATGGCTTCGCCAAACGCTCCGCGAGGGCGTGGCATAAGCCACGGTCGCTCTTCGCTCCGGCTGCTCCTGGCCGGGCGGTTCGCCGGATGGCGAAGCGGACACCATTAAAAGGCGAATTAAACCAATGAACCGGACAGATCGCAAATCGATTTTAAGCCCCGTACAGGCGCGTTCGCACAAGTTTGCGTTGCGAACCACGCGAGCGTCGCCAAAAAACGAATGTACCCCTTTAAAGACCCTTTCAAATTTGATTGTGGGGTTGTTTAGACATGGGCGTTGAGGCCAAAGCTCTTGATTTACCCCCTGAGGCGGCGATTTCGTTTCTCAGACAGAAAATTAATGTGCCGACAACCCATTGGCGACAGGTCTATGCGGCGGCCCATGCCCATTCATTCATGGTGGCCGGTGCTGCAAGCGATGCAATCGTCGCTGATTTCAGGAAGGAGATTGAAAAGGCGCTTGAACAGGGCACCACACTGGAAGAGTTTCGCAAAGGCTTCGACGCCATCGTTGAAAAACACGGCTGGGAATATAAGGGCGGTCGAAACTGGCGCACCCGCATTATATTTGAAACCAATTTGCGCTCTGCCCATGCGGCCGGTCGTTATTATGAGCTGACCAAGCCTGAAACCCTGCAAGCGTTTCCATTCTGGCAATATAATCATTCAGGTTCAAATCATCCGCGCAAGCAACATCTTGCCTGGGATGGTGATACCTATCGCTATAATGATCCGTTCTGGTCGACAAATTATCCCCCCAATGGTTGGCATTGCGGATGTTTTGTAACGCCGGTCTCTGATGCCGATCTAAAACGCCAGGGCAAGAATGGTCCGGACAAGGCACCAAATTTTGATCAGTCGGGAAGCGATATACCGCGCGGGGTGGATCCGGGCTTTGAATGGAACCCTGGGCAACGATGGCTTTCGGGTGGCAGGCCGGAACAAAAGATTGCAACCATCAACCAGGTGGAAGCATTTGCAATTCGCGCCCTGGCCGGTGAACTGCCGGTGAATACAACAGTGCCGATCGCCAGCGTCCCTGATGACATTATTGCTGAGCTGGGTCTTGAAAAAAAATCGGTGGTTAGGCTAAGTGTTCAGACGATACTGGATCATTCACACCGAAAGAATTTAACAGCCGTGGAATATGCGGCCGCGGCCCAAACAACGATTGCAGATTTAATTCGCGATGATCGTGGGCGGCTGAGCACTTTGTATCTTGTGGATGGAAAATGGCATATTGCCGGATTTAAAGTGACCCGATTTAACGAACTGCTTATGACCACATTGCACATAGGCAGGCCGTCAAAAATAAAAAAAATGCGCCGCCTTAAAAAGGTTGTCGAGTAAAATTATGAATAGTAGAGGCGCGCCGGGGGGTCGGGACATCCCCGAATTACTTCTGCTACCCGGTGGCTCGGCGCGCCCGTTTGATAACATATATATTTTACAGTAAGTGTCAATCATGACCGGTGCATCCATTATAATCAGAGTTGATGACAAAGAAGTCCGGCGGGATTTTGCCCGCCTGCAGGGCTTGATGAAAAACACCACGCCGATCATGGCGGCGATTGGCACCGGCGTTGTCGGATCCACCCAAAGGAGATTTACATCACAGGTCGCACCGGATGGTTCGCCCTGGCAAACGCTCAATCCTTTTTATGCGGCCGGCAAAAAGAATTCCCGCATCCTGACTGAAAGCGGCCGGTTGCGGGATTCAATTTCCTCAAGCCCATCACGTGATGAAGTTGCCATTGGCACCAATGTTATCTATGCGGCCGTTCACCAGTTCGGCGCTGAGATCAAACCAAAAAACGGCACCCACTTGATCTTTTCGATTAATGGACGCACGGTTGGGGCCAAATCAGTCACCATTCCGGCGCGGCCTTTCCTTGGCATATCCGCCGATGACGAGGTGATGATCGCCAAGGTGGTGTTCGGGTTTATCAAGCGCCATTCCCGCCGCTGATATTAACGATCGTAAAACATGCCTGTATCGGCGGGCATGAATTAAAAAGCCATGAGTGACGTAAAAGGTCATCATGGAAAAACTTCTCTGCCATATAGCCCAATCAGTCACCTCAATGTCAGGTGTCCCCGAATGGATACAGCTTATTCCATCCAGTGCCTTCAATGGCGTTGATGGACGAGGTCCGTTTATTGCGCCTGATCTTAATGTGATTATTAAGGCGATGAACGGCCGCAAAATCCCGGTTGATGAAAATCATGCGACAGAATTGGCTGGTGACAGTGGCCGGCCTGCTCATGCCCGAGGCTGGATTGTCGAAATGCAAGCCCGCGGCGATGAGCTTTGGGGCAAGGTAGAGTGGACGCAAACGGGCAGGAAACTGGTTGAAGATCGGGCCTACGGTTTTGTTTCGCCCGCATTGCTTTGCACAAAATCCAAGCCGCACAAGGTTATGCAGATAAGTAGCGTTGCCCTGGTTAATTCTCCCAACATTGAAACCCTGAAATCTCTACATAAAAGGAAAGTTCCCATGAACGAAGCATTGCTAAAATTGCTCGGCCTGGAAGATGGTGCTGATGATGCCGCCATTACCGAGGCGGTAAAAATGCTCAACGCCAAGATTACCGAATTGACAAATGTGCTGGCGATGATGGGCACCATTCGCAAGGCGCTCGGCGTTGAAGATGATGCCAGCGCAGATGATCTGGTTGTGGCCATTAATGCCCGCAAGCCGGTCAAGCAAGAGGATGCTTCTGTGGTTGATGGCCTGCAGGAACAAATCAAGGTTCTTAATTCTCAACTGGTCACACTCAGCACCTCCGCCGCCAAAGACAAGGCCACATCAGTCATTGATGCTGCGATCGAAGCGACAACGCTCGTGCCTTCCTTGCGCGATCATTACATCGCCCGCCATATGAAAGACCCTGAAAGTGTCGAGACCGAATTGAAGGTCATGCCTTCAATTAATGCCGGTTCTCTGGGCGGTCGCAAAATCGACGAGAACACATCAATCTCGGCAGCTGATGAACAGGTCTGCCAGCTTATGGGCATTGATCCGAAAGAATTCGCCAAAACTTCCAAAACAATCAAGGAGCTCAACTAATGGCCGCAACCAAAGATATTGAAGCACCGGAACGGGCTGGTGCTCGATACGGATTTCCAGCCTATGCAGGCGATCTGTTTTATGGCCGCGCCATTGTTGGGGTGAATGCCGCCGGTGAAGCGCGGCCTGCCGGATCGGCTGGTGTTGTGGCGTTGCTGGGGCTTTGCGAGGAGCGGATAGACAACAGCAATGGCGCTACCGGCGATCAGATCGTTGAATGCCTGCGGGGTCGTTATCGTTATCCGGTAGCTGGCGCAACTCACGCTGACATCGGCAAGCCGGTCTATGCGCTGGATGACAATAGTTTGCAGCTGACCAATGCGGGCGGTGAATTGAAACTTGGTGTGCTGGAAGCAATCGACGCTGACGGTATGTGGATTAAAATTTAAAAACCCTCCGTGGCAGGGCAAGCGCCGAGTAAGGCGCGCCAGCCCGCGAACGGACGTCAGGCCGGATGGTCTGACGGAAATCAAGGACAAAACTATGGATATCAATGCTTCGACCTTAGGGTCTATTTTTACCGGTCTTTCAACCGCCTATAATGCCCGGTTTGAAACGACCGAAACCTATTACGATCAGGTCGCGATGACCGTGCCGTCAACGACCGCGATGAATGAATATCCGCGCATGGATGATATGCCGGGCATTCGTGAATGGGTTGGTGATCGTTATGTCAAAGACCTGTCGGCACAGACCTATCTCATTCGCAACCGTGAATTTGAAGGTACGATCGGTATCAAGCGGTCGCAAATTGAAGATGACCAGATCGGTATTTTTATGCCGATTGCCAGTGAAATGGGCCAGGACGCCGCCGAGTTTCCTGATCAGCTGGTGTTTCCATTACTGGCAAAAGGCGAGACGACCCTCTGCTATGATGGCCAGAATTTCTTTGATACCGACCACCCTGGTTGGGATGAAAACGGTAATGAGATTTCAGTCTCAAACCTTCAGACCGGTGCCGGCCCTGCCTGGTACCTGCTTGACGATACCAGGGTGATGAAGCCAATCGTCTATCAAAAACGCAAGGATTTCAAACTCGTTGCGATGGACAAGGAAGACGACGCCAATGTCTGGAACAAGGGGCAGTACCAATGGGGCGTTGATGGTCGCTGCAATGCGGGCTTTGGTCTTTGGCAAATGGTGTACAAATCCAATGCACCTTTGACCGCGGCTAATTTTGAACTGGCCAGAACCCAGTTCGCCAGCATTCGCAAACGCTCCGGTCAGTTGATCAGCTTGAGGCCGCGAAAAGTAATTGTCCCGTCTGTGCTCGAAGCCGATGGTCGCCGGTTACTTGAGGCAGCGATGATCAATGGAGGCGACAGTAATATCTGGGCAGGTTCTGCCGAGCTCTCAGTCATTCCTTTGCTTGGGTAGGTTTTGTTTTTCCGTCCGGCCATCCGGCCGGGCGTCCGTTCACGGGCTTGCAATTTGGCTGGTCGCCAAATTATTGCCCTGCCACGTAGGGATTGGCGGCGGTTTAAGAACCGCTGGCAAGAATAAAGCCTCCGCATTTTACCAATCGGCGGGGGTTCCGGGGAAGCATCCGCAGGATGCGACGGCGGATAATAGAAAAGGGAATTAATTTTATGACCGAAGATGTTCTTCTAATTTGTGCCAAGCCAGGCTTTCGCCGCAATGGCGTTGCGCACGCGGCCAAGACAGTATGGCCGGCTGGCCATTGGAACGATGATCAATTGGAAATTTTCGACAATGATCCGATGTTTACTGTTTTGTCGGCGACAAGTGCTGAAGGTGATGTGGTTGAAAATACCAGCGCGGCCGAGCCTGATCTGGCATCGCTTGATGCTGACAATCCGCTGCGCATGAATTCTATCGACGAGGTCATCAAGGCACTCGGCCCTGCTGATTATGGCGCCGATGGCCAGCCGAATATCAAGGCCTTGAAAGAATTGCTTGGTTTTGTACCGATGCCTGAAGAGATTGCTGATGCCATCAAGCGCGATGCGCCAGATGGCGAGCCGGGTGTCAGGGGAAAGGCAATGAGAAAAGCGGCGATTGAAGGTGCTGCTAAAAATCTTGGTGAAGGTGATTTCACCAGGGCCGGTTTGCCAAAAATTTCAGCACTGGAAAAAGCCATCGGCTTCAAGCCAACGCCTGAAGAAATCGGAGTTGTGAGGAAATAGCATTCTCCGGGCCATCCGGCCCGGCGACCGACTTTTATTATCCGCCGTCGGCCCTTTGGGCCTTCCCCGGAACCCCCGCCGATTGGCGGACTACGGGAAAAGCGCCGTAGCTTGCCTTCCCACCGTGGCAGGGCAAGCATTTGGAACAAATGTGCCAGCCCGCGAACGGACGTTTCGCCGGATGGCTAAACGGAAACAAGAATATGTCTTACGCAACTGTTGCCGATATGATTGACCGCTTTGGGATGACGGAAATGATCCGTCTCTCAGAGCAGGAAGATCGTACCGCAACGGTTGTCGATAATGTGAAAATCCAGACCGCGCTTGATGACGCTTCGGTTCTGGCTGATACCTATCTGCGATCCCGATATAAATTGCCGGTGGCAATTCCGCCGCGTGATCTGGTTCGTGCAATTTGTCATCTTGCCCGTTTTGATCTGGCCCAGGGTGCGCGCACTGAACCGACTGAACAAATGCGTCTGTCGCGTAAGGATATTATTGTCTGGCTGGAAAATATTGCCGGCAACAAGATCAACATCGATGCGCCGTCAATCGGCGGCGGAACTGATGCCAGCCATGGGGCCCGGACATCTGACCGGGTTGGCAAAGCCGATGCCGGCCAATTGGCGAGATTGTGATGGCTCCGGCAGATCTCACCCTTGCACCCATTCGCCTGATGGAACCGGCAATTATTGCCCGGTTGCGCATAGCTTTCCCGGCAAAAGATTTCACCATCGAGCGGGTGCCGCCGACTTTGACCCTTAATGAATTTGGCCGGATCGCACGGCTGTCTCCGTTCATCGGCCTGGCCTGGACCGGCATGCAGCCGGACAAATCTTCAGGCAGGCAATTGCAGGCCGATTGGGGCTGGCGTTTGGTCCTTATCGTCAAGGCGACAAGCTCACTTGAAGCACGCTTTAAGGGTGACACCAGAGATATGGGCCTCGACGGAATGAGCGATGTTGCCATTGCGCTGCTGCAGGGCGCGGTCTTTGAAAATATTGGTGATTGCGCTGTGAGCGGCGCGCAAGCGGTTTTTGCAGAAGGCTGGTCTGATGATGCAACCGTGGTTGCCTGGGTGGATTTTTCCATCCGCACGACCACATCACCGGCCGCCCACAAATTGATCACCGAAGATGATTTCACCAATCTTGGTGTTCAATGGCTGAACCCCGATGCAGATGACCCGGCGGGCCAGTTGGATGCCAGTCAGGAAATTGATGTTCCCGAAGGAGAAATTTAATGAACAAAAAAACAAAACTTTCACCCGTCAAGGGCCGGCTGGTGCCGCTTGAGGACGGCACGCCCTGGCCGTCAAAAGACGGGGATCCAATTGATCATGAAGTTGTCATGACCCGCTATTACCGCCGCCGTATTCGCGATGGCGATCTGCGCGACAATAAAGCTGAGGCGGGGGTTCCGGCGGATAATAAAAACAGAGAAGAAAAAACAAGAAAGGCAGGTAAATAATGGACCCGTTCAGTTTTGATGAAATTCCCTATGACTGGCAGGAGCCAGGCACATTTCTTGAGGTGCGCCCCAATTACCGCAATGTCGGGGTGTTACCGTACCCGGTAAAAGCATTGATCATCGGCCAGAAGCTGGCAACGGGAACGCTGGCAACCGGTGTGGTTCAAGAGATTGTCCGCGCGGATGATGCAATTGCCCTGTGTGGTGTTGGCTCAATTGGCGCAGAGCAGGTTGCCGCTTTTCGCAAGAACGATAAAACAACACCGCTTTTTCTGTTGGCCTTGCCCGATGCTGCAGGCGCGGTTAAGGCAACCGGTACCTTTACATTTGTTGGAGCTCTGGCATTATCCACCGTGCTGCGCTTTAAGGTCGCCGGAAAGCCGGTGCGAGCAACCATTGAAGCTGCTGATGATGTGACCGCGATGGCAAGCAAACTTGCCGCGGCGATCAATGCGGAAACGTCCCTGACTGTGACTGCCGCCAGCGCCCTTGGTGTTGTCACCGTCACGGCGCGGCATGGGGGTGAGGTTGGCAATGAGATTGATATTCGGGTTAACGAGCTTGCCCAGCCGGTGCCGGATGGACTAACCATCACGGTTGCCGCCATGTCAGGCGGATCCGGCAATCCTGATTTGACCACGGCGCTCGATGCAATTGCCACGTCATGGTTTACTCAAATCACCATGCCATGGAATGACGCCACCAACATGGCCCTGTTTGCGAGCGACCTGCGCGATCGTTATCGCGCCATGTCCAAACTGGACGCGCATGGCTTTGTTGCAAAACGCGGCACCTATGGCGAGTTGGGTGTGTTTGGTGAGTTGACCAATGAACCCTACCTCACCGCGATGGGATTGAACAAATCTCCGACAAGTTCATGGGTGCTTTCAGCCTCGGTTTGTGGTCTTGCAGCATTCCACCTGACCAATGATCCGGCGCGACAGTTGCGTTCACTGATGATTGCAGGGGTGGATGCACCGGACGAGCAGGACCAGTTTCTGGAAAGCGAACAAAACCTGCTGCTCAATAAAGGCATATCAACCTTCGATCATCTCTCAGATGGCACAACGATTATTTCGCGGTTGATTACCACCTATAAGAAATCCAACCTCAACATTAAGGATCGCGCCTGGCTGGATATTATGGTGCCAGCGACCATGAGCCGTATCCGCTATGACTGGGCCGCCTATATATCGCTGCTTTATCCGCGGGCAAAACTGCTCGATGATGAAGATCAAGGAGCGCTTGTTGGCCGGGCGGCCGGTGATGACGAGATTGGCAATTCAATTGTCACACCACGACGAATGCACGGTTCATGGGCGGCACGCTGCAGGCTTTATGCGGACAAAGCGTGGATTGAAAACATTTCAAAGACCTTGAAAGAAAGCTCATTTTCCCGCTCGGTGGACGACAAAAACCGACTTGAGGCTTCACAGCAAGTGGTGATTGTCGGCAATCTTATGGTCTTTGCCGCTGCACTGGAGTTTCAGGTTTAATGTTTGTTTTTTGCTCACGGTCACATCGGCGCTTTGCGCCGGACCTCCGCAAGGGCGTGGCATAAGCCAGGGACGGCTCTTCGCCGTCTTCGGAAGTCTCTCGCAAGAGCGAGCGAAACAATACACCGGTCACTACCTGGCTCCGGTTGGAATGTGAAAGCGAACGAAAAGTGAGCCGCCACTTATGTGGCGCGCCTCGCAGGCAGGGCAAAGCCCGAACAGCCGTGAGAGAAATCAAACGGAAGACAGAGAAAAGGACTAAAAAATCATGGCCCAAACATTAGGCATTATAGATATCGTCTGGCGCGGTCGTAATATTCCGGTCGAAAAAGGCGCTAAATTCAAGGTCGGCGGAATAAAAAATAATCCGGTTACCTATGGCCGTAAGGTTGGCCGGGCGCAGGAGTTTGAAGGATCGGAAGTGACAGCCACCACCGAGCTTGAACGTGGCGTTCGTTACGGTTCAATCTGGGATGCGGGTGAAGGCGAATTGCAGGTGGTCTGTGATACCGGCCAGACCTTTGTCATCAACGATGCTTTTCTGACTGATATTCCTGATGTCACTGGCGGTGAAGGTGGCAAGATCGAATTGAACTGGGCGGGCTCTGCGGCTGAAGAAATACTCTGACTTGAGCTCACGCTAATGCCCGTGCGGGCAACGCTCCGCATGGGCGTGGCATAAGCCACGGACAGCTCTTCGCCGTCTTGGGAAGTTTCTCGCAAGAGCGAGCGAAAAGCGAGCCGCCCGAACAGGGCGCTCCCGCGAAGGCCGAATGTGTCAACATTCGAATGGCCGTGAGCGAAACAATACAACGGGCACCGGGCTGGATAGCCTGGTTAAAAGACAAAAAACAGAGAATGGAACATTCTATGAAAACACCCAAAGAAACAAATATCGATCTTTCTGAAACCGTTGTTGATGAAGAAGAGGCCGTTGTAGAGACTGCTGAGGTCGACAGCGATATTGTCGATGAGGATATGGATATTGCGCCGGAAGATCGCTTGCCTTCCCGCGCAATCCGCAATGCGGATGGCTCTGTAACTCTTCCGTTAAAATACCCGCAGACCATGCGCACGAAAAAAAATGGCAAAGTCAGCGAGCGCAAGTTTGAAAAACTTGTTCTTCACAGATTAAGCGGCAAGGACCGTCGCATTATATCCTCGGCCAGTGAGGAAATGATGGTTGCAACCGCTATGGCCCGCATGGCCAGGCTCAATCAGGCGGTGGCCAATCGGCTGGAAGAATTAATGGACGTGTCCGATATTAATGCGGTCGGCCAGGTGCTGGCAAATTTTTCCTCGACTGGCCTGAAGACTGGCAAGCGAGAATAGGCATCATTGCCGCTGCCACAGGGTTTTCGGCAAAATCGATAGATAAGTTCAGCGCCGCTGATCTTGATTATTGGTGGTCCTGTATCATGGCCGGACGGCAATTGGAAAAAGAATGGAGTGAGAAATGAGCTCTAAATCCATGCAGCTTTCAGTCTGGGTGCGGTTGAAGGATCGGTTTTCCGGCAAGCTAAAAGGTATCATGCGCGGGCTTAACCGGTTGGGCAATGTTGCCCGCAGACTTGGGGCGGTTGCCGGTATTGTTGCCGGTATAAGTTTTGCCGGACCGGCACAGGAAGCCGCCGCCTTTGATCAAAACCTGCGTGATATAGCCGTCACGTCCAATGTTGCCCGCGATGAAGTTGATGCGTGGGTTGAAAGTCAGCGGCGCGCCTATGAAGACCTGGCGCTGCTAACCGGGCAACATTCAAGTGATGTTGCCAAAACGGCCGGAGAGTTGCGGCAAGCAGGTCTGGGTGATGATCTAATCACTCAACTAATGCCGACAATTTCCAAATCCGCAAAAGCCGCCAGTGCCGACATGTCTGATATGGGCAAGGTCGCCTTTGCGCTTTCCAAAAACCTCGGCATTCCGGCCGAACGCATGCAGGATGCTTTGGCCAAACTGGTTGTTGCCGGCAAGGAGGGCCGGTTTGAGCTGAAAGAAATGGCCAAGTTTTTCCCGGCACTCACATCGCAACTGGTTAATCTCGGCGTTAAGGGTGAAGAGGCGGTGGCAATGCTGGCATCCGGTTTGCAAGTCGCCATTCTGGGTGCGTCCGATCCTGCCCAGGCTGCCAACAACTTTCAGAACTTCCTGCAAAAAATTCTGGCACCCGATACAGTCAAGCGGTTTGCCAAATCCGGCGTTGATATTCTGGGCGTTATGCAGGATGCAGCCACCAAGGGTATCAATCCGATTGAAGCGGTGATTGCCAAGACAGAAGACCTGACCGGGGTATCCGCTAAGGTTATTGGCAGGATGATGGATAAGGCAAAGGCCAACGGGCTTGAGGGTGCCGAGGCTCTGGCCAATGTGCATGAGCAATTGAAGCGTATCGGTGCAGCCGGCAAGCTGTCAGAATTGTTTGGTGATCAGCAGGTCAAGGCATTTTTGTTGCCCTTTCTGGCTAATATTGATGAATATAAGCGGATTAAAAAAGCAGTTGACGAGACAAGCCGTTCGGTCATCGATCGTGATTTCGCCATCCAAAATGATGGCCCGAGTAGTCAACTAAAAACCTTCAAGGAACTCAGTGTTCAGGCGGGTCGTGAAATCGGTGACAGCTTTAATGCGTGGTTGCCAACCATCAATGCCCATCTGCTCGATCTGCGAGAATATCTCAAGGGTGTTGAGCAGAAAATGCCCGGTGTGAAAGATAAGGTGCTGGCCTTTGGTTCCGCCGCCGTGCTTGCCGCCGTCGGGTTGGGGATATTGGGGCTGGCCTTACCATTTGTTGCCTCTGGCGCATCCGCTCTGGCTGCTGCATTTGCATTTGCTTTCTCATGGGTTGGGCTGGCGGTAGCACTGCTCGTTGCCGGTGCCTATTTGATTATCAGCCATTGGGAAAAGATCGGGCCTTTCTTTGAAAAGCTCTGGCTTAACATCAAGACCATCGCGATTGCCGCGTGGTTCGGGATCGAGCGAACCTGGAAAGAAGGCATTGCCTGGTTCAAAAATGCCTGGAACGGTATCAAGCAGAGCGCCGATGACACATGGAACTCTATGGGCAATATGCTGGATGCTGCAATTGAAGGCATCAAAGCCAAAGTGATGGCGCTGGTTGACTGGTTTAAAAATCTGCCAACGATGATCATCAGCGCCATTGGCAGTATCGATCTTGCCAGTGTTTTCAGTTGGGGCGATCCGCCAGAATGGATTAAACGGCTTGTTGGCGGCGCATACCCGGGTCCAGCAGCGATCATTCCAGATGTCAAAAAACCGCCACCAAATGTTGATATTCAAAACCGCGCTGCCAATGTCAACAAGGGTGCCAAATTCCCAGGCTTCCAGCCCAGCCCTACTGTGCAGGTCGGTGGACAAATTACAATCAAAGTTGACGGCCCTGGCAAGGTGACAGCTGTGCAATCGAGCAATCCAAAAGTGCCTATCAACAAGGGCCGGACAACGGGGAGAATATAGATGATCTGGGATAGCGTATCTGATCTATTGCCAGGCCTGTTGCCGGCGTCTTGGCGTGGTGTTCAATACTATATGCCCGATACGTCGATTGAGCCTGGACGGCGGATTGCCGAGCATCTGTTTCCGGGCATGGATCGTGCTGCCTTTGATGATATGGGGTTAAGCCCGCAAATCGTTGTCGTTGCCGGTTTGGTGATCGGTGATGATTATATTGCCCAGGCGAAGGCTCTTGAAAGCGCATTTGAAACACCGGGACCAGGCACACTAATCCATCCATGGCTTGGCGGCATGAAGGTTATACTGGAAAGCCCGGCTTCAATTTCATTTTCTGCAAGCGAGCTTCGGGTGGCGCGGTTCTCTGCGACATTTATCAAAATTGGCAAGGGTGCGGGCGCTGTTGCTGGCCGGTCATCTATTTCAACGCTTTTAAATGCGGCTTCAAGCATCATTCAAGCCTCAAAAAATCTGATCAAATCTGCCGATCGGCAAACAATTTCAATCGCGGGGCGCAAGGCAACAGAACGATCAAACAGGTTGCTGCGCGAGGCTTATGCGGCATCGCTCGAGCCGGAAATTGTCCAACGGGCTTCACGTTTTGAAACAAGCCCGGTTGATGGTGCTGATTTTGCCTCCCGGATGAACAGTGTCACCGATGAACTGTTTGATGCTACCCCCGAATGGGGCGGCATTTCACCGGTGGCACCGGCTGAAGAAGCAATTTTGCCAATCACCCATGGTTTGTTGGCAAACAAGGCTGTCGACGCTTTGTTGGTCATCTCATCGGCGCTGGCAATCGAGGCGGCCAAAGCGCCGTCAGGTGTTGACCAGGCGATGCTGATGGCATCGGCGGCTCACAATTGGGGTGTGGCGTTGAAGCTCTCAACGGTGGTTGATCACGAGGTTCGTGATAGTGCTTTAAAATTACGCCAGACTATTTCAGACAGTGCGGAATTGTTCGAGCCGGTATTGAGTCCCCTGTCCGCAACGGCTCATGTGGCTGCATCAAGTCAGCTCGCGCGTGATCTCGCTGCCGCCGGTGCCGCCGCCCACGGCGATATCAACGAGGCTATTGGGCGATTGCCGAGGGTGATAAGATTGACATTAGAGCGTGATACGGATGCGTTTCTGATTTCCAGCCATTTTTATGGCGATGCACCACACCTGGTTGAAGAAGGTTATCAGGCTCTCATCGCCCGCAATCGCCCCCGCCACCCGGCGCAACTGCCCGCCGGACCACTCGAGGTCTTGAACTGATGCGGCCATTGATCACTCGCAACTATCAGCAAGCCAAGGTTCCAACCCGCGCTTTTCGGTTGGAAATTGAGGGTGCCGGAACCTATGATGAATGGACATCTGCCGAAGTTACCCGTGATTTGCAGGATTTTGCCGGGGCGTTTTCATTCACCTTGCGCGATGCCGCGCGCTCAATTGCCACATTCGATTATGCATCACCTGCGCCCGTATTCAAGTTACGCCCGGGCCCGGGCGTTAAGATATATATCAATGATGAATTGGCTTTGGTCGGGTGGATTGAAAAGGTGGCCCCGGACATCAATGCCGATTATGCAGAAATAACAATATCCGGCCGCGACAAGAGTGGCGATCTGGTTGATAGTGCGGCTGCCGCCGATGGACCAGGAGAATTCAAAAATATCAAACTGGAAGACGCGGCCAAACGCATCGCCAAACCGTTCGGTCTGAAGGTGCGTTCCCAAGTGGATACGGGAAAACTATTTCCGCGCTATCCCTTGAAACTGTCAGAAACCGGTTTGTCTGCGATCGAGAAGGGTGCACGGCAGCGCCATGTGCTGGTGACCTCGGATGGTGTAGGTGGCATTGTGATTACCCGCACCGGGGCGGCCCAAGCACCCGCTGATTTGAAATTACCAGGCAACATCAAAAGCTCCAGTGGTACTTATTCGCATGAAGGCCGGTATTCCGAAACCATCGTGCGCGGGCAATCTGAAAAAGCGCAAGGTGAACGCCTTGAGCGCACCGCCTCTCATCTTAAAGGTACGGCTCCCAAAACCCCGGCCAGCCGACAGGCAGGTGACGGGTCTGCAACCACTCGCGAACGTAAAGGCATTGCCATTACCGGTCGCGCCAAAGATCCGGAAATCACCCGCTATCGACCGAAGGTTCATTTAACCAAGAGCCAGCCCGATCAGCAGTCGGCCAAAGATGAGGCTGATTTCAGATCGCGTACGGCGCGCGCCAATGGTGAAGAGGTGACCATCACCGTTCATCATTATGGCGAGAATGGCAAGTTGTGGAACGTCAACCAAAGGCCGCATGTGGATGATGCTTTCCAGGGCCTCAATCGAGCAATGCTGATCTCACGGATTGCCTATCGCTATGACGAAGAGGGGGAAATAACCGAAATGAATGTGACTTCACCCGAAGCGTTCGACAAAAAGCCGGTCAGCAATCGGCGAAAGAACGCCAATCGTCGCCAGAAAAAGAAATCCAAAGGTTCGCTCGATGGCACTGCGAGGAAACTTTGATGCGCTCACGTGAATGCCCTTTGGGCACCACTCCGCGAGGGCGCTTTGCGGGTCGCCACTTGGCTCCCGTGAGTGAAGAGCGAACCGCCCGAACAGGGCGCGCCTCGCAGGCCGGGCAAAGCCCGAATGGCCGTGAGAGAAAGGAACCATACCATGGATGAAGAAACCGCTGGTGATGTTCGCACCTTGGTGCGTCGCGGAAATTTGAAAAATTTCAAGGATGATGGAGAAACCCAGACCGCCTCGGTCGAGGTGGCTGAGGGCATATGGCGCGATGATGTCGAGGTGTTGCAGCCCTACGGCTTTGCCAGCCATGTGCCTGCCGACGGTGCGGTAGGTATCGTCCTGGCCGTTGGCGGGGATGAGGGTGATATGGTTATCCTGCCGGTGGCCAACCCCTCGAACCGTATGGGTGGACTAAAAGAAGGCGAAGTTGGTTTTTACAATGAACACGGCGACAAGGCCATTCTGACGACGGGCGGGTCGCTGGACATAAGCACCGGGGCAACGGTTAATATCACCACAGATACCGGTGTTACAATCACAGCGACGATCACCAAGGTGGTGGGCGAGCTCGAGTGTACCGGCAATGTTTCTGATCAGAACGGATCAATGCAGGAAATGCGCGACAGGTACAATGCACACGGTCATCCGGACGCTTCGGCACCGCCAAGCCCTATTCAAGATTAAACCATGCCAGCCACGGCGGGCATGAACTGACCCGCGCGCGCGCGATAGTTTGAGCGCCATGTTCTTTGATGCTGCTCTTATTTTTGATGCCGATGCACGGCGGTGCGATCTGGAATTGGCGCCGGACGGCGACCTGCTGATTGACGAGACACCCATCCCTGCAATTCTGATTTCTGTCGGGCTTGACCGTCGCGCCGAACCGGATGATCCATTGCCGCAGGGTCGCTCGAAATTTCTGACACCTAAAAGCTATTCTGAACTTCGCGGCGGGCCGTGCGATGCGCTTGATCCTGATGGTGAGTTGACCGGATCGCGATGCTGGTTGCTGGATCGGGCAAAGAAGACCGAGACCACGCGATTGCTATATTTGTTTTGGCTGCAAGAGGCGCTTGAATGGGTCGAGGGCACAACCGGTCAACCGGCCGAGATTGACGTGTACTGGATCGATGGTTCGCCAGAAACCGGGCGTATGGGCTATCGGGTGCTGGTTGAAGATGCTGCGGTTAATCTGCAGACGGGAGCAATTTGATGCCCTGGCCGGTTCCGCTTGCTAAAGAAATTGCCGCACGGGCGGCGGTAACGCTTGAAACGCGTTTGCAGAAAATCCGCCCGCTGGTTGATCCGCTGGCCATATCTCGTTCGGTACGCTCAAAGTCAGGTGTGCTTTCCCACATCATTCGGGCAATATCACTTGAGTTGCGCTCGGTCCATGATCACCAGTCCTGGTGGGCCGCACAATATTTTCCCGACACGGCCGAGGATGAATTTACGCTGCGCCATGCTAATATTTGGGGCGTGCCGCGCCGCCCCGCCACCAAGGCAGTTGGCACTCTGGTCATTGAAGGCACAGCCGGCACAATCATTCCGGCTCTGACCGAGTTTGCTGTCAGTGACGGCGTGATCTTTACCAATAATAATGTTGAAACCATTGGAGTTGGCGGCAGTGTCAGCGTGGCAGCTACGGCTGTTAAGGCCGGCACTGCCGGTAATATAGAGGGTGATGTGCAACTGGCGGCCGTCCTGCCTTTTCCTGATGTTTCAAAGGTTACAATTGACCCGGCCGGTATGATCGGTGGCGCTGATATCGAGAGCTACGAAAGCCTAAAGGCAGCCACTTTGGCTTATATTCGCCAGCGCCCGTATGGCGGCGCAGGGTTTGATTATCCGTTCTGGATAGGGCGGGAATTTGATAGCGAGGCGGTGCGCACTTTACCTGGATGGATTGGCCGCGGTTCGGTTGGTGTGGCGGTGGTGATGCGGGTTAAGAATGCCTTCGGCCGCGCACCCACACAAAATGAGCTGGATGCAATGCTGGCCTATCTTGGGCCGTTGAACACTCCGGCCGGAGTGCGGCCTGTTACTGCTAACGTGGTGATGGTCGCGGGCATTATCACACCGATTGACGTGACTATAAGATTACGTCCGGATACGCCGGAAACCCGCGGCGCGGTAACCGAAGCCTATTCGCGTTTTTTGGCCACTTTGGGTGATGACGAAGACACCAGCAATGACAGCCCGATCGGGGCGACAATTGAACCATCAAGGCTATCCGAAGCAATCTCTGCGGCGGCGGGTGAATATGCTCATGACCTGATCTTACCGGCAATACCCCATACCCTTGGTGATGCGGATTATCCGGTGCCTGGTGTTATCACCTGGGAGGCACCGCTTTGAGCCGCACAGTCGACACCATATTGGTCAGCATAATTGGCAAACTGCACCGCGGTTTTGCGCTTGGGAAGCGTGGCGGTGTATTAGACGCAATTTTGCATCTCGCAGCTGATGCCATTGCCCGTTTTGAGACCGACGCCAAACGACTAATGGAAGAGGTTGATCCGCGAACATCTGATGCTCTGTTGCCTGATTTCGAACGGGTGCTTGGGTCCGATCCTTGCGGCCGTGATTTGGATAACCCTTCAATTGCCGCGCGGCAAAAGCTGGCACACCAACGCTGGACGGCGGCGGGTGGTCAATCAATCCCCTATCTGATCGACCTTGCGGCCAAGCTTGGCTATGTGATCGAGATCGAAGAATTTTGGCCGTCAAAAACCGGCAATCTGCAATGCGGCCAGCGCCTGATACCGGAAGGTGAGCAGTTTTGCTGGCGCATTAAACTGGCCTTTAACGGGTTGGAAAACTTTACCACCGGCCCGTCACAGGCGGGCAATCCGCTCGGCCGAATTATATTGTCCGAC
>Ga0256839_1001898_pt1 | contig 24465 bp, 28 predicted proteins | sample 354166metaG_FD_185968 | JGI IMG/M metagenome (GOLD analysis project Ga0256839, IMG submission 185968) | Hydrothermal vent microbial communities from Mid Atlantic Ridge, Atlantic Ocean - 354-166 | ecosystem: Environmental > Aquatic > Marine > Hydrothermal vents | place: Atlantic Ocean: Mid... | reverse complement strand
ATGCCCTTGCGCCGGATCACATCCATCCACTCGAAGATGGGCCGCGTGTCCTGCTCGTCCAGATAGTCCGGCGAGATCAGTTCGGCGATATTGCCCGTGGTCAGCTTCTCCATCAGCGGGCCGACGGAGCTGACGATCTTGTCGAAGTAGGTCTTGTCGTACTTGAAAGCGGACACCAGTCCATCGAGGACCGGATCGTAGAGGTCCTGCGCCTGCAGATGCCGCATCAGAGCGATGGCTTCTTTATTGCGACCCCGCAATGCCGCTGGCAGGTTGCGTTCCGAGATTTGGCTTGCCAGTTCCTCGACCTGCTCCTTCCAGTCCTCGGCACCGTGCGCAGCCAGATAGGCACGGGCATACTCCATGAACAAGGGTTCGATGTCGTTGATGTAGCGCCGGACCTGCTGATAGTCCGGACGCCGCCCCAGCGCCACCAGTGCCCGGGCGATGATATTGACGAATCGCCAGGCGAATTCCTTGAAAGCGGCCGAGTTGCCTTCGCTGGGCAACTGGTTGGCGATGCGCGTCGCGACCTCGGTGATGCGCGAGAAGTTACCGATGGCATTGTAACGGGACGAGACCTGCGGGAATCCCAGATGGAACATATAGAAATCTTTAGCCCGTCCGGCCCGCTTGGCCTCGGCATATACACGCCGCAACAAACCCGCATCGCCCTTGGGATCGAAGACGATCACCACATCCCCGCGGCGGATATCCTGGGTGATGAGAATCTCGGCCAACCGGGTCTTGCCGACACGAGTGGTCCCCAAGACCAGGGTGTGGCCTACCCGCTCACCGATGTCCATCCACACATCCTGCTCGTCCGGCTCGACGGCGTGCAAGGCCGGTTTGCCACCGACGGCCGGCAACGGGGCCAACGGATTCCACCAAGCCCGGACCCGGAGCAACCGCGCCAGAAAACTCAGAATCGGGACAGATTCCCAGGCAACTTCCTTGCGACGCACCCACTGATAGAGGGTACCGGGCTGGACATAACGCTGGACCTCCGGCCGGATAGTATCGCGCAGGCGCTGGGTGTGTTTCTGGGTCCAGCGAAAGCCCCTACCCAGAAAGAGCTTGCGGCGGCTGAGGGGGATCTTGCGGGAACGAACTCTATATACAGGCAGTCGGCGCATGTTGCGCTGGTAGCGCAGCACCCGCCAGGCCTGCCGGCCGCGGATCAGGCCAATCAGGCCCAGCACGGCGCCGGCGCCATAGGCGACACCCGGCGGCATCATCAGCGCCCAAGGCGCCATGATGGCGATGGCGGCCGTGGCGAACGCCACCCACATCGACCACAGCTCGACCGGGGGCCGCAGCAGGGCCTCGATGGGATGGGTGCTCACTGCTCGATGCCGTGCGCCGAGATCAGCACCGGATAATGCGAAACACCCAGCGCCTTTGCGATGTCGCTGCCTGACGCGGGCAGGATCGACAGGCCATCGGCCAGGCTGGCGATCGTTTGCAGATCATCCACCGTCTCGGCCTGCACCAGCATCCCGACCGCACCGATCTCCTTGAGCCGGTCACTGTGCGTCTGCAACCATTGCCGGGATCGCGTATCGGAACCAATCAAAAAGAAAGGTCGCGTGAACGGTCGATCATGCGCACGTGCCTGCACTGGGCCCGGTGACAGGCCGGGCGATTGGATGGGCAACCAGGCTTTAGGGTCAGCTGCACCGAGTCGCGGTTTTGTCGGCATCGGGTTTTGCTGCGGCATGCCTTCTGCCGATTCGAAAACCTCGAAAAACGGCGCGATGGGCTGAGTATGACCGCTGTCATAGATCACGGTCAGATCGGCCTGAGCCATTATGGGCACTAGCAGGCAACCCATAAGCATGACCTTCCGGCAATACGGACTGAATCGACCCATCGTGTTATCCCGTCTGTACGATGCGCTGCCAGTGAGAGATGACACGGCGACGGTACCGGTCGGCCCGGTAGGTGTCCGTCGGTGCATGATAGCAACCAACGCTGGCCCACCAGTCCTGTCGAGTGGCATAACAGCCCTGCAGAATCCCGGCACCGACACGCAGGTTGTGATAGGGATCGAGCGCCCGCCACGGCGTACCAAGCCGGTTCTGGTGATAACGCCAGTTGACTTGCATCAGGCCGATATCGATGGAACGCTTCCCCGCCTTCAGATATGCCGTCAATGCCTGCCAGGCCGCTTGCCGGGAATCGAAGAAGTAACCCCGCCCGGCAATATTCAATGTCCAGGGCCAGGGCCGGAGGGCACCGGGCTGTCCCGTCTGCTTACCGCTTTCCGTGAGGGCCACAGCGAACAGAACGCTCTGGGGGATCCCGTGCTCGGCCGCAATCATGCGATAACCCGCGGGCACGAATTCACCAGCCCTGCTTGCGAAAGGAAGGATCAGGCCAGCCAGTACGATCAGCCAACATTTATGCAGTATCACTCGTTCCATGGCTACAGATCCGATGCCGGAAGCCGTGTGACATCCTCGCCGCGGCGACGCATAACCATCGGGATCTTGCCTTGTCCTTGGGTCAGTTTGTCGAGGGCACCACCATCATGATTGAGGGTGACCCGCCGACTGCGTACCCAGTCTGGATCGATCTGGTGATTGGACGCCCAGTCCCTGACAGCGCGATCATCGCCCTTGTCCACATCGGTGAGATAGATATCGATGCCACTGACCTGATCGATCCGTTTTAACAGCTTATTCAGCAGCAGGTCGCAGGCCGGGCAATCGGGGCGCGTGAAGAACAACAGACGGTCCCCGGACTGAAAGGGGGTTTTCACATCACGCTTTCCCGGCAACCGGCTGATATCGATCAGAGACACATTCGGATACAGGCGCTTGGCTGCAGCGTCGTAGGCGCGCTGGAACGCAAGGATACGACCAGCGTCTTCATACATGGCGCGCGCCCACACTTCGGCGTATCGTTTCCGCTCTGCATCGTCACGCGCATGGATGCCGAGTACCTCGATGGGCGATATGGTCGATGGGCTGATACTCCCGCGAATCCCCTGCATCAACTGTTTGTAGCGTCGCCATTCCGTCTCTGATAAATCCCAGAGATGGGCACGTGCCCGATCCGTGGCTGACAAGACATTCGCTGTCGTTGACGAGGCATCGCGCTCGGTCTCCTGTATCGGGGTATGGGTCGAGTCGACCGCTACGGCTGGATACGATGACAAAAACCCAATGAACATGATCACCCATTTCAGTCGGCTATTCATCGGGGCATTCTCCTTCACACGTGGAGACCTTCGGTGCTGCTTGATCTATCTGGAGGGTAAATGGCACCGTCAGATCCCGGTAAATTCCGGACTTGTCAGACAAACACTCACGCGTCTCCTGCGTATCAAGCAATGAACCTGCATTGTCCTGCGTGGGGGATACCATCATGCTGGATTGTTCAACATCATCATGCTTGTCTGCGGTGGCCGATCCCAGCGCAAAACCACCGAAGAGCAACAATACGGCCAATACGATTTCCATAGGTTCTACCTCTGCAATGAAACAGAATGGTTCTGGCCAACCGGGCCTTTGAATTCGACCCGGCCCTTGAGGCGGTCGATGCGAGCCACAGTCCAGCCCGACTGCTGCTCCCCCGATGTCAAAAACGCAACACGGCCTGCCTGGGAGATGGCAACATAGGTCACGTCATCCCAAACATCGATGGCATCGACATGAAACGGTGGCGTTTTGGCGGGTCTGGGTTTCGGCTTGGCCGTCGGCTTGCGCTGGACGACCTTGCGCTTCCGGGTCTCCTTGATGAGGGTATTCAGCCGTGAAATGGACGCATCGATACGCTGTCCAAGGGCGCGGTTACTTTCCGTGAGATCGGCAACGGCCACTTTGATCGCACGGACACTTTCGGCCACGGATGCCAGGCTTCGGTTCGCATCCGTACTATGGGCAAGCTGCGCTTCGAACCCGCGATCGATCCGACCGGACAGGGAAGTCAGTCTCCGATCGATCTGCTCGACTTTGTCCTCGGTCAAGCCTGCATTCGGGCCTGGGGTTTTGTTTACCTCCAGCGTCGGCGTATCGGACTCCTGCATCTGAATGTCATCAATCGGATTCCCCTGCTGTTGAACTATGAAAAATGACAGCCCGCCGATTGCGATGATGCCGACCACGACGGCAGTCAGAACGGACTTGTACGCCACCCGGCGGGACGTTGGCTGTTCCTCTGCCTCATCCAGCATGGCCGCGTCTTCTGACGGAATGACCTGCTCCGGTTGCTGTTCAGTCATCATCTTGCATTACCTCCGCATCCGCTTTACTCACGGTCTCATGGACGGCCACCTGTTCGGGTACACAACGCGCGAATGTGATCAGGCGGTGGACGGGATCCTGTACAAGATGGAAGGCCGGTCCTGCGAGTGTCTCCAGCGCAGCACGCAAGCTCATCGGCCCAAGGTGGCGATGGACAGCCGGCAGCGGTAGCGCAAACAAGGCGAGCGTATCCGGTCCGGTAGATTCAATGGTGGCCAGCCGGTAGCCACTGCGCTGCAGGAGATACCGCACCGCCTCTCCGATGGTCCGGATCCGCGACGGCAACTGTACAGTCACCGTCGTCTCCAACAGCTCGGCTTGCGCTTTGGTCGGAGCCGCGGAAAACATCGAATACCGGCCTGTCTGGATATCGCTTGCCTGCAGGTTCACGCTGGCCGCCAAACATATGCCCGCTACACAGATCGCCGTTGCCGAAACCGGGTGAGTAGGATGGAAGATGGATCGTCTCATGATGAAGTCAGCCTCAATGGTTTGATACAACCTGGCCGGCATCATGACGGTGTGTTCGGGTGGTGGAAATGGATAATCCATTCTCACCGGCGCGTTGTTTTCGTAGCTGTATTTATGCCCCCACCACGAGCAAGATATTATGCAAAGTCCGGAAAAGGTAAGTGATCGATATTGTTGGTCTTTGCAAAGCATCTTTACATAACTACTTGCCTAGATACACACTGGAAATCTGCTCACGAATGTGCCCCAGCTCCTGACTGATAATCCTGCGGGCTTGACGATCCATGACCTTCTGGCCTGGGCTCAAGGCTTTCGACACGGGGCCGCCGGCAGCCGGCGCCTTCCATCCCGTCAGCTCTTCATATCTTGACTGTGCATAGGCATGTCGCAGACCGTGCATCTTGGACAACCCGGCATTGGCGGTCTGCCGTTCATACACGCGCAGTTGCTGAACATAATTCAGATCTGTCGGGATCAGGGCACGTTTGCCCACCAGCTGGTGAGCACGTTGCAACACGTCACGCTGTTGATCCGTGCGAATCGGTATGACGCGTTCCTTGCCACCTTTGGTCCAGCTGGGCTTCAGTCGGATGTGATCGCCACAGTCTGCATAGTCCGGACTGAATTTGATAGCCTCTTCCCGACGCAGCCCAAAGGCCTGCTGCAGTTCCAGGCTCATACGCACGTAGGGATCTGTGATTTTGTCCAGATCCTGTGTACCCACCGCAGTTGCTTTCGACGTATTGCTGACAAACTGTCGATCCGGGATCCCATAGTGCTCATTGGATCGGGCGATAACGTTTTGCTTGGCGACTTTCTCTGCCCACCAGCGTAATACCGACATACGGTTCTTGATGGTGCCGACCGCTAACTCCTGCTCCATCCAGTGCTGGACCAATGCGTCCACATGCTTCGGCTTAAGGGATCGTGCCTTCATGCCATGAAATCCCAGCTCATGGAGTTGATTCGCCATCATCATCAAGTGATGAAAGCGCTTGGCCTGGGTTGAATAACTGCCGTCCCGGTTACGACGACAGAGTTGTTTGAGTTGGTAATTCAGATCTCTCACGGTGTACGCTCCAAATGATAAGTGTTTATGGTCACCTGGCAGTCGAAACTACACAGGTCCGCAAAAGCGAAAAGACCATGGGCCACCACGCCCATTGACCTGAAGATGCCTGGTCTCAGGCAACGCTGTTTTTCCCTTTCGGGTAATGGCCCAGCGCTGGCCAACTTGCCCTCACGGGGCTTCTTTTAGGGTGGCTTCATAAAGCACCTCCTTTCGAGTAGGCGGAATACATCCGCGGTTTTTGAAAAATGAACTTCAACGGCACCGCCAGAGGCGGACGTCTCAGTTCGTCGAGTGATTGCAGACAGATGCCTGCGAGAATGAGCCGACGCCATCATCAGATGAACTCGGTTCGGTTTGGAAGATGGATCCACGGCTGACAGCCGTTGCGCGTCACAGGATCCGAATACGCTCAATTGCCACTAGTACACGCAGTGGCCACGGTTGAATTTGATCGATCACGGCGATCGAGGGCCAAAGTGTAAGAACACAAAACCCCGCTGTAATCGGAAAATCCAATCGCAAGCCCGCGCCGTTAATGGGATTGCGGCCCTCGTCACTACCCCGCTTCGCTCACTAGTGACGAGGGCGCCTTCGGGTCAGGCAAGCCACGCGCCAGGCATTCGCCTGTCACAGGGCATGCCATTGAATATCGATGACGTCATTCGGGCATGCATACCTGCCCAACCGGGGTCCACAGGCGCCGCTGAACGCGGCCCCGCCCTTGGCACGCGAGTTTGAGGCTCGCGTTACCGTGGCGGGCAAGACCTGGGGACTCGGTGGACAGCTATGCAATCGGTGGGCAAGGAGGCATCGGACAAAAGAAACCCCGCACAAGGCGGGGCGTTGTAGGGTTCGGCTAGTCGGATTTCCGAAATATCTCATCCAGATGGATGCGGGTCGGCTCTACATAATGCTCGATCACAAGCGCCTGTGACTGACTGCCATCGGATTGCGTAATCGAACACAATTCTTCTGACTCATAGCCGTCTGTGTCGTAGTCAATGACAGCAACAGCTGGGGCTGCCTCGGGCCGATCAGCAATGACTGCCTGAACGAGTCCGCCCTCCATGACAACGGCCAGTTGCATACAGGGCTTTGCAGACCTGATGCTCTTCTGATCTGCATCAGTACCGGATGCCTGGCGTGCAGCCTGATAGGCTTGGTCCAGTTCATCCCAGTCGATGCTGCCGCCTCGTGCTTCGCCGCGACGATACGCTTCGACCAGCAGCCGTGATGCCTGAAAGGCTGCATCACGTCGGCGAATCTGGATTACACTCGCCTCTGGTTCTGGCCAGGCGGCATCCTCTGCCAATTCCTGTTCGACGGTGAACTGTAGTGGGTTATCACTCGTCTCGTCATAGTCGTCGAGCAGTAATGGCACTTCTACCGTGTCCTGCCAGATATCACCCTGATCGAACAACGACTCTGCCTTGCTGATTGCTTCTTCCGAGCTGTCGGCTGTGATGCCGACCATGACACGGTGCTCATACGGCAAGGTGTATTGAACAACATATTTCATAATGGTCTCCTTCTGGTTATTGAAACGGGGAGACCATCACCCACCAGGGAGAGAATCTCCCCAGTGGGTATGGCGATTCAAGTCAGCGACTTGATAGGTTGATAGAACAGCACGAAAACACTGTTTCAGTCCTCATGTGGCAGCAGAATTGTGATCACTGGCTCACCGGCATCACCGGGGCCGACGATCAGCCTCAACGTGACCAACACCGCTTCTGTCGAGTGCCCGTCACGCGGCACGCGGTAGAACTGAAACAACAGGCGGTCACCGGAATCCTTGCTGGTCCGAATGGCGTGAGAGGCCATATAGAGCAGATCCCACAACCTTCCGGACTGATCCTGATGAACCTGCTTCTCGCTATCATCCTCCGTCCAGGACACACAATCGGCCCACGCATCCGTAGTCAAAGCGACTGGCCACTTAAAGCCTGCCTCCCTGGCCATCGAGCCCGGGTCGACCAATACACCATCCTCAATCGCTTGAGCACGGGTATAGGTCGATATGACCTTGCCAAAGAATGATTCGACGGACTGTTCATTTGTCGTGTTACACATGGTGTTTCTCCTTTGATGGATAAGCACCGGGGTACACCTCCTTCCCTGCCGGGGAAGAAGATACTTCCCCGGCAGGGTTTGTAAAAATATTGTCGATGTCAGAGTAATCCCGATTCTGCAAAAGAGACAGACTCGCCAGCCGAGACCACAAAGTGGTCCAGCACCCGCACATCAACCAGTGCAAGCGCGTCTTTCAGCCGGCGTGTGATCGCCTCATCCGCGCGACTGGGCTCCGCAACACCCGATGGATGGTTGTGGAAGAACACCATGGCGGCCGCATTCACCTCCATGGCCTGCTGTACCACAACGCGCGGGTGAACCGAGGCCCCATCGATGGTGCCCTGGAACAGCTCACGCACGGCGATGATCCTGTGGCGGTTATCGAGAAACAGACAACCGAAGACTTCATTCCGGTAGTCTGCCAGGCGCAGACGCAGGTAATTCCGCGTCTCCTCCGGCTTGCTCAATGCCCTTCCGGCTCGATGTTTGATGGCCAGCACCTTCATTGCTAGTGTGATGAGTGATTGTTTCTCCACATCGTTCAAGTCTGCTGGTTTCAGATCACACAACCGGTCCTCTACCAACGTCTCTACGGATGAATCCGTTTTCTTCATAACTGATCTCCTCAAGATAAAGGGAGACCAGTCCCTCGGAGGAATGATCCCCCGATGGGTGGAAGGTGGCCGGGTAACGGAGTGTTACCCGGCCAGTTTTGACTTACGCCGCGTCTTCTTGTGCGGTGTAGAACGGTTGCCCGTCGACCTTGGCCCACGCAATGCGCAGGAGCCGGGCCTTCAGGCTGATACCGGTTTCTCCGGCCTTGTCACCGTTCTTGAAAATAAAGGTCTCGGCATAGAGATCACTGAGTGTGAAGCCGATCAATACCTTCAAATTGCCCTCGACGGCCGGTGTGAGCTGACGCACCAATTCCTGCGCCTTCTTTCCGGACACGCGACACTCGAAATGCGTGTACTGGGCGTTGTCGACGCTGCCCCGAAGAGCGGCGACGGTGACACTGAGGAAGGGAGTCCCCTCGTTTGGTGTCACTTCCCGGATCCGGTTGAGATAACCGATACCCTGGGTGTGAAGATCGAAATACTTCGACGTTTCGTTTGTTGACATAGCGCTTTCTCCTTAAGGATTAAATATCCGGAGCAAGCCTGTCCCTGACGGGAAAGCTTGCCCGGCAGGGTGATAGGAATGGAAATAGGTTCCACTCTCTTGAAGATGGACCGACGACATATGGGTAAACCCATGCCGATGTGCACCTGTTGCACGGCCCGAAGGTGCCTCGTTTGTCACTGAACCGCAGTGACGACGGATAAAACCGGTATTGTTGATTGACTCAGGCCACATCGGAGGCCTCGCAGACATAACGCAGATACTTGAGCATGCCGCGGGCATTGGCGAAGGCCGGGTGTTCGGCGACCGTCTGATGCGGGAACCAGTTGGCGATGTGCTCTGCCAGGGCAACGGTGCCACCGCCGACGAACAGAACACGATCCAGTTCTACACCCAGGCCAAGCTGACGACGGGTCTCTGCATGGAGTTGCTCGACGACTTCTCGCTTGGCGGCCTCAACCAGGGCCGCCACGTCATGATCCTTGCCCTGCAGGCGAACGACATTTTTTTCGACTGCCTGAGAAACCAACTGTTCGCTGAGAGTCTCCATATCGAAGCGCTCCTGAATGCCATCGGTCACGTGCTGTTTCACGTTCAACATCCCGCACTGCAGGGAACCGGATGAGGCATGCACAATGCCCTGATCCTTCACCACCACATAGTCCGTTGTGCGGCCACCAATATCGACGATAGCCACCGGCACAGAGACACGATCCGCATCCAGGGTGACGCCATCATCCTGCTCGACAATCACATAGTCATACCAGGCGGCCAGCGCCTCCGGTATGACTTCATGGAAAGCAATGCCCGCAGGTAAGGCATCCGAAAGCGGTCGAACCGCCTCTTTAAGGCTATCGCGCTTCCTGGCTATGGCTTCCAGCCGATGCTCGCCACTCTTGCGATAAAACGTACTGACAGGCAAACCCGAAACGGCATGGACGGTACGACCCGCGAGTCCAGCCTGTTGCAAGGCATGTTGGACCACTGCCCGATTCAGGCCGGACCACGGGTAGCCTTCAAAATGCGTCGGCGCACCGTCAACGGCCCCGGCCGAATACACAGCATTCTCTGTCTCGTACTCGAAGACGCGTTGCTCTGCCTCATTGATCCAGGTCACGCCGGACTGTCCCACGCGTGCACGTGAGGGGATGGCGGTCAGACGCCCATCCGGGAGCGCAATTTTGGTGTATGCATAGCCATCATCGAGGCCAACCGGAACGGGATTTATCGAGGGAGCATCAGTCATGTATTTTTAGTCCTGTGTTTCGTTATTGATCGATCACGCAAATGTCTTGCCTTGGCCCATTACTTTTCCCAACGCGGTGAAGGGTTTGTTTGCCGTATTCGTTTGCGAGTGCGTTACCGTTGCAACAATCGGTTCTGGCTCGGCAGAACCGATGGATTGTTGGGCATCGCTTGTCCTTTGGTTCTTCAGTCCCATGGTTGGTCTGAACGTGGCTTCACCCGATGGTCTGCGCAATACCTGAGACTCGGCGAGTAGCCCCTGAACCAACAGGCCGCGTAGCCACTCTTGCCGGCGGGATGCTGGAAGGCACTCCCGGCGGTTCAGAATGATCTCCTCCAGCGCAACCCGCGGATCGAGATGCAGCACTATTCGGTGCCTTGGGTTTGCTTTAGCCATAATCCTGTCGGCACGTCATTGCACAATAGGGGGCAAGGTTAGTGTTGGGGAGCGGATTCATACCAGTGGAAACCCAATACACTATCCGTCGTCGTTTTGATCAGTAGACGAATTCGTATCGGAGACAGAATCCGATGGGCGCAGCTGTAGATTTCCGGAGAAGCCAGCAGGAAAAGTCACTTTGCGGGGCACCAAGGGTGCCTGACGTTTACCACTCAACACATCGCCCGGTACCTCACCCATCGACTGGCGTGCCTCGTGACTTCGACCCGTCGCCTGTTTCACCTGCTCTCGATTGATCTTCAACAACCGGTAGCTCTGGGGAATCATGAATATCGAACGTATTTTCCGTGCGCTTGCTTTCAAAATGTCCTCACAGGCCTGGCTGTCCAGCAATCCGATATGACGAACCGTCAATGCCATGCAAACCAGCTTGTCAAATTCGGTCAGGAGCTTGGCGCCCCGATAGGCGTATGGGTTGGCAAATTTCAGGGGTACCCGACAGGGACGCCGGGAGGCAGCAATATCGATTGCCATGGCATCCATCTGTTCCAGTCGTTTTTCGAGATCCAGCTGGTTGCCACGAATCACATCTCCTGCCGTCTCGATAGCGTCGTGAATCTTGATCAACCACCAGTCGGCATACGGATCATCATGCCGTGCGCCCTGCCAGATCACACGCAGGCGATTGGCAAAGCCCACCAGGCCGACGATCGTCGGTTTGTCTGTGGTAGCAACACGTCCGTGAAAGAGGCGTTGCGCGTGGATGGTTTGAATCGTGAGCCAGACCTCGCCCCGGAGTGCACCAGGCTTTTCCGGCAAACTCGTCCGCTCGGCGGGTATTGGCTCCTGATTGGGAATGAGAATTTCTGTCTTCATGACGACATTGAGCCCTGCCACTGGCTGACTTGCCAAGCAACAACCCCTTCCGGATCAGTTGTCATTTCCTGCAGGAAACCAACAAGCGGAGTGTCGATATTCGACATCAGTGATCCACTAACCACCGATTCACCCGGTGAATCACTAAACGGGTTTAAGTTTCGTCTATAACATCCTGATTCTTGTTCCTGTCTCGCATGCCCATCATCTTTTTCATCTCGGCGATGTGTTTGCGGCCACTGGCTCTTCGCTGTTGCCACTGTTTCTCGGTCTCTTTGGATGGCTGAAGCATTGTGCCTGGGGCTGATTCTGGCCGGACTTTATTCCGCACTTGCCGTCGATTGCGTACATCGACACCCAGGTTCTGTATAAATTTTCCCTGCTTCATCTTCTTGCACAGCGAGTTCAGAAAACTCATGGCGTCATAGACCGGATTCATCCCCTTTCCCTCCGCCTGAAACCGACCTTCCAGCTCATCGAGAACAGGCTGGCGCTGATCGGGGGCCAACGTGCGAAGATAGCGGGCGGCGATTTCTCGGTGGTTATCACCAAGTCGTGCTGGGTAGATCAGCGGCTTGTCGTTTTTGCCAGTCAGAACAGAATTCGACGTCTCCCCTGTTTTGGTAGTAGTAGTATTTTTATTAATATAACTACTACTACCTGAGTTCGATTTTTGTGCGTTTGATTTTCGAACCCGGGCTTTTACCGAGTTCGAATTTTGGTCATGGTTGATTTCCGCACGCTCATGACGGACTGAGTCGCTTCGCAAACGTTTCACCACGTTCCGGGTGAACGAGAAAAAGCGACGCGGATAGCCGCTTTCGGTAACTACTGTGCTCCGTATCCGATGCTCAATCGGATCGAGCTGCGCACAGATATCCTGGCCCGCCTGAATATCCTCATCCATTGAATCGAACACACCTTGCGCAACCGTGCGGACACGTGCATGGCCATGCCCAAGAGCGCTGTCAAGAAAGGACATATAGTCCGCATCAAGATGCAGCGCATCGGCGAGCGGCAGGGGTTCATCATGGAGCGCATAGACATTTCCGTTAAACCGACCACTGCGCTTGCGTACCCGTGCGCACAACGATAACCAGCGTGTTGCACGCAGTATGGCGATCGCACGGGCGATCGTTGATCTGGATGATACGTTGGCCATCTTTCCGATCGCGTCATACCCCGGAAATAGCGTTGTGCCACCGGTCTCACGAACCGATAGCATGATGACCATCCAGATCAGTTTATCTACCGGTTCAAGTACGGGGTCTTTAACCACGGCGGTTGGGAAAGACTGATGTCGATTCCCGAGAAAGAGCATTCTGTCAGCCGGTCCATGGCTTGTTGAAACCTCGGCCTGCGCAACAGTTTTCTGGATCAGTGCATCGAGCGCAAGCGTCTCTGGCCGAATGGTGGTCGGCTCATCATTCATTGGCACCCGCCTGAACAGACTCCTTGTCGGTCTGACCATTCAGGTTTCCATACTGTGCCCAACGTTGCGTCTGGTTCCAGATAGCGCGCATCGACAGTTCGGTTTCACGATGAATATCCAGGTACTGCAATGGGGCCAATAGGCCGGACTCGTCACCATCTACCCGGCTCGACCAGGCTTCCCACAACCGGTGCGAGCCCTCCTCATCCAGTTCGGGTGGACGGCCAATCGTGGGATCAACCAGGAGGGTCCGGCGCAGCCGTGTGTAATCACGCTGATTCAACCCAAACAACACCTGCATCATCTCCTGCGGGGCATCAGCGGAGATCAATGTTTGTATCGTCTCTTCCATCGCCCTTTGCTCACCCAGATGTTCAATCATGGGCCAATACACCTGGCGGTTGAGCACAATCTCCAAACAGTGCGCACGTAGCGACTCGACGCGATAGAGATCCGCGACACGCATCTCGCGCAAGGCTTCGATTTCCTTAACACCGAAGTTCATGTTGCGCAACGCCGTCTGGTCGCCTTCTGCCAGACAACGCATCGCATACATCAAGACAGCGGTGATCAGATCTGCTTCTTTGGTGCCTTCCATTGCATTTATTCCCAAATCACCGTGCCGGTTTGCCGAGCCAGATAGCGAATAGAGCGGTAGGTGTCCATGAGATTTAGGAGGTCTTGCCAGTCTCGATCATGCAATGATTGCCAGAGACGGTAACCGGTATGACCGGGATCAAGCGTCCAGATACTATTGAAGAGTAGTTCGGCATCCTGTTCTTCAATGGCTCGTCGAAGAACCGAGTCATCCGGTAATGTCGGTGTGATGGATTCAATCGGTGCAAAGGTCATTTCTGAACAGGCCGCGAGCTGCCACCAGAGTATATAGACCTGGGCCAGCGCATCCTCATCAAGTTGGTCTGCAAGAACGGGGTCGGGCACATCACGTAACACAAAGCCAAGCCCCTTGCCTGACAATGGCATGACGAGATCACCAATACCATTGCGCTGTGCAAGGCGGGCCGCCAGCGTCCAGGCTCTGGCCCGCAAGGACTTCAGGTTATTTGGTTTGGAATCACTCGCATCGATCAGCGTATCAGCAACATCAGCCGTAGCATCATCCAGATTATCCTGCGGTGAATACGGTGCAGACTCCAGTCCTGAGGAGATTTCACCGCCTGTTTCTAATCCAGTATCGCTGTCCTCCTGGTCGGAGGGGCTATCAATTGTCACTGAATTCTCATCGTCACCATCACGCTTTTCCGGTTTGGGAGGTTCTTTGATGGGTACAAACTCTGGAATGGCCAATTCACGCCCATTGATTTCGGCGTCCAGCGCGACTCGAATGGTATGGATACTGGCCTCTGCCTCCTCGGCGATCTCATTTTCAATCGCACCCTGCAACACATCGATGTCCCACTCCGGCCCGTCGTAGCGGCGGCACAATGCGGTAAAGATTTCTTCAAACGCACTGTCACCACCAGAGCAGAATCGCTGCCAAAGCATGCGGCCGGCTTGTTCAAGTGTTCGAATGCGTACTACCTGATGACCGCCAATACCCGATTCCAGTGCCCGAGGAATGAGTGGCAGCAACGTTCGAACGGCATACGCCATCTGACATATCCGAGTGGAGCCGATGCTATAACCCGATGCACGCAATTTTTTAACAAGATCCTTGTTGGTCATCTCCCCGGTCCCTGACTCTTCCTCGAACCATCGCTTGGCCTCGAAAATCGCCCTGGCTTTATCAATAAATGTGAGATCGCCACGAAGCTCATTTTCCCGAAGATGTGCCAACAGAACATCCGACTCACAATGCCAGGGCCTGAATAAACAGGGAATGCGAGAAAACTGTGAATCACCGGTTTCGTCAAACAGTTCTTTCAGGATGAGTAACCGGGTGTTGCCCCCGGCATGCACAATATAATCTGTATCTCCGGGTCGTTGAGTAATGACCAACGGTTGATCCAGACCATTGCACCGAATCGAGTCCTTGATTCGATCATATTCCGGGTTTTCACTACGACGCGGGTTGCGTTCGTAGGGCTTGATTCGGCTCACATCCAAAAGCGTTACCGCGCCATTATCGGCAATACCATGGTCTGCCCCTGAACTAGACTTCCGGATAGCCATGGGCACCCCCGCATATAAGACGCTTTTTTCGCTGTTGCTGCTGCTCGTAACATCCCGTACAAATGGCCTTCCACCTGCCGGCAGGTCGGTATTCAATAGCGGCTCCGCAACGGCGGCATCGCCGCTTGAAGTATTCTGCGCAGGCCGGACAGGTTGAACCATCATTACCCAGTGGACCTATATAGGAAATACCGCAGTGATTACAGGACTGTTCATACCAGGCATTGATGGCAATCAGACGAGGTACAAAAAAAGCCCGTGACAATGTCAGAATCTGTACATCCATGATTTCTGTGTATGCTTCGTACACATGGATCAGCACGCTTGCAGCGCTATGCCCGATCGTTTCCAGATGTTGGTACAGTCGCCACACCACATTTGCATGCAACATGCGTTGATTGCTCTTCAAATACCAGGTATCCGTGAATGGCACTTGCCCTGGTGGTGATGGCATACCAGTGAGTTGTGGATATAAGCGGCTAACAACCTTCTTCGTCAGACCCGTCAACTGGCACACCAGTGCGGCCCGTGCACCCAACTGAACCAGTTGAACAGCCTCGAGCATGTTTCGGGCCATAGTGACGATTTCAATGTCTTCGTGAAGAGCTGTATCTGTTTCCATCCCTCCGACGAGCGCACGCAACTGATCGTGATTCCCAATATGCATCTAACAAACGCCAAAAATGATCAGGAAAGTACAGCAAGACCGGCGGCCTGGAGAACCACATCGATCTCTTCTTTATTGTTATCCGCAAGCGCCGTAAAAAGCCGGTACCACCAAACTGAGTCGCCACGCGCTGCCAACAGCGGTACTTTGACTTCCGATATTTTGGTCAGATACTCAGCAGGCGCTTGTGCCAGCAAGGTGGCAAGTTCTGGCGACATCCCCAACAGAGGTGCTGCAACCTCGGGATCTTCCCGCGCAATGTCACGAACGTGGAGCAAATACTCCAGGTTGACGCTGGAAAAATCGATTTTCATTACTTCTTCTCCTTGTTGTACTTCTTCCCTGCGCATGCTAACGGCCGGGACAGAAATGAATGTGCTCGAAAGCACGCCCCGGGAGGACTGCTTTCCAACTTGATTACAAACCGCCCCGGCGGTATGACCCAAAATTGTGAACATCGTTCAATTATCCGGTATTTCGGTTATTTGTTTTGAGACATATGCCCGTTTCTGTGCACGCATCTGTTGAATTGTGAACAGCGTTCAATTACACTCGGAAAGCATAAAATGTACGCTACCTGATGGTGCAACAGCACCGTCGGAACTTGCCCTATCTGGAGAATCGACGATGGCCCGACGCAGCGACCACAGCCATGAAGAGATCCGGGATATGGCCCTGGAGGCGGCAGAACGAATTATCGTGGAACACGGCCATGATGGATTAACGGCGCGAAAAGTCGCAAGCGAAATCGGCTATACCGTCGGTACGCTTTATCTGGTCTTCGAGAACCTCGACGATCTGATCATGCATATCAACGCACGTACGCTGGATCGGCTTCACCAGCTCATGACCGATGGAGATACACAAGACCTGAAATCAGAGGATCGTTTAAAACAACTCTGTCAGATCTACATTCATTTTGCATACAGTGACCCACACCGGTGGGCACTCATTTTCGAGCATCGATCCACCGATGACCGGCCCACACCAGACTGGTACGTCAAAAAGGTCATGCATATGTTTTCGGTCATCGAGGAAACACTGAAACCACTTGCGTCCCACCGAAGCGAAAGTGAGATCACGCAAGCGGCCTGCGCACTATGGGCAGGGATACATGGGATCTGCATCCTGGGAATTACTCACAAACTCGGTAATGTCGGTGAGAATTCTGTTCAGGATCTGGCGAGATCGCTGATAGTAAACTATCTCGGCGGTTTCGCAAACGACAGGGCGCCTAATGAATTGATTTCTGCATAAACAAAATTGCTCATGATTGTTCGATAACAATACGGTCAATCAAGCTGGAAACATCGACCGAAGAAGCGAGCTTTCGAGCCTGACATAAAACAGTCCCTGCTCCAGGATAGCTGAGACCGTTCTGGCGAATGCCAGACCATACGGGACCATGCAATCAGGAGCGATCATTGTAATGAAATGGGTTAAATTACAGAAGTACTGCAATATTTCCGGAGATACTGCCAACGCAGTACATGCAAGACGAAAAAAGGGGATTTGGCTGGATGGTATCCACTGCCAGGTCCGAAACAACAATCTCTGGATCAACACAGAGGCGGTGGAAAAATGGGTAGAGAACGGTCTGTTAAGCTCGCGCAAGGCGTAAGAATCAGGAACTATGCCAGCGGCGTAAGTTCCATAGAAATTCAATTTCAATATCGGGGAGTGCAATGCAAAGAAACACTCTCCAGCCTTGATTCAAGCAAGAAAGGCGACCAACGCTACGCCATTAATCTAAAGGCAGAAGTAGAAGCCGCCATCGAACGCCAGACCTTTCGTTACGATGAATATTTCCCGGATTCCAAAAGAGCACGCATCTTTGGCCATGCCGTATCCAATATCACGATTAAGGAGTTGTTAGAAAATTGGCTGAAGGATATCAAGCGGACGCATCCGCATAGCACCTACCGCTGCTACAACAAGAGCTGTCAGGCGCATCTGATCCCGGAGTTTGGCGACTATCGCGCCCGTGACCTGAACGCCCAGGTGATCCGCGAATGGATCAGAAACCGCACTGCCACCTTAAAAAGCATTCGCAATGACCTCACTCCACTTCGTGCAATTCTCGACCAGGCCTTGAACGATGACATCATTGACAGGAACCCACTCGACAAAATAAAGGTCAGCAAACTGGTAAGCCGCAAGCAGGCAAAGTCTGACTACATGGTGGATCCCTTCACCGATGACGAAATTAAATCGGTACTGGCTGTCGCCAAAGAATATGACCCGCGGATTCGGAACCTGTTGCAGTTCGCTTTCTATACCGGGTTGCGCACATCTGAATTGTTCGGCCTCAAGTGGGGCGACATCGATTGGCGCAATAAAACAGTTCGAGTTCAACGTGCCGTCGTCGAACGAAAACTCAAGGAAACGAAAACGAAAGCCGGTACTCGTGACGTCATTCTTCTTCCGTCTGCACTGGATGCTTTGAAAGATCAAAAACAATACAGCTTTGTAGGAGGCGATTTTGTATTCGTTCGCCTTAAACAGCGCGGTCCACTGGTTGACTATGAACACCTGGAACGGCCATGGAAGCACATCATTAAACGCGCCAAGGTACGTTACCGTAACCCCTACCAGACCCGGCACACCTACGCCAGCCAACTCCTCTCAGGCGGTGAAAATCCACTGTTTGTGGCCCAGCAGATGGGCCATAAAACTACCGAGATGATCATGCGTCATTACGGCCGATGGGTAGAACAGGCCGAGGAAAAACACCAGCATGTTTTTGTGTCGGGTTTTGGTCAAGATAGCGGATCAACCTGCAAAGAATTACCAACTTCGTAAACATGCCTGCTAAATTGACTACTTTATTGGAGGCCACATGAGTAACTCATTTGACGCTACGGCGTCTATGCTCGGATACCTCTTTCAGTGCAGGTTGGCGCTTCTCGATTCTATCCGACGTCTAAAGCAGCAAGGAAGCTTCACCGTGTCCATCGAAACCCTCGACGACGTCGCATTTGAATCTGATGGCAACCCGACAGAGATATTGCAGGCAAAACACCACATCTCGAAGACGGGTGGTCTCAGCGATGCAAGTTCGGACCTCTGGAAATCAATTCGAATCTGGGCTGAAGGGTTCACCACTGGAAGATGGCCTCTGGATACTGTTCATTACCTCATAACTACAGGTACGGCGCAAGATGGCTCCATTGTCTCCTACCTGCGCAGAAACGCGATACGAGACCCTGACATGGCTCGTGAGCGACTCGATGCAGTCGCTCAAACTTCGGAGAATAAAGACAACGAATCGGCCTACTCTACATATCTCGCCCTGACACCTGCTGATCGGTTATCTATGCTGCAGCGGGTTGTAGTATCTGATCAACACCCCGATATTGTGGGAATCGAAGAATTGCTTCGAGAAGAGCTCGCACTCACGGTGAGACGAGAACTAGTAGAGGCTTTCGTCACGCGTCTTGAGGGTTGGTGGTTCCAGCGCGTTGTCGCGCACCTCCGCCGAGATGTCGATCAGAATATTTTAAGCGAAGAGCTTGATGCCGAGCTCGAACGCCTTCGACAACAATTCCGTGAGGACAACTTACCCATCGACTCTGATCTGCTCGACATAGAGATTGACGAAACAGCGTTCAATTCGCACCTCTTCGTGGAACAGCTGAGACTCATCGATTTAACCAATAAGCGAATCCTCACCGCCATGCGGCAGTACTACCGAGCATCAGAACAGCGGTCGCGGTGGTTACGGGACGGTTTCCTACTAATCGGCGAATTGCAACGGTACGACACTCGCTTATGCGAAGAATGGGAGATTCGGTTTGACGCCATGGTCCAAGATTTGGGTAAGAAAGTAGCTGAGAACAAGATGCGGCAGGCCGCTCGAACGCTATATGGCTGGGCGGAACGCGAAGCGTCATTCTTGATCCGTCCAGCCTGCCATGAACCCTTCGTGACAAGGGGATCTCTCCAGATCCTCGCAGACGGCCGCACGGTCGGCTGGCATCCTGAATTCATTCAACGCCTAGAGCACCTGTTGACAGAGGAGACATTGTGAATTCGCTGGCGCCATTTCTGCGACGTTCGCCAGAGGAGGCCGCGCTGATGAATCCTGCTTTCATCGCGGTAGTGATACACCACGGAGTTCACGGTTTCGAACAAGAAACCGGGTTGGGCATGCCATACGCACTATCCTTCTTAATACCACCAGTCGTAATGGTCGAAAACACAAGAGTTCTACTTCCACGGCGCAAGGATAGTTCACTCGCAGCATGGCTCCAGGACCATCCTGATATCCGGCTTCGATTCGCAGATATTGCAACATCTATGGTGCCTGTTATCCGGGAATGCCTACTATTCGCTAGCTCAAAGGGTCTCATCTCTTTCACTCGTGACCGTATCAAGGCGGCCCCTCTGCCCAGAGGCTCTGGCTCTATCATCAAAGCCAACACACAGGAATTTCAAGAGATACTGAAGAAAGCTAACTTCGTCGGAAAATGGTACGCCAATTCAGGCTCGACCGAGACCATTATGGCATTATTGGGGGTGCGACCATGAGTTTCCAAATTAGCGACATCATCCTTTACGGCCCAACAGATGAACCCCGGATACTTTCTCTCCACCCTGGGCAATTGAACATCGTAACGGGCTCTTCCAAGACTGGGAAATCCTCTCTTATCTCTATCGTCGACTATTGTTTAGGCGCAAGCGAGTGTGGAGTAGCGTACGGCCCTATTCGCTCCACCGTTGAGTGGTACGCCTTGAGGCTTGTACTACCTAACCAGCAGATTCTAGTAGCACGCAAAGCCCCGGATGAAGGAAGAGAGACTGACAGTTCTGTCTACTACGAGGTCGCAAGCGAAGTGGAAATCCCACCAAAGAGTTCACTAGCCCCATCGACAAATATTAACGCTGCTGTTGATCTTCTTTCTCGTGCTGCTGGGATTGGGGATAACTTACATGAACCGCCGCCAGGCCAAACACGTCACCCCCTTGCCGCATCCATCAAGCATGCCCTGTTCTTCTGCTTCCAACCACAAGATGAAATTATCAGCAGGAAGAACTTATTTTTCCGGCAAGGTGAACCCTTTATTCCACAGGCTATTAAAGACGTACTGCCCTATTTCCTAGGGGCTATACGTGATGACTACATTGTAAAAATCGGGCGTATACGCCGTTTACGTCAGGATCTAAAGCGAATTACCAGGAAAATTGATGAAGCTGAAGCCCTACGTGGAAAGGGAACAACTCGTGCCATGGCTCTGCTTGCAGAGGCCAGTGATATAGGACTTCTACAATTACCGGAGGGTGATTTAACTTTCGAAGAGTCAACAGGTTTGCTGCGCGAGGTACTTGAACGCCGACTTCCGTCAGCCCCAGACATCGACGCCAACACTGATACATCCCAATATGACCGACTCCTCGAAGAACGTGAACAATTAACACGTCAACTACGAAGAACGGATACAGATCTCCGGGCAGCGCGTGCCCTTGTTCGAGAACAAGGCGGGTATGCAGCAGAAGTTGCCGAGCATGTGGGCCGCTTGCGTAGCATAGGACTGTTCCCCGATACTGATGAGACTGAACATACCTGCCCACTCTGCTCCGCAGAGGTACCTGATTTACCTAGTGATGACGATTTGCGCCACACACTCTCCACTCTAGAGAGACGGTTGGTAAATGTAGATCAGGATACCCCACATCTTGAGCAACTCATTGCGCATCTCGAGAACCAAGTTCAGGAGTTCCGGCAGCACCTTACCGAGAACCGTGCATCTCTTGAAACACTGCAACGTTCACAACGTCAGATAGCCGAGTACCGTGACTTCGTTGGTAGATCTGGACACGTTAGGGGACGCATTAGTATCTACCTAGAAGCAGTTCCCGAGGTTTCCGATGATGCAAGTGATCTGACCAAGCAGGCTCAGGCACTTACAAGGGAAATCACCGAGCTGGAGGAGGAACTCAGCAAAGAGTCCGTGGAAGATCGCCTAGATTCTCTCCTTTCAGTAGTGTCACACTACATCTCAGAGTCTGGTCAATTTCTTGATCTCGAACACTCCGAGCACCCTCTTCGATTCGACGTAAAGAAACTGACTGTTGTTGCTGACACCCCGATTGGCCCAGTAACCATGGACAAAATGGGTAGTGGCGCAAACTGGGTGGGGTACCATATAGCAGTACACCTAGCACTCCATAAAATATTTGTGGAAGCACATCGGCCAGTTCCTCAGTTCCTATTTCTGGATCAGCCTTCACAAGTATATTTTCCAGCAGACCGAGATATTGATGGGCGCCTCGAAATTGGACGTGACGGTGCGATCGTCGACGAAGATCGCACAGCGGTTCTCAGAATGTTCGAACTCGTCCGTGACATGGTGGCCTCTACAGAAAGCGGTTTTCAAGTTATCGTTACTGAGCATGCGGATCCTGCGGTGGAATGGTATCAACAGGCTGTTGTGGAGCGGTGGCGAGATGGAAAAGCGCTTATCCCCCAGTCTTGGATCGACGAAATCCAAGACTAGACAAGTTAAACTGGTGCGTTATTTTAACTGGCCAGACTCACGGCCTTCTCTCATGTTGCCGAACATGCATTGCTTTCCATAATAGCTGTGGATGTTGCTTAATACGCGATACCAGCGCACTATCTCCTGTCAATAATTCTGGAGCAATTTCGCCTTGTTCATTTACTCGCACCAGAAATTCACGCTCATGATCCTCGAAAGGCAATACCAGACCTACACGCTCACGGCACTCCTGGACCAGTTGCTCAATCCATGCATCCATATCATCCCCTGCAGGAAGAACATCTCTGCTTAATACAGGCACAAGTTGGCGCTGAAGCTCCTTATGGTCACAACCAATATCTTCCGGTGACACGGTTCGCCAGTCTCGCCGGCTACAGGCGCCATACACAACAAAACCCAACCTCAATTTGTCACGATTCAGATCGTCGCGGCCAAGTAGCGCATGCGCATCGAAAAGGTCACGGCTGGCATGCCGCGTAAAGAGTGCGCTAAGTTTGCCTGCTGCAAGTTCATGGATATCGAGCACAGGTATGTCCTGTGCCATAAATGATCCCACGGAATGAGAATCCCGTACCTGGATTGGCCACAGCGGAACGCGCAATGTGAATACCACGTCGATCTCGAGATTGGCGTTGCGCTCAAGTGCGTTCGTATAACCCAATCGCCATTTACCACCAGCATGTGCGGTCGGTACACGCCGAAGCGTGAATCCTTCGCGCCCACATATTGCGGTGATTGCCTGCTCAACCTTTTCCCTATCGGCAAGCATCACTTCACGGTCTGCTGAACCCACATAGTTCAGATCGATATCAACGGAAAGTCGGGGTAGATCGAACACAAACAAATTCAGCGCCGTACCCCCTTTCAATACCATGCGATCCTTGAGAAACGGGTGACTGCGAAATGCATTCAGCAATTCGATCAGGCGGATCACCTTGTCCAGAGTTTCCAGTGGAAATCCGGTCGCTGCCGCTTCGGCCTGAAGATCCTGAAGCGAGAGATTCATCCCACCTCCTGCCATGCGTGATCAAGCACAGCTGGCGGTACCACGAGATTCCAGGATGAAACCAGCTTGCCGGCCGCACGGCGGCTACGTTCCAGATAACACGGCTGTTTGGGGACGTGTTTGCGCAAGCGCACCAACTGGGACTCTTCCACCATCAATGCGTCACGGTGCTGCTCGAGAAAAAAGCCGACCTTTGCCACTGCGGTGGCACTGCGCAACTTCAGCGTATAGTCAGTCACCTGCTCCAGGTCGAAATACTCCACGGACTCGAGAGAGCGCCAAACCTCCTCCCAGCCACCACCCAGATCAGGGCGCACCAGCACATCGACCAAGGTACGCTCCAGACTCGTCACCCGGACATTCCCTCCGGCATGGCGCTGAATCGTGACCCCGAATAATTCAGCCTGTTGCGCCAACAGTACCTTGGGAAATGGGACAGCAAGAAATTCCTGCCCACGAAAGACAAAGGGCCGTCGGGCATTCCGGGTGAGATAGGTAAACCGATGATGCACTGAATAGGCCTTGCCGTGAAACTGCAATGCGCTGTGATGGGACAGGACAGCATCGTTTGCGAGATGCCCTGCCAGCAGGTAGGGATCGACCGGGTAGTCTTCAGGATCGAATCCTCGGGGAACGACGGCATACAGGCCACGTCGGAGCCGCAGGAGATGCCCTTCCTTGACGTGATAGGCAAGCAGTGCCTCCCGTGTCTTCGTCCGGCGCGAGCCGGTGCTTTCCAGAAAGGCCACGAAGGCCTCGTGCCGGAATACCGGATTTTCATTGAAAAAGTCCTGCACTTTCATAAGCACCACAAATTTGACAATAGTTGTCGCTACACCTAAATAACTTAGGGGTATAGTCTGCTTTTGTCAACCACACGGTCACTTGTCAATTCATGCCGTTACCCCTAAGAAACTCTGGGGTTTCAGCAAGAATTGTCCAGTGGCAGAACCTGGGATAGGATGCAGGCCGCGTTATGAGGGACCCGAAATTGGTACCCACTTGAAACAAACATGGAACGTGAGTGGAACGCAGCTAAATATAAGAATCGTAACGTATTGTTTTATTTACAAGAAATAGCGGTTTCAAGGAAGGTTCAAGTCCTCTCCTCGGCACCAATTCATTTTGTTACCCCCCCTCTGTCAACAACAGCGTTCCGCAACACGCAAAGGCATTGAGGGCGCTGAGCGCCGGTTTCCCGCACCGTCCCGTAAACGC
>Ga0256839_1001897_pt1 | contig 24466 bp, 23 predicted proteins | sample 354166metaG_FD_185968 | JGI IMG/M metagenome (GOLD analysis project Ga0256839, IMG submission 185968) | Hydrothermal vent microbial communities from Mid Atlantic Ridge, Atlantic Ocean - 354-166 | ecosystem: Environmental > Aquatic > Marine > Hydrothermal vents | place: Atlantic Ocean: Mid... | reverse complement strand
CGTAGAACCAACCGTTTTGCGCGCGCGATTATCGAGCAGTTTGACGTGCGCACACCGGGCATTCATGTGGCGGCCAAGGCGCTTTCGGGCGGGAATTTGCAAAAATTTGTTATTGGCCGCGAGGTGTTGCAAGACCCCGAAGTGCTGGTGGTGAACCAGCCCACATGGGGCGTTGATGCGGCTGCGGCGGCCTCTATCCGGCAAGCCCTGCGGCAGTTGGCGGCCACGGGTGCGGCGGTGATTGTGATTTCACAAGACCTCGACGAGCTTATGGAAATATCCGACACTTTTGCTGTGTTGGCAGAGGGGCGGCTGAGCAAGCCGCAGCCGGCGGAAGGGCTGACGATCGAGAAAATAGGCCTGATGATGGGCGGAGATCTGGAAGGGGTGAGCCATGTTGAGGCTTGAGCAACGGCAGCAGCCGTCTAAACTTATGCTGTATCTAACGCCGGTTTTGGCAGTGCTGGCCACCATGGTGGTGGGCGGCGCGCTTTTTATGGCCATGGGCATTAACCCTTTCGAGGCCATTTACCTGCTGTTCATCGACCCGTTTGTTGACCCTTATAACCTGTCACAACTGTTCGTAAAAGCCTCGCCGCTTATTCTGATCGCGATGGGGCTTTCCATTGGCTTTCGGGCAGGGGTTTGGAACATCGGGGCCGAGGGGCAGTTTATTATTGGCGCGATTTCCGGCGGGGCTGTGGGGCTGGCGCTTTGGGGCAGTGAGGGCTGGTGGATATTGCCGCTTATGGCCATTGCTGCCGCGCTTGGGGGCGCGCTTTGGGCGATGATTCCGGCGATATTGAAGATCAAGTTTAACGCCAATGAAATTCTGGTTTCGCTAATGCTGGTCTATGTGGCTGAAAACCTGTTGGCCCAAATGGTGCAAGGCGTTCTGCGTAATCCCGAGGGCATGGGCTTTCCCGAAAGCCGCAATTTGGCGCGCAATGCGGCCACCTCATTGCCCGATGTGTTTAAGCCGCTTGGCATTGATGCGGGCGGGATTGTGATGCTTATATTGCTGGCGATGGCGTTTTTCCTGCTGCAAAAACATGCAATGGGGTTTCAGATAAAGCTTACCGGCGAAAGCCCGAGAGCGGCGCGGTTTGCGGGGGTGAAACCCGGGGTGATTATTGCGATTACGCTCGGGATATCTGGCGCGGCAGCGGGCTTGGCGGGGCTGTTTGAGCTGACGGGCGCGGCGGGCAAGCTGACGATTGATTTTCCGGTCGGCTATGGCTTTACGGCGATTATTGTGGCCTTTCTCGGGCGGCTTAATCCGGTTGGCATATTGCTGGCGGGGGTGGTGCTTGCGGGCACTTATATTGGCGGTGAAAACGCGCAGTTTATTCTGAAGCTGCCAGCGGCGGCCGTCACGGTGTTTCAAGGTATGATGCTGTTTTTCCTGCTTGGCTTTGAAATTCTGATCAACTACCGAATTAAACCTTTACGGAGGGCCGTGTAATGGATTTCTCATCTCTTAGCCCCGTGGCCATGATCGTGCTGCTTATTGGCGCGGCGACCCCCATATTGCTGGCCGCCATTGGCGAGCTTGTGGTGGAAAAATCCGGCGTGCTTAACCTTGGTGTGGAAGGCATGATGATTATTGGCGCGGTGTGTGGATTTATTGTGGCGGTAAACACCGATAGCCCGATGCTGGGCCTTGTGGGGGCGGCTGTGGGCGGCGCTGTTGTTTCCATGGTGTTTGCGTTTCTCACGCAATATTTGCTCTCGAATCAGGTGGCCACGGGGCTGGCGCTGACGCTGTTTGGCCTTGGGCTGGCGGCACTAATGGGCAGCGCCTATAACGGCATTCGTCCACCGCGTATGCCACGGCTAGAGGTTGAGGGGCTGACCGACCTGCCCGTGGTTGGCCGCCTGTTTTTCTCCCACGATCCGGTGATTTACGGGTCGCTTGCGCTTGTGTTTGCGGTGTGGTTTTTCCTTAATCGCACCCGCGCGGGGCTGGTGCTGCGGGCGTGTGGTGAAAACCATGAGGCGGCGCACAGCCTTGGCTATAATGTTCAGCTCATCCGCTTCGGGGCCATCATGTTTGGCGGGGCCTGTGCCGGGCTTGGCGGCGCTTATGTGAGCCTTGTGCGCGTGCCGCAATGGACCGAGGGCATGACGGCAGGTGTGGGCTGGATAGCGCTGGCGATTGTGGTGTTTGCAGCGTGGAAGCCGTGGCGGGTTATTCTGGGCGCTTATATGTTTGGCGGCATCACCATTTTACAGCTCAGCCTGCAGGCGCTGGGCATCAGTATATCGGGGGCGTATCTTTCTATGACACCCTATATTGTAACGATCGTGGTTTTGGTTATTATGTCGGCAGACCGGAAGAAGGTGAGCCTCAATGCGCCTGCCTGTCTCGGCAAGTCTTTTCATGCGTCGCATTAGGCGGTGCCAACAATCCAAACGGAGGTTTGAAATGAAATTCACTAAAACACTAGCGGCGGCGGCCATGGGCCTTGCCTTTGCGGGCGGCGCCATTGCCGGCTCGCACGGCGCGCCCGTAAAGGCCGGCTTTATCTATATCGGCCCTGTGGGCGATCTGGGCTGGACCTATGAGCACGACCAGGGCCGTTTGGCCGTGGAAGCCGCGATGGGTGACGGCGTGGAAACCTCCTATGTGGAAAGCGTGCCTGAAGGGGCCGACGCCGAGCGCGTGATGAGCCAGATGGCCCGCAGCGGTGTAGACATTATTTTCACCACCTCCTTTGGCTATATGGACCCAACCATTGCGGCAGCAGAGAATTTTCCTGATGTGAAGTTCGAGCACGCCACCGGCTATAAGCGCGCCGATAACGTGTCTACATATTCGGCCCGTTTTTATGAAGGCCGCTATGTGATTGGTGAAATCGCCGGCGCGATGACCGAGACCAACAAAATCGGCTATATCGCCTCCTTCCCGATCCCTGAAGTGGTGCGCGGCATTAACGCGGCTTACCTTGCGGCCAAGTCGGTGAACCCCGATGTGGAGTTCAAGGTTGTGTGGGTTTACACATGGTTTGATCCGGGCAAAGAGGCCGATGCGGCCAATGCGCTGATCGAGCAAGGCGTGGACGTGATCATGCAGCATACCGATTCGCCTGCGGCTATGACCATTGCGGAAGAAAAAGGCGTATATGCCTTTGGCCAAGCCACCGATATGGTAAACTTTGGTCCAAATGCACAGCTCACCGCAATCATCGACAACTGGGGCCCTTACTATGTAGACCGTGTGCAAGCCGTGGCTGATGGCACATGGGAAAGCACCGACACATGGGATGGTATTGGCGCAGGCATGGTGGAAATTGCACCGCTGTCTGACAAAATTCCGGCAGATGTAGCGGCGCGCGCGCAAGCGACCATCGCGGCGATTGCTTCTGGCGAAATGCACCCGTTTACCGGCCCGATCAACAAGCAGGACGGTTCTGTCTGGCTGGCCGAAGGCGAAGTGGCTGACGACGGCACCTTGGCCGGGATGAACTTCTACATTGAAGGCGTAGAGGGCGATCTGCCTAACTAAGGCAAATTGTAGAATGATAGAAAGGCCCGTGCACTTGCGCGGGCCTTTTGCTTTGCCAGCGTGCCCTCCCTCGGCGACCCTACGGGCCACCTCGCTTCAGGCATTAGGGTGCCTGCCGCAAGCGCAGGGTTTGCAGCGCGGCGCGGGCGATATGTGGCCAAGCAGCGCAACGGTGGCGCGCCGCTATGGCTGCGGTTTAGCGCGGGATAATACCAGTATCGCCAGCGCCGTAGCGCACAGCGTGGCAGCGGCAATAAACGGTGCACCGGGCAGGTAGATCAGGGTTGTTTCGCTGGTAAAATCGCGAAAAAGCGAGGTCATCAACAGTGGCGAGATGATCATGGCTAGGCCTTGCACCGAGGCCAGCACGCCTTGCAGCTCCCCCTGGTTTTCAGCCGATGTCGCGTTAGACATCATGCCTTGCAGGGCAGGCGAGGCAATAACGCCAAGCGCCATAACGGGCATAAGCAAAAACAGCATTAATGTGCTGGAAATGAACCCCGTGATGACAAGAACAACCGCATTCAGCCCCAGCGCCACGCGGGCCGTGTTCCATTCGCCATAGCGCGGGATGACTATGCGAATAAGGCCGCCTTGGGCCAGCGCCATGCACAAGCCAAATATTGCAAGGCTGATACCGATCATCTTTGAGTCAAATCCGAATTGCTCAGTGGTGAAATAAGGCCACACCGAAGGGTATACATTCTGCCCGACCGAAAACAGGAAAAACACCAGTGCGAGGCCACCAATTTCGGGCACATGGCGTAGGCGCATCAAGGCTTTAAACGGGTTTGTCCGGCCAAGATCAAACCGGCGGCGCTTGTCTTTACTCAGTGTTTCCGGCAGGAAAAAGAAGCCAAAACCGGCGTTGAGCGCGGCCACGGTCGCCGCTACATAAAACGGCGCACGCGGGCCAAATTGCCCCAGCAAGCCGCCAATGGCCGGCCCAATCACAAAGCCAACCCCAAAGGCCGCGCCCACCATACCAAAGCTCGCCGCGCGCTTTTCAGAGGCGGTAATATCAGCCATATAGGCATTGGCCGTGGCAAAGGTTGCCCCCGTAATGCCTGTAATAGCGCGGGCCAAAAACAGCAGCCATATCACTTGGGCTTGCGCAAAAATAAGGTAGCTGATTGACATAATAACCAGCGACGTAAGCAGCACGGGGCGGCGGCCAAAATGGTCTGACAAGTTGCCAATGGTGGGGCCAAACAGGAACTGCATGCCCGCATAGGTAAATGCCATCATCCCGCCCCAAACTGCGGCCTCGGAGATGGTCTCTCCAGTGATCTCGCGGATGAGGTCGGGCATAACAGGCATCATCAGGCCAATGCCGATGGAATCCATCGCGACGGTGATGATGATGAAGAGGACAGGGAGGCGGATTTTCATGCGGGCATTGTGGGTGTTTGGCGGGGGGATGCAAGAGGGAATTAGCTGGGGTGGAACGGCAATAGACAATATTGCAGGGCCGTCGAGCCACTGCTTGATTTGGAGCGCTTGACCTCCTCGCCAAATCCAAGCATACCCTCCCCCATGACTGAGCTTAAAAACATCCGTAATTTTTCGATCGTGGCCCATATTGACCACGGTAAATCCACCCTCGCTGACCGGCTTATCCAAAGCACCGGCACCGTGGCCGAGCGCGATATGGAGGCGCAGCTGCTCGACAGTATGGACATCGAGCGCGAACGCGGCATTACCATTAAAGCCAACACCGTGCGGATCGATTATAAAGCCAATGACGGCGAGATGTATGTGCTCAACCTGATCGACACCCCCGGCCATGTGGATTTTGCCTATGAGGTCAGCCGGAGCATGCGCGCCGTGGAAGGCTCGCTTCTGGTCGTAGACGCCGCGCAGGGCGTAGAGGCGCAAACCCTGGCGAACGTGTATCAGGCGATCGACGCCGACCACGAGATCATTCCGGTGCTCAATAAAATTGACCTGCCCGCCGCCGAGCCGGAGCGGGTGTGCCAGCAAATTGAAGATGTCATCGGCATCGACGCCTCGGACGCCGTGATGATTTCCGCCAAAACCGGCCTTGGCATTCCCGATGTGCTGGAAGCCATCGTCACCCGCCTGCCCGCGCCTGAAGGCGACGCCGACAAGCCCCTCAAAGCCATGCTGGTGGATAGCTGGTATGACCCATATCTCGGCGTGGTGGTGCTGGTGCGCATCATCGACGGCAGGCTCAAAAAGGGTGACAAAATCAAAATGATGGCCACCGGCGCCCACTATCCGGTGGACCGCGTGGGCGTATTCAAGCCGGAAATGCAGCCGGTAGAGGCGCTCGGCCCCGGCGAGATCGGCTTTATGACCGCGAGCATCAAGCAGGTGCGCGATACTCGTGTGGGCGATACCATCACCCATGAAAAGAAGGGCGTCGAGGAGGCATTACCCGGCTTCAAGCCGGCACAGCCCGTTGTTTTCTGCGGCCTCTTCCCCGTGGATAGTGCCCTGTTTGAGGACCTGCGCGAAAGCATCGAAAAACTGGCCCTGAATGATGCCTCTTTCAGCTACGAAACCGAAAGCTCGGCCGCGCTGGGCTTTGGCTTTCGCTGCGGTTTTCTTGGCCTGCTGCACCTCGAGGTGATCCGTGACCGCCTTGAGCGGGAGTATGACATCGACCTCATCACCACCGCCCCCTCGGTGATTTACAAAGTGTTCCTGCGCGATGAGACCGTGGTCGAGTTGCATAACCCCGCCGATATGCCGGACCTCACGCTGGTAGACCATATCGAGGAACCGCGCATTAAGGCGACCATTCTGGTGCCTGATGAATACCTCGGTGATGTGCTGAAATTGTGCCAAGACCGGCGCGGCATTCAGGAAGACCTGACCTATGCGGGCACGCGGGCGATGGTGGTATATGACCTGCCCCTAAACGAGGTGGTGTTTGACTTTTATGACCGCCTGAAATCGGTGACCAAAGGCTATGCGAGCTTTGACTATAGCATGGAAGGCTACCGCGAGGACCAGCTTGTGAAGATGCAAATCCTGGTCAACGACGAGCCGGTGGATGCGCTTTCAACCATGGTGCACCGCGCACGGGCCGAAGCGCGCGGGCGGGCGATGTGTGCAAAACTGAAGGAGCTGATCCCGCAACACATGTTCAAAATCCCGATTCAAGCAGCGATTGGCGGGCGGGTAATTGCCCGCGAAACCATCTCGGCCCTGCGCAAGGATGTGACGGCAAAATGCTATGGCGGCGATGCCACACGAAAGCGAAAGTTGCTTGATAAGCAGAAAAAGGGTAAGAAGAAAATGCGGGAATTCGGGCGGGTGAGCATCCCGCAATCAGCGTTTATTTCGGCTTTGAAGATGGATGATTAGGCGCGAAAGCCTCCCGCTTTATGGATTTGTGGTCACGGAAGACTATTGACCCCCATCACCCGCCAATTGTTCGATTTGTGCAAGTAGTCAAGCCTTGTGACCGAAAAATTGTCGATTTTGAACGAGAATGCGGCGGTTGTCGGCATGTCCGTTGCAAGCCTGAGCGCCGCCAGTATGACAGCAAAGTGGGCGGTTATGATGATATTTCCCTGCGGGCCAGATCTGTGTAGCGCTTTCAACGCGGCATCAATACGCGTGCTAAGCTGATCAAAACTCTCGCCATTGGGCGGGGCCACCACCCCGGGCGTTTCCCAGAAGGCACGCCACAGGGCGGGGTCTGATTTTTCGACCGTCTCAAAATCCTTCCCCTCCCAATCCCCGAAGTTCATCTCGCGAAATTCGGGTGCTTCGGGCAGCCAGTCTTGGCCATTCCAAAGCGCGCGGGCGGTCTCGCGCGCGCGGCTTAGGTCAGACGATAGAATTTTGGCACCCTTCGGCAGATAGGCCTTTAACCGCTCGATTTGGGCTGTGTCTGAAAGGTCGGCAGGCAGGTCTGTATGGCCGCAAAACCCCTTAGCGTGGGTCGGGCCGTGGCGGACAAACCAGTAAGAGGTGGTCATATCGGGGCCTTTAGGGAGAGGGGCAGGCCAGCGGCAACAAATGTGACGGTGTCGGCAGCTTCAGCAAAGCGCTGGTTGAGCTGGCCTTGCGCATCGCGAAAGGCGCGGCCAAGCGGGCTGGCGGGCACAAGGCCAAGGCCGATTTCGTTGGAAACGGCGATAACTTGGGCTTTGCTCGCGTGGATGGAAGACAGGAGGGCCGTGGTTTCCGCCTCAATATTATGATTTAATTCCATGTGGTTAGAAAGCCAAAGGGTCAGGCAATCTAGCAATACCACATGACGCAGCGTAAGAGAATGTAGTGGCGAGGATAGGTCCAGTGGTGCCTCGATAAGCTGCCATTCCGGCCCGCGCCGCGCTTGATGGCGCTCAATTTTATCAGCCATTTCGCCATCGCCCGGCCGCCCTGTCGCGAGGTAAACAGGGGTAAGCCCCGTGGCCAGTGTAAGGCGCTCGGCATAGGCAGATTTGCCGCTGCTGGCGCCGCCAAGAATAAGGGTGAGGTTTTGCATTTTGGCCTGTCGATTAGTTTCTCTAACGGTATCACATAAAGTTTTGGGGGAAAACTTGTTATGTGGGCGCAATGTATCTACACTCGCGGCCAGTAGATCATTGCGGGGCGCTATGCTGGCAGGTAAAAACATTTTGCTCATAATTGGCGGCGGGATTGCGGCTTATAAAGTGCTGGAACTCATTCGGCATTTAGGGAAATCAGGCGCAAAAGTGGTGCCGGTGATGACCCGCGCCGCCGAGGAATTTGTGACCCCGATGAGCGTATCAGCGCTTGCGGGCGCGCCAGTGCGCACCGCGCTTTTTAGCTTGGATGATGAGGCCGAAATGGGGCATATCCAACTGACGCGGGATGCGGATTTGGTGGTAGTTGCGCCCGCTACCGCTGATTTAATGGCAAAAATGGCGGGCGGATTGGCCAATGATATGGCGTCTACCCTGTTGATTGCACGCAACAAACCCGTGCTTCTGGCCCCCGCGATGAATGTCGCCATGTGGGAAAACGCGGCGACCAAACGCAATGTTGAGACTTTGCGCGCAGATGGCTGCAAGTTTATAGGCCCAGATGAGGGCGGCATGGCCTGCGGTGAGTTCGGCATTGGCCGGCTGGCAGAACCCGCTGCGATATTGGCCGCGATTGAGGCGCATTTTGCTGATGGCCCATTAAAAGGCAAGCGCCTGCTGGTGACATCCGGCCCAACCCATGAGCCGATCGACCCCGTGCGCTATATTGCCAACCGCTCCTCTGGCTTGCAAGGGGCGGAAATCGCGCGGGCGCTGGTGGCTCTCGGGGCCGGAGTTGTGTTTGTGACTGGGCCGGCCACAGCGGCGCGGCCTGAAGGTGCCGAGGTAATTGAGGTTGAAACCGCGCTGGACATGGCCGCAGCGGTGGAGGCCGCGGGCGCTGTGGACGCTGCCGTTTTTGCGGCGGCGGTGGCCGATTGGCGGGTTGAAAATACAAGCGATCGCAAGCTTAAGAAGGCGGCCGGAAAGGCGTTGCCTGAGCTGGACCTCATTGAAAACCCTGATATTTTGGCAACAGTTTCACAGCGCACGGAAGGGCGGCCAAAACTGGTCATCGGCTTTGCCGCCGAAACCAATGATGTGGTGAAAAATGCCACGGCCAAGCGGTTGCGCAAGGGGTGCGACTGGATTTTGGCCAATGATGTGGGCGGTGCGCGCGCGGTGATGGGCGGGCCGGATAACCAGGTGGTTTTGATCAGTGAAAATGGAGCGGAGACATGGCCTTGGATGAGCAAAAAACAGGTGGCCGAGGCACTGGCCTTGAAAATAAGTGAGGCCTTGGCATGAGTTTTGTAAAAGTTATACGCCTGCGCGAAGCCGACTGGCCACTGCCGCAATATGAAAGTGATGGTGCGGCAGGGATGGACGTGCGAGCCTTCGTTGAGGGCGGATCGTTAACCCTTAAACCAATGGAGCGTGCGGTGGTGCCAACAGGGCTGGCCATCGAAATTCCGCAAGGGTATGAAATGCAAATCCGGCCACGATCGGGGCTGGCTTTGAAGCACGGTATTACTATGGTGAACGCGCCCGGCACGATCGATTCCGATTACCGTGGCGAGGTCGGCGTTATCCTTATCAACTTGGGAAATTGCGAGTATATGTTGCAGCATGGCGAGCGGATTGCACAAATGGTTCTGGCCCCCGTAACCCGCTGTGCCTGGATAGAAGTGGAAGAGCTGAAGGACACTCGCCGCGGGAATGGCGGCTTTGGATCTACGGGTAACTAGATGTATTTACTATCAAAAAAATCAAGCCTCGCGCTAGAAGCCGTTTTGGATGTGGCCTATAATGCCCGCCCGAAACCCGTGCAATCAAAGGATATCACCGAGCGCCAAGGCATTCAGAGCCGCTACTTGGAGCAAGTGCTGCAATTCCTTGTAAAACGCGGGATTTTGAAAGGTGTTCGAGGGCCAAAAGGTGGATATACTTTGGCACGGGAGCGGCGTAGGCTAACCCTTGGCGACGTGTTGCGCGTAATTGAAGACCTTGAAAATGAAGACGACAAGATGGACTCGATTTCGGAGCTTGGCGAGAAGGTGATTCAGCCGATTTGGGCGGAATTTCATGATGAAATGCTGCAAAGGCTGGATAAAATCACGCTTGAAGACCTGTGCCAGCGAGCTGAAGAAACTGGTGTAGGGCGCCCTGATAGTGTTGGCGTAGATTTCGTAATTTAGGGGACGGGTGATGGGAGATAAGGCTAGAGGGCTGATATATAACGATATTACCGAAACTTACGGCGGCACCCCGTTGGTCAGGTTTTCTCGGTTTGCGGCGGCCATGAATGTCGACGCTGAAATTTGTGGAAAGCTTGAATTTTTTAACCCACTTGGCTCGGTGAAAGACCGGATCGGCGTGGCCATGGTGGATGCGCTTGAGGAAAGTGGAGCGCTAAAGCCCGGTGGTGTGCTGATAGAGCCAACATCGGGAAATACAGGCATTTCCTTGGCGTTTGTATGCGCGGCGCGAGGGTACCGGCTAATTTTAACCATGCCCGAGAGCATGTCGATTGAACGGCGGCAAATGCTTGCTCTGCTTGGTGCCGAGCTGGAACTAACCGACGCTGCGCTGGGTATGAGTGGCGCAATTGAGCGTGCCCGCGAATTGGCGAAAGACATAGACGGTGCTATTATCCCGCAGCAGTTTGAAAACATGGCCAATCCGGAGGTCCATGAGCAAACAACAGGCAAAGAAATTTGGGAGGATTGCGGCGGAAAGGTTGATGTTTTCATCTCCGGCGTTGGCACCGGCGGCACGCTGACAGGCGTGGCACGGGTGCTAAAAGCGGGCAACCCGAATGTGCATATTGTCGCCATTGAGCCGGAGGATTCAGCCGTGCTTTCGGGCGGCACGGCAGGGCCGCACACCATTCAAGGGATCGGTGCCGGATTTAACCCCAAAACGCTGGATGATTCGCTGATTGACGAGATTTTAACCATAGGAAACGAAACCTCGTTTGACATGGCGCGGGCGCTGGCCGTGGTTGAGGGCATTCCGGTGGGTATTTCTTCGGGTGCCGCGCTGGCCGCCGCCGTGGAAATTGGCCTCAGAGGCGAGATGGCGGGAAAACGCATTGTTGTGATCATCCCGAGCTTTGCTGAGCGCTACCTTTCGTCTGGCTTGTTTGACGGGGTCGGATGAGTATTCTTTATAATGGCGGCCTGTGGACAGTGGCCCTGATCCTGGGGGTGTCATGTGGCTATGTTTGGGCGCTTAGCGGCCCTAGGCGGGCGTATAAAATTCTGTTATATATAGCAATAACTGTGATCTTAGGTTCGCTCCTACTCCCAGAATCCCATATGTTTCGGCGGCGCATTATTGAGGGGCTGAATTGGTGGAAATGGGCGCTCGCTATCGGAATCCCTGTTTTTGGATACGGGCTGCTTGTTCGGTGGATAAAGAAAAAGGCGGATGCCAAGAATGACCCCTGAAGAGATAGAACGCTACGCCCGCCACATCATTTTGCGCGAGATCGGTGGTCCGGGGCAAAATAAGTTGTTAAGCGCTAAACTACTTTGCATCGGTGCAGGCGGTCTGGGTAGTCCAGCGCTCCTATATTTGGCGGCTGCTGGGGTTGGCACCTTGGGCGTTGTGGACGATGACACGGTAAGCTTGTCTAATTTACAGCGACAAGTATTGCATGAAACAGATGCAGTAGGAGAGCTCAAAACAGAAAGTGCCAAGCGTGCTCTTGCGCGCGTTAACCCGAATGTCACGGTCGTGCCACATGCCCTGCGACTGGATGAAAACAATGTTGACGGCATCTTCGCGGGCTATGATGCCGTGCTTGACGGCACCGATAATTTCACCACCCGTTACTTGGTAAATGCGGCCTGTGTGCGCGCAAAAATACCCCTAATTTCAGCCGCTATGAGCCAATGGGAAGGCCAAATCAGCGTTTATGATCCGGCCAATGGCGGCCCCTGTTACCAATGCGTTTTCCCCGAAGCCCCTGCAGATGGCTTGGCCCCGAATTGCGCCCAAGCCGGGGTCATGGGCGCTTTGGCCGGCGTCATGGGCTCGATGATGGCCGGTGAAGCGATTAAGCTCATCACAGGTGCCGGCCAAGTTTTGCGCAGCGAGATACTGATCTATGATTCCCTCTACGGAGAAACACGAAAACTAAAAACCAGTCCTCGCAAAAGCTGCCCCATTTGCAGCATCACCTAATTCCAAATTGTCAAAATAACCGGGGGTGAGCGCAGCGAGCGGGCTGGCCCCCTACTGGCTTAAAGCATCGCCGGAACCACCAAGTCCGGCGGGCGATGCCCATCGGCGAAGGTCTTGATATTTATAATAACTTTCTCTCCCATCTCAATACGCCCCTCATAGGTCGCAGACCCCATGTGCGGCAACAACAGCACATTATCCAGCCCCTTCAAGCGCGGATTTATCTGGTTTCCGTTCTCAAAAACATCCAGCCCCGCGCCTGCCAATTCGCCCGCGCGCAACATCCGCGTCAGCGCATTTTCATCCACAATTTCACCGCGTGCCGTGTTGATAATATAGGCGGTTGGCTTCATTAGCTTTAGCCGCCGCGCGTTCAGCAAATGGAAGGTGCCGGGCGTGTGCGGGCAGTGAATGCTTAAAATATCCACCCGCGCCAGCATCTGGTCAAGGCTCTCCCAATAGGTCGCGTTCAGCGCGTTTTCCGAATCCGGATGCAGCCGTTTCCGGTTATGATAATGCACCTGCAAGCCAAAAGCCGCCGCCCGCCGCGCCACCGCTTGCCCAATGCGCCCCATGCCCAAAATCCCGAGCCGTTTGCCGCCAATCCGGTGGCCCATTAGCGCCGTGGGCGACCACCCCTGCCACTCCCCTTGCTGCATCAGCATCGTGCCCTCGCGTAGCCGCCGCGGCACCGCCAGAATCATCGCCATCGTCATATCCGCGGTATCATCCGTTAACACGCCCGGCGTGTTGGAAACCATAATCCCGCGCTGTAGAGCTGTTTGCACATCGATATGGTCAAACCCCGCGCCGTAATTTGCAATCAGGCGCATGTTGGGGCCGGCCTTGGCGAGCAAGCGCTGGTTTATCTGGTCGCCAATGGTGGTTACCAGCACATCGGCGTGCGCCAGGGCCTCCCCCAAGGCTGCATCATCCATCGGCCTGCCATCGCTTAGTTTAACGTTAAACAACTCACTTAACCGCGTTTCTACAGGTTCGGGGAGCTGGCGGGTAACCACCACTTTCAGCGGCGTATTGCCTGCGGTTTCAGGGGCCATATCAAAACTTCCTTTTTGCACTGTCTTGGCACTATAATGGCAGGAAATCCCGCAAAGGGAAATATTATTTCGTGACGACGGCAATCGAGGCAGGCAAGGTGAAACGTATCAAGATATTGGGCACGATTCTGATGTTGGCCTATGCCAGCATTACAAACGCACAAACTGTGGCCGAGGGGCAGGTCACCGGCCTACAAATTCCGCGCTTTATTTCGATGAAAAGCGGCACGGCAAATGTGCGCCGTGGCCCCTCTACCAGCAATCGGGTAGACTGGGTTTTGCGCCATCGTGGCACGCCCCTTATTGTGCTGGCCGAGTATCAGGAGTGGTTTCGGGTTGAAGATGTAGACGGCGAGGGCGGCTGGGTGCACACTAAACTCCTCAGCCCCCTGCGCACAATGTTGGTGCAAGAAGACCTGCTGCCCCTCCGCGAAACCCCGTCCAGCTCTGCCCGCAAATTGGCACGCCTTGAAGCCGGTGTTATACTACGCCTCAACGCTTGTGTGCCAAATTGGTGCCAAGGCAGCATTGATGGCCTCACCGGCTGGTTGCCAAAATCCGGCATCTGGGGTGTGCTGCCTGACGAGGTTTTTGAGTGATTCCGACGGACGTGCGGCGGACGCGCGTTAAAAGGGCGTAATGCAAGGAGTACGAGATGCCGACCCAATCAGACATTATTCAGGCCGCACGGTTTGAGTATGGAATTCGCCCTGACGAGGCCCGCTTTCGCGGCAGCCTGCTAGACCAGCTTATCGGCGAAGATCCGCTCGATGCGCTGGTACCGGTTGAAAGCACCCAAGCGCGGCTTGTCGAGCTTGGAAAGCTGCGGGAGCTGCGACGCGCGATGGGCGGCGACTCTGACGCCTTTAAAAAAGCGCGGCAGCGGCTAGCAGTGCAGGGGGCCAAGGGCGCAATGCACAGCTTGGCCCGCATGGTGCAAAATCCGCGCGGCTTTCGCGAGCGGCTTTTTGCCTTTTGGCTTGATCATTTTACCGTATCCCCTACGCGTGTACACGAGGATTATATGCTTGGCGCTTACCTCGAAGAGGCCATACGGCCTCATATTTCAGGCCGCTTTGCCGAGCTGCTAAAAGCCGCCGTTTCCCACCCTTCGATGCTGTATTATCTCGATCAAAATGCCTCCATCGGCCCTAATTCCGTATCAGGGCAGCGGCAAGAGCGCGGGCTAAACGAAAACCTTGCGCGGGAGGTGCTGGAGCTGCACACGCTCGGGGTTGGCGGGCCGTATACCCAAGAGGATGTCCGGCAGTTTGCCGAGCTGCTCACCGGCCTTGGCATTGGCCCCGAAGGCATGCGCTTTGCCCCAAATCGGGCCGAGCCGGGTGCAGAAGAAATTCTGGGAGAGCGCTATGGTGGCGCGCGGGAACGCATTGAGTATGTATATGAATTTCTTGAAGATTTAGCGATGATGCCCGCTACGGCGCGGCACCTTGCCCGCAAACTGGTTGTGCATTTTATCGGGCCTGCCGAGCGTCCGGAACTTGTGGCACAAATGGCCGCAGCTTATCTTGCCGCAAACGGAGACCTGATGGCGTTTTACGAGGTGCTGGTGGCGGATCCGGCGGCTATGGCAGCAAATTTCCCTAAGGTTCGCCCCCCGTTTGAATATGTCGCCACCGTGCTGCGCGCGCTGAATTTTGACGCAGAAACCATCCTGAATGCCAGCGCGGGCGACACCCGCAAGCTCGGGCAGGCGCTCACCGCCATGGGCCAGCAGCCCTTTAGGCCTGACGGCCCCGATGGCTGGCCCGAAGCCGCTGAAAGCTGGATCACCCCGCCGCAACTGGCGGCGCGCATTAGCTGGGTTGGCCAAACCGCCCGCAGCTATGCCGAGGATCGCGACCCCCGCGCCCTGATGCAAGCCGTGCTCGGCGATACCGCACCCGATTTTTTGTCCTTTGCCGTAAGCGGTGCGGAAACCAAATGGGAGGGTGTGGCACTGCTGCTGGTTTCGCCCTCCGTAATGCGCCGATAGGAGGCAGAAATGGCCCTTTCCAGACGTAAATTTCTTATTCAATCCACCCTTCTGGGCTGCTCAGCCGCGGCCTCGCCGCTGCTCACCCCGATAACGCTGGCCGCCGCCCCCGGAGATAACCGCCTTGTGGTGATTATCCTGCGCGGCGCCATGGACGGCCTCGGCGTGGTGCGCCCTTATGGCGACGCGGCGTATGCCCGCTATCGCCCCACTTTGGCGGCTGACAGCGAGATGCAAGACCTCGACGGGTTCTTTGCTTTGAACAGCGCCCTGAAAGACCTGATGCCGCTTTGGCGCGCCAAGGAGCTTTCCTTTGTGCAAGCGGTTTCAACCCCTTACCGTGATAAGCGCAGCCATTTTGATGGTCAGGACCTGCTGGAAACCGGCAGTAATGATGCCAGCGGTGCGCCAAAATCCGGCCAGTCTGGCTGGCTAAACCGCGCGCTGGGTCTGCTGCCCGATGCACGGCAGGAAACCGCTTTTTCGGTGGGCACCGCGCGCATGCTGTTGCTTGGCGGGCCGCAGCCCTATTCAAGCTGGAGTCCGGGTGCGGACCTGTCGATGTCCCCTCAAACCGAAGCGCTTCTGGCCCGCATTTATGCCGAGGACCCGCTGTTTTCCAGCTCTGCCGAGATGGCGATGGAGCTTTCGGCCAAAGCCGATAGCATGGGCGGAGGCAGGGCGGGTAATGCCAAAACACTGGCCGCTTTTGCCGCCGCACGACTGAACGAAGACACCCGCATTGCCAGCTTCTCTATTGGCGGCTGGGATACCCATAACGGCCAAAAGCGCAATCTCGCGCGGGCGCTGAAACAGCTTTCCGAGGCTATTCTGGCGCTCAAATCGGGCCTTGGGGCCAACTGGCAGCGCACCACCGTTATGGCGGTGACCGAGTTTGGCCGCACCGCACGGGAGAACGGCTCGGGGGGCACCGACCACGGCACCGGCGGGGCGATGGTGATGGCGGGCGGCGCGCTGAACGGGGGCCATGTGTTTGGCCAATGGCCGGGTTTAGGCGAGCTGGATCTTTACCAGAACCGCGACCTTGAACCAACGGATGACCTGCGCCGCTATCTCGGTTGGGCCTTGCGTGACCTGTTTGGCATGGAGGCCAGTGCGCTGGGGGCGACGGTATTTCCGGGGCTGGATATGGGCGATAATGTGGGGATAATTGCATAAAACTGCGGGCGTTAACCTTTCCTAAACCTATCGGGTAAATGGTTAACGGATGAAGGAAAATGTAGGGGTTATCGCCCGCAGTTATACCGTCGCCTTTCACGGGGTCGAGGCGAAAAAGATCGAGGTGCAGGTGGCGCTGGCCTCGGGGATTCCGGCGTTTAACCTTGTGGGCCTGCCGGATAAGGCGGTTTCCGAGGCCAAAGAGCGGGTGCGCGCGGCGATCACGGCGCTTGGGCTGGCGCTGCCCGCCAAGCGCATTACCATTAACCTTTCCCCCGCCGACCTGCTCAAAACCGGTTCGCATTTTGACCTGCCGATTGCGCTGACGCTGATGGCCGCGATGGATGTTTTGCCCCGCGAGCAGCTTGAGGGGCAATATAGCCTTGGCGAGCTTTCGCTCGATGGCTCCTTGGTGCCGGTCAAGGGTGCATTGCCAGCGGCGTTGGCCGCCGCGCAAGATGACTGCGGGTTGATTTGCCCCGCCAGCTGTGGCCCCGAGGCCGCATGGGTGGAGGCCGCAAGGGTGCTCGCCCCTGCGAACCTTCTGGAACTGGTCAACCATTTCGCGGGGCGCGCGGTGCTTTCCGAGGCGCGGCCCGGCGAAGTGCGAGGGCTGGAAGACCACCGCGATTTGCGCGATGTGCGTGGGCAGGAAAAGGCCAAACGGGCGCTAGAGGTGGCAGCGGCGGGCGGCCACCACCTGCTTATGGTTGGCCCGCCCGGCTCGGGCAAATCCATGATGGCGGCGCGCATGCCCGGGCTTTTGCCACAACTTTCGCCAGGCGAGGCCTTGGAAACCTCGATGATCCATTCCTTGGCCGGCGTGCTGGAAGATGGCGGCATTTCCCGTCAGCGCCCTTTTCGCAGCCCGCACCACACCGCCAGCATGGCTGCCATGGTGGGCGGCGGCAGGGGCGCGCAGCCGGGCGAGATTTCGCTGGCCCATAACGGCGTGCTGTTTATGGATGAGTTTCCAGAATTTCCGCGCACCGTTTTGGAAACCCTGCGCCAGCCGATTGAAACCGGAGACGTGGTGGTGAGCCGCGCCAATGCCCATGTGCGCTACCCCGCGCGCTTTATGCTGCTGGCCGCTGCAAACCCTTGTAAATGTGGCTTTATGGGCGATGTGGAGCGCGCTTGCGGCCGAGCGCCGCAATGTGGGGAAGATTATCTGGGGCGGATTTCGGGGCCATTGCTGGACCGTTTTGACCTGCGAATCGAGGTGCCTGCGGTGGCCGTGGCGGACCTCTCGAATGCCCCCACCGGTGAAACCAGTGCGGTGGTGGCCGCGCGGGTAAATGCGGCGCGGGATATTCAGGCCGCCCGATATGAAGGGCTGGAGGGCATCAGCACCAATGTCGCGATTGAGGGTGACGTGCTGGAGCAAGCCTGCACAATGCGCCCCGAGGCCTCCGACATGCTGCTCAACGCCGTTGATAAATTTCGCCTGTCGGCCCGCGCATTTCACCGGATTCAGCGGGTGGGGCGCACCATTGCGGACCTGCGTGGCGAGGCGGAGATCAGCAAAGCGGCGATTGCCGAGGCGATTGGCTATCGGCTGGCGTTTTGATATACGGCGCGCATGGAGATTACATCAACCGGCTTTTTAAGCGAGACTCTGTTTCAGCGCTATAACGGCATTGTGCGGGACCACGGCGATTGCATAGAGGTGCGCACGCCGGATAATTATGACTTCTGGTTCGGGAATTATTTGCTGCTGGCAGGGCCGCCGGAAGTGTCGGAAATCGCGGCGTGGCAGGCGCGGTTCGAGGCCGTGTTTGCCGATGTGCCGGCGGTTCGGCATAAATGCCTGCAATGGCTCGATGACGGGCGCGACACGCAGGCCATCCGGCTGGCTTTCGAGCGGATCGGCTGGGAATTTGACCAGACATCGGTGCTGAGCGCCTCCAAAACCACCCCGCTGCGGCCCGCGCCTGCGGGGGTGGATTTCAGGGAAATCACAAGCGACGCAGACTGGGCGGCGGTGCTGGAACATCAAGTGCTCACACGGCCGGACGGCTTTGCGGTGGCAGCTTACAGAGCCTTCAAAATCAAGCGATTATCTGTGTTTCAGGCGCTAATAGCAGCGGGGCACGGCCAATGGTATGGGGCCTTTAAGGGCCAAGATATGGTGGCGGATATGGGCATCTTCCATCGTAAAAATATCTCGCGATTTCAGGAGGTCAGCACCCATCCTGCGCATCGCCGGCAGGGCATTTGCGCCGCGCTCGTACACTATGTTTCCAGTGAAGAGCAGGCGGAACGACCCAGCAACAAAATGGTGATTCTTGCCGACAGGGGCGAACCCGCAGAGCGGATTTACAAAAGCCTAGGATATACCGAGATCGAGCAGATGCAGTCGGTTGTTTTGCGCCCTATAGGGTGGGATGGCTAAGGAAGGCTTTTACCTTTTCCAGTGTTGCATCGGCCTCGGGCAGGCGGCCATGAAAAAACGGCCATACATGGGGCGCGTTTTCAAGGATTTCGAGGGTGACCAGCACGTTTTGCGCGCGGAGTTTTTCAGCCATGGCCAGCGTATCATCGCGCAATATTTCTGTGGTGCTGACGCTGAGGAAAACCGGCGGGGCGTTTTGAAAGCTGCCAAAAAGCGGCGAGGCGAGCGGATTTTTGTAATCATCCGGTAGATACATATCACGCACCTCTTCCATGCGTTGGGCCGGAAGCATAACTTCTGTGTCCGCATTGTCCCTTACCGACTGGCTCTGCATGGTTTGGTCGGTGAGCGGGCTGAAGGCGATAATGGCGCGGGGGGCGGGCAGGCCCTTGGCCAGTATGGCGTGCAGCAAGGAGAAGGCAAGGCCGCCGCCGGCACTATCGCCGGCAATGACAATGTTATTGAGGCCGCGCCCGAGCAGGGCTTGGTAGGCGGTGAGGGCGTCCTCAATGGCTGCCGGAAACGGATGCTCGGGGGCGAGGCGGTAGTCAATTGAATAGGCGGTGAGGGCGTTGTCTTTGGCCAGTTTGGCCACAAGCCTGTGGTGGGTTTTGGCAGAGCCGTAAATGAAGGCACCACCGTGAAAGTAGAGCAGGGTGCCTTGGTCTCCGTTGCCGATTTTAAGCGCCGATATGCTGGCCTGCCCATGGGCGAGGGCCTCGCGGCTGGTGGGTGTTTTGCGCGGGGCGCGGAAAATCAGGCGGGTTTGCAGCGCCATACGGCGGCGGATTTTGACCGGGTCTTTGATGCGCGATAACGCGCGGCGCTCAACATGACGCAGAAAAAAATTGGTGAGGGCAAGGCGGAGAGACATCAGGGGGTTTTTGCCTCGATCGCATCCCAAATCAGCGCCGCTACATTGGTGCCGTCAAAGCGCTCCAGCTCTTGAATGCCGGTGGGCGAGGTGAGGTTGATTTCGGTTAGATAATCGCCAATAACATCGATTCCGACAAATATTTGGCCCTTTTCTTTCAATAAAGGTCCGATTTCTGCACATATTTCAAGGTCGCGCTTGGTTAGCCCCACCTTTTCAGGCCGCCCCCCTACATGCATGTTCGAGCGGGTTTCCCCCTTGGCGGGCACGCGGTTAATGGCGCCGACAGGTTCGCCGTCAACAAGGATAATCCGCTTGTCGCCGTTGGAAACATCGGGCAAGAACTTTTGCGCGATCAGCGGCTCGGTGTTAATGCCGGTGAAAAGCTCATGCAGTGATGTCAGGTTTTTATCATCCGGTCCCAGCCGAAAAACCCCTGCCCCGCCATTGCCGTAAAGCGGCTTCAGGATGATGTCTTTGTGCTCTGCCTTAAACGCCTTGATCGTTTCCAGATCCCGCGCAATCGTAGTTGGCGGCGTCAGGCCCTCAAATCCAAGCACCAGAAGTTTCTCGGGATAGTTGCGCACCCAGAAGGGGTCATTCACCACCAATGTGTCGGGGTGGATCATATCCAGCAGGTGGGTGCTGGTGATATAGCCCATATCAAAAGGCGGGTCTTGCCGCAGCCAGACGACATCAAAATCCGCTAAATTAACCTTTTGCTTTTCACCCAGCGTATAAAAATTCTCGGCATCGCGACGCACTTCCAGCGGCCAGCCCCGCGCTGTCACTACCCCGCTTTCAAAAGCCAGTTGGTCAGGCGTGTAGTAAAATAGCTCGTGGCCGCGCGCCTGCGCCTCCAGCGCCAGCCGAAAGCTGGAATCTCCATCAATATTGACGTTTTCAATCGGGTCCATCTGGAAGGCGATTTTCAGGGGCATAGGGGCCTCGCTTGAGTTGCTTTTGCTTAAGGTGGCCCCGCGCGCGCAGAGATTCAACCAAAACTATTGACAGAACGTGATTTTCCAGCGGAAACTGACGAAAAAGGAGCCGCCCATGCGCCCTAGCCTGACCCTCGGCATCGAGGAAGAATATCTGATCGTGGATCAAGAGACCCTCGACTTGGTCAAAACCCCCGAACCGGCGTTTTTGGATGCCTGCGGCGAGGCCCTAGGTGCGCAGGTGACGGGCGAATTTCTGCAATGCCAAGTGGAGGTTGGCACCAGGCCCCATACCAAAGTCTCCGATGCTGCCACCGAGCTTTTGGCCCTGCGTAAAGGGGTTGCGAATTGTGCCAAGCGCTTCGGCTATGCCCCGATTGCCGCCTCCACCCACCCGTTTGCCAAATGGCGCAGCCAGCGGCACACCCGCAAACAGCGCTACGATGCGCTGAGCGATAATCTCGGCCAAGTGGTGCGCCGGATGCTGATTTGTGGCATGCACATCCATGTGGGGATCGAGGATGAGGACGCGCGCATAGACCTGATGGGGCAAGTGTCCTATTTCCTGCCGCACCTGCTGGCCTTTAGCGCGTCGTCTCCGTTTTGGGAGGGGGACGATACCGGCCTAAGCTCTTATCGACTTACGGTTTTTGATGCCTTGCCACGCACAGGCCTGCCCGACCCTGTGGAGAGTTACGGCGAATACCAGCGGCTTGTCGGGGCCTTGGTGAAGGCCGGGTGCATAGAGGACGCCACGCGGATCTGGTGGGATATCCGGCCTTCGGACAAGTTCCCGACCCTTGAGCAGCGCATCACCGATATTTGCGGCACCGTGGCCGAGGCGGCGGCGATTGCGGCGGCCTATCAGAGCCTGCTTTTATATTTCCACCGGCTGAAAGAGAAAAACCAGAAGTGGCGGCGCTACCCCAATACGCTCATTCTGGAAAACCGCTGGCAGGCGCAGCGCCATGGGGTGAATGGCAAGCTGATCGACCTCGGGCGTGGCGAAATGGTGCCCTTTGCCGCCCTCACCGAAGAGCTGATTGCGCTGGTGCGGGATGAGGCCGAGGAACTCGGCTGCCTCAAGGAGCTGGAAAGCCTGCGCGGCATTGCGCAAAACGGCAGCTCGGCTGACAGGCAGCGCGCGGTTTATAAGGCGGCGCGTGCAGATGGGGCCGATGGGCCAGAGGCGATGCAGGCGGTGGTTGCGCATCTTGTAACGGCCTATCTGGCCGGATAATCCCCCTGTTGTTCCAGCGCGGCATCCGGTAAAACCTGAATATGCGATACACCTTGCCCCCCGTTGCTGGCCTCAGCACTTTGCCGTTTGACGCGATTATCGACGTGCGCTCGCCGTCGGAATTTGCTGAAGACCACATGCCCGGCGCGATTAACCTGCCGGTTTTGAGCGACAAAGAGCGGGCGACTGTGGGCACGATTTATGTGCAAGACAGCCCGTTTAAGGCCCGAAAAATCGGTGCGGCGCTGGTGGCGCGTAACGCAGCGCACCACTTGGAGCATGGGTTGATGGGTATGGATGGCGGCTGGAAGCCGTTGGTTTATTGCTGGCGGGGAGGGCAACGGTCTGGCTCGTTCACAACGATTCTACGGCAGGTCGGCTGGCGGGCCGAGGTGGTGGAGGGCGGCTATAAAGCCTACCGAAGGCTGGTGCGGCAGGCGCTGTATAATGAGCCGTTTGCGCCCTCAGTGATGCTGCTTGATGGTAATACCGGCAGTGCAAAAACCGATATTCTGGCGGCTTTGCGCGCGCGCGGTGTGCAGGTGATAGACCTTGAGGGGCTGGCCAACCATCGCGGCTCGCTGTTTGGCGCGCGGGCAGGCGGGCAGCCTTCGCAAAAGGCATTTGAAAGCGCGCTGGCGCAGGTGATGGCGGGGCTAGACCCTTTGCGGCCCGTGGTGATCGAAGCCGAAAGCTCCAAAATAGGGCGGTTGGTGGTGCCGCCCATGCTATGGGCGGCCATGCGCGCGGCCCCGAGGCTCGAGATCCAGGCACCGCTTGCCGCGCGGGCGCGGTTTTTGGCGGCGGCTTATAGCGATATTGTCGAAGATAAAGCGCGGCTGCTGGAAACGCTGGATAAATTGCGGACATATCATGCGGCCGAAACGATTGCGCAATGGTCCAAACTGGCGGAAAGCGGCGAAATGGAAGCGCTGGCAGCGGCGCTTATGTCGGAGCATTACGACTCGCGCTATGGTAAGGCGCGGGCGGATAAAACCAAGGTAACCCCCCTGCCCGTGGCGGGGCTGGGCGCGGCGGGTATTGAGGCCGTAGCGGCGCAGATAGACGCGTTGTTGGCCTAGCGCGCCCTTCCTCGGCGACCCTGCGGGCCACCTCGTCAGCGCGTGCGGCGCTTTGCTTGCAGGGGCTATGCGGAGAGGGCAATGCCTTTTTTTGCGGTGATTTCGCCTATGATGGCGGCGGGCATGCCGATATCTGTAAGCTGCGAGAGCGTGGATTTTGCTTTGGGTGCAGGAATGGCGGCGAGGAGGCCACCGGCGGTTTGGGGGTCAAACAGCAGGATTTCGGCGGTGGCTTGCGGCTCGGCAACGAGCGGGACCGCCGCAAGGTTAGCCGCCCAGATAGAGGAGCGGATGCCTTGCGCTGCCAGCGTTACGGCCCCTTCCAGCAAGGGGATATTCCCCATATCAAGCTCTGCGCCGAGCGTGTTTTGCAGCATCGCATTCAGGTGGCCGGCAAGGCCGAATCCGGTTACATCGGTCATGGCGTGGGCGATGGGGGCGAGGATGTCGGCGGCTTTGTCTTGCGGTTGCGCCATCACTTTATACGCTGCCTCCACCCACGCACCTTCAGCGCGGTGGCGCATTTCGGCTGCCAAAATTGTGCCGCTGCCGATGGGTTTGGTGAGGATGAGCACGTCACCGATTTTTGCACCCGTGTTGCGAATAACCGGCCCCTCGCAAAGCCCCGTAACCGAAAACCCTATCGTCAGTTCTGCTCCTTGGCTGGTATGCCCGCCCACAATTCCGGCCCCCGCCGCGCGGAAGGTTTCAGACGCCGCTGCCATGATTTCGCGCAGGGTTTCGGCCTGCATTTTGGTGCTCATGCGTGGCAAAATAAGGCTGGCCAGCGCGGCTTGTGGCTTGGCTCCCATGGCCCAGACGTCTCCCATGGCGTGTATGGCGGTAATCTGCGCCATACGGTAAGGATCATTGATAAACGCCCGCAGATGGTCGGTGGTTAACACTTGCTTTGCCGTGCCGTGGGCCAGAATGGCGGCGTCATCATCGGGCTTTGAAAGGATATCTGCGCGCGTGGGCGGGGGCAGCGCGGTGAGGGTTTGAGCCAGCTCGGTAGGAGCCACTTTGGCCCCGCATCCGCCACAAAGCGGGACATCGCCAAGCACTTCACGCACGCCCTGCGCAAGGTCTTTTGGCAGCTTAGGGGCTGGCATTTCAGGGTAATCACTGAATTTTTGCATGAATTTCCGGTCGATCCGGTCTTTCCAGCGCCATAGGGCTGGCCCGTTAAGCTTTAGCCCTGCCTTATCCGCAATCGCGCCCTTTCCCCCCGTTGAAATCAGCTTCAGATAGCTTTTTTGCGGGCGGAAGGGCTTTTTGCTGTGGCCAAGAAGATCAGCGCGGAGGTTGTGGTAAAGGATGGGCGCTTGGCGCACCGCAAACACGCCTGCCTTGGGGCGGGGGGCAAAAGTGAGGGCGGCGCAATCGCCTGTCGCGTAGATGTTGGAATCAATGCTGGATTGCAGGGTGGGGTTTACCTCGATATAGCCTTCGGCATTGGCCAACCCTGTTTGGGCCAGCCAGCTATGGGGCTGCGGCGCGGCGGCGGCGACCGTGAAGGCGGAGGGAATATCA
>Ga0256839_1001896_pt1 | contig 24472 bp, 24 predicted proteins | sample 354166metaG_FD_185968 | JGI IMG/M metagenome (GOLD analysis project Ga0256839, IMG submission 185968) | Hydrothermal vent microbial communities from Mid Atlantic Ridge, Atlantic Ocean - 354-166 | ecosystem: Environmental > Aquatic > Marine > Hydrothermal vents | place: Atlantic Ocean: Mid... | reverse complement strand
AAGACGAGATATTTGCCATCGGGACTAAGGTTGGGGCTGATGTTCATCTCGCCCCCGTTCTTTTCATCGACAAGCAACTTGCCCGGTGGGGGGGCAAAAGAGGCCGGATTTAGCCGTCCGTAGTAGCTTTTCAGCGCTTTGTGCCAAAGCTGCGAGAGCGTATCGGCAGGCATTTCGAACAGCGAGTCGATGGCGCCCTGAAGGCCGTATCGTCCGGTATATTTGAGCAGGGGAAGAATGGCCTCGTCTCCCCAGGTACCCGCAAGAAAGGCCCAGAAAGCCTCCCCGTAGCGATAGGGGAAATATTCATCGGGTTTGCGGCTCAGATCGCGGAGTGTGGGAATGTCGTCATGTGCCACCGCATCGCGCATCCACAGCGCGGTGTGGGCATCGCTGCGGCCCCGGCTCAGATATTCGGCCAGGCCCTCGATCATCCACAGCGGCACATTCTCCATTCGCTGCAATCCCAGGGTGCTGTCGTTTTTGAACAGACGATACTGAAATACATGCACCAACTCGTGCCCGAGTACATGGTTGCTCTGGTTTTCGGTCATCAGCAGGGGAATGACTACGCGATTGCGAAGACCTTCCGTGACTCCACCGGTGCCCACCCCGATGCGCCCCCCGATGGTCACACTTTGCTGAAAATCTCCGTGGTTGGAATACAAAATAATGGGACTCGGCTTGCGAATGCTGTCGGCAAATATCCGGAAATGGAGCCGGTACCAGTTTTCGGCATAACGGCCTATTTTTTTTACGGCCTCCGTATCGCTGTCGTAATGCAGGATTTTGAAATGAGGCGTCAGGAGTTCGCGGAAGTCAAACTCCTTATAGTTCACCTTGTTTTGGCCGAAGTATTGCCCCTGCACCGGGATGACGAAGAGCAGTACAAATAATAAAGCCGTCAGTTTTTGCTTCATAATTTTCAGTTTAATAGCGGGCGCCCGTTCTGCTAAAATGCTTTTCGGATGATTTTGCAACATCCATGAAGCCTCCTTTGTTCAACCCGGGATCAAAGCCCGGAGGGAAGATTGCTTTTAAGTGCTTTTCTCTGTAATTTAAAAAGGAAATTTAAAGAATGATCCCGGTCATCAACAGTGAAAAAGAAAAGAGGGATATTCAAGGCAAAACATAGGCAAATGAAAACGCAAATAGAAACCGGAAATACAGGGCCGGGCTCAAATGCGCTGCCGGAGATGCAGACATGGATCGACCGACAGCTTCTGAAATTTGAGAAACTGCTGGGGCCGCGCAGCGAACGCGCGGAGATGCAGATTTTTATAAAAATGGACGGGAAGCAGTTTTATACCGTCAACTGCAACTTACAAACCGGGACAAAGACCCTCAATGTAAGGTCCGGGGCGCGCAAGCTGAAAGACGCCCTGGCCGAGGCCTTCAAAACCTTGCGCTCCAAGTTGCGAGAGTGGCTTCGCCAGGAGCGCAGCCGGCATCAGCGCAGCCGGCAGGAAAGACAGTTTGAAAGTTTTCATGCCGTGGCCGGCAACCTGGCCGAAATGAAGCAGGAATCCGACAAAAAGCGTTTTCTGGAACTTCTCGAAAAAGCACTTCCGGCACTGAAGGGTTACCTGCGCAGGCGCATCAGGCAGGCCGAGCAATACCGGAAGATGCGGCTGCGGGCCGGCAGTGCCAAAGACCTCCTCAATGAGCTTTACCTTCGCCTTTACGATACGTATCGCCTGCACATCGATTCGCGCGATGCATTCATCGTCTGGCTCTACCGCGAGGCGGACCGGCTGCTGGATGAGAAATTGAGTGACCAAGAGCGGGAAATGAAGGTGGAGGACATAGAGCAACTGCGCAAAAAAGAACGCAAAAGCATGGAAGAGGAAATCAGCGTGGACGGAGACGGGGAACTTGTCATGCAGGAAGAACTCGAAGAATCGGATCCGGATTTTCTGCCGCAAAGCGGAGAGATGGACCTCTATGGCTTGCACTTGATCATCGATGAAGAAGAAAAACTCCTGGATGCCATTGAGTCGGGCAGCGGAAACGAAGACCTGGATAAACGGGTCATGCAATTGCTGGCGGCATTGCCGCAGCGCCAGCAGGAAATCTATGAGCTTTATTATCTCGAAGAATTAAATCCCGAGCAGATTGCATTGATTAAAGAAATGAATGTGGAGGAGGTAAATGAAACCCTGGAGAAGGTGAGGGAGTATGTGCAGGGCGAACTGCTGAAAAGCATGTAATGTAAAAAAGAAAAGCCCCGAAGCGGGGGCTGTTCTTTTTATTTGCGAACCCTGGAGTAGGCCGGCTTTTTCTCTTCTTCGATTTTGGCAAGTTCTTTCATCAATTCTCTCAGCAGGCGTACATTCTCGTTGATGATGCGGTCGATGTGCTTTCTTTTTGATGTGCTCATGATTCAAAGTTTTTAAAGGTGAGGAAGTTCTTTCCGTTCATGCTGTCAATCATCGTGCCAATAAGACGAAGCAAGCCGGCATTTGTTGAGTCAGTGTCAAATATTTAACATTAATTATAGCTGCCGGCCTGAGAGGGCCTGCCGGAAGGCGGCAAATCCGGAGGCATTAAAAAGTTTTGAATATTTAACGACTAAGAGTGATATATGTCTTCAATAAGCGCCCCCGAATCGTTAATTTTGTAGGACTTCATAATCCGCTAAATACAATCGAAATGGCAGAGAAAGCAAAAATAAATATAGGAGCAAATGAATATGAAGTACCCATTGTAACAGGTACTGAAAATGAACAAGGACTGGATATTTCGAAACTCCGGGCGCAAAGCGGTCTGATCACACTCGATGTGGGATTTAAGAATACGGGCAGCACCACCAGCGCCATCACTTTTCTGAACGGGGAAGAAGGCATCCTGCGATACAGGGGCTACCCGATCGAGCAATTGGCCGGACAGTCTTCCTTCGTAGAGGTTTCTTACCTTCTGATTTTCGGAGAGTTGCCCACACAAAAGCAGCTCGACCAGTTCTCGCACGACCTGCGCGTGCATACCCTCGTGCATGAGGATATGAAAAAATTCTTTGACGGATATCCTTCGGTGGCTCATCCGATGGGCCAGCTGGCCAGCATGGTTTGCTCGCTTTCGGCTTATTATCCCGAGTCGTTGAATCCGAACCCCAGCGAGGAGGAGCGGTATCTGACGATCATCCGCCTTCTGGCCAAAATGCCTACCCTCATTTCGTGGATATACAAAAAATCCATCGGCCATCCGATCATGTATCCCAACAACAATCTGGATTATGTATCGAACTTCATGCGCATGACTTTTGGAAATCCGGCCGAGGAATATGCCGCCAGTCCGATTGTAATAGATGCCATGAACAAGCTGCTCATACTTCATGCCGATCACGAGCAAAACTGTTCCACCTCCACCGTCCGGGTGGTTGGCAGCTCGCATGCCAATCTCTTTGCTTCGATTACGGCCGGCATCACGGCCCTCTGGGGGCCGCTCCATGGCGGAGCCAATCAGGCAGTGATCGAAATGCTGGAAGCCATAAAAGCCGATGGAGGGAAAATCGACAAATGGATAGCCCGTGCCAAAGACAAAAACGACCCGTTCCGCCTCATGGGCTTTGGCCACCGTGTGTACAAAAACTTCGACCCGCGGGCCCGCATCATCAAAAAGGCGGCAGACGATGTGCTCGAGTCACTCGGGCTGGAAGATGAAATTCTGGACATTGCCAAGCAAATTGAAGAAGTGGCCCTGCGTGACGAATACTTCGTAGAGCGCAAGCTTTATCCCAATGTGGATTTCTACTCGGGCATTATTTACCGTGCACTGGGCTTCCCTACCGAGATGTTTACGGTGCTCTTTGCCCTCGGCCGCCTTCCGGGATGGATTGCGCAGTGGAAAGAGATGCGGGAACAAAAACAACCCATCAGCCGCCCGCGCCAGATATATACGGGCGCCAACGAACGGCCCTATGTGCCGATTGATAAAAGAGGGTGATCTTGTTAAAGAGAATCTTGTATAGGCTTATCCGGCTGCCTGAGCTTGATCAACTCTTCATAAAGGTCTTGTACTACAAGTCGTTTAAAATCCTGATAAAAAATTACACGGTTCTCTTTATCCAAAATGAATATTCCCGAAGATTTGGGATACTGAAGGGTAAAGCCGGTGTTGATACCTTGATTGAGAAAGGAATAAAGAGAATCAGAGTAGAAGTAGCGGGCACCCGAGAAGTCCTTTAAGCCCAATTCCTTGTTTCTAAATACATCACGCTCGATCTTGCGCATATCCGGAAAGAAGAAGGCTGTATTGAATGCAAAACTGTCCTGCATTATTCCAAGGTCCTTCTTAAGAATGTTAAAAACGATATAGCAATTGACACATTCATTTGGATTGAGAAAAATACCAAAGATGAGACTGTCATTTAGGGGTGCAATTCCATTGGATATGGCATATGTATAAACGTCCACGTTTATTGACGATAGTACCTCTTCAGAGTTATTCCTTTTACCGCAAAAGCTCAGAGAAAGGAAGAGGCTAATGAGCATGCAGGCGATAAAAAGTTGCTTCATATCCTTTGCTGTCTTTAGAAATAAGAACCATTTGGCAGCCTGCCATGTCGAATTTGACGGGCTGCAGACCAGGTGCCGGAGCGAGGGTATCAATTGGATGGAAGGCTTCGTCCATCACCTGAAAGTAAAATTCCTTATTCTTCGAGTTCAGTATCCGGCCAATATAAACCCCGGCATCAGCGCAGTAGCACAGATCATACAGGTAGTGCTCGTCATTCCTGCTGCGCCATACCCTTTTTAAGCCGGAAATATCGAAAAGTTCCAGACCATTGCTGCAATATATATTGCCATTTATTTCCTTCACCATAAATACTGTTGTAGCAGTGCCATTGTATTTTTTGTGCATGGGAAGCGGGTAGCGGATTGACTCATATACGGATTGATATTTATATCCGCTATCTGTTTTAACAAATCGTGCCAATACGGGAAAAGTGTTGCTGTCGGAGGGATATTTCAAGGTATGCAGGTATAGGGTATCCCCGATAAGCCAAAACCCTTTCATGGTTGTAGGAACCAATCTGAAATGTTCGTAGATTTCATTTTCTTCAAGGATTCGTGTCCCCAATAACTTTTTGTCACTGTATTCGGAGAGAAACTGATTCTTGTGTCCGTGCGTTATTCTGCGATTTCCAATTTTCGTTCTGCTTTCCGTTCGTACCGCATAACTTAATATTATTTTATCATCCTTGCTTATAAACAACCTGTTCAGAGATGATATGGACCCCACTTTGATAGCAGGCATACCGGAAGAATCGCGATAGACTTTTTCCTTTTGATATTGCTCTATCTGTTCTACATGGTAGAGATAGTCAAGTTTGAGGATGTTAAAACTGTCCACAACCCGCCCCTTGGAATCGTAAAGATTTAATTTCTTGTAGTTGAAAATCAGGTAGAGGCTGTCGCCTTTTAACAGAAGATGCTGAATTCCCCTGTAAATGGGACCATGGGTTTCGTCAATCGGAAAAGCATTCTCTTTTTTCCATTCATAATCCTTCTGACTATGGGTACATGAGGTCAGAAGGATGACCGGAAGATAAAAATATCCTATTAGCGTTTTCTTATTAAAACAAAGTGATGTCATAATCGCTTACATTACCTGCAGCATCTTCATTCCATATATTAACTAATCCTTCGCGGGTGATATTTCCCGAACTTCCATACATCTTCACATCTACCGTATCACCGGCTGATACCACTGCACCGGCTGATACTATTACGAAGCAAATGGACTCATTGCCAACACAAATATCATCTTCCACTTCTTTAGAAATAGGTCCGTCATAAGTGATGGGGTCGGGGCCAAAGACTCCATCGGCAACATACACATCGATATCCCGCGTTTGCTTGAAAGCAAGAGCGGATTGCCCGGGTTCTGTCTTTTCTGATAATATTTCTGCCCGGTTACAGGCAAAAAGAAAGAAACATGATAGCACTAAGAATGATTTTTAAAGTTTTCATAGCAATGGAATTTAGTGATGAAAATATTTCCATTGCATATATATATATATATATTCTACGTAAAAACCAAATTTAATTCTAACTTTAACAAAGAAAATAAGTCTTCAAATCCGGCTTATTTCCGTCTTAAACTGCATGTCGTGGAGCTTGCGGTAGTGTCCGCCCAGTGCATAAAGCGCTTCATGGCTGCCCTGCTCTACGATGCGTCCTTTGTCATACACCAGAATTTTGTTGGCATGGCGGATGGTGCTCAGGCGGTGGGCAATGATGATGGAAGTGCGGTTGCTTACAAGGGTTTCGATGGCATGCTGTATCAGCTCTTCGGATTCGCGATCGATGGATGAAGTGGCTTCGTCCAGCACCAGAATGCTCGGGTTGTACACCAGTGTGCGCACAAAGGCAATTAATTGCCGCTGCCCCATCGAGAGGGTGCCGCCCCGCTCCTGTACATTGAAATCATAATTGCCCGGCAGGCGCATGATAAAGTCGTGTATGCCGCACAATTTGGCTGCTTCGATCACCTCCTCGCGGCTCATATTGCGGTTGCGCAGGGTGATGTTTTCGAAGATGGTACCGGAAAAAAGAAAGACATCCTGCAAGACCAGGCCGATGTGTGAACGCAGATTGTGCAACTCATATTCGCGCTGCTCGATGTCATCAATGTATATATGTCCTTTTTGAATGTCGTAAAAACGGTTGAGCACGCTGATGGTACTTGATTTTCCCGAGCCCGTTGCGCCCACGATGGCCAGGGTCTCTCCCTGTTTCATTTCAAAGTTAATATCTCGCAGCACATAATTTTCATCGTCATAACTGAACCACACATGCTCGAATCGAATGTCGCCCCGCAAGCGCTCTTTGCACACCGTGCCTTCGTTGGGCGGACTGTCTTTTTTGTCGAGAATGCGAAAAACCCGGTCGGCAGCCACGAGGCCCATTTGCAACACGTTGAACTTGTCGGCCAGCATGCGCACAGGCCTGAACAGCATGTTGAGATACATGAAAAATGCAATGAGGGTGCCGATGCTGCTCAGCTCGCGAATGGCCTGATTGGCACCGTACCATACCACCAAGCCCACGGCTGCGGCTGTCAGTATTTCCACCACCGGAAAGAAAATGGAGTAATACCAGATGGCCTTGATGTTGGCTTTCCGGTATTGCTCGTTGATTTTTCTGAATTTGCCGAACTCACGCTCCTCGGCACCGAATATCTGCACCACTTTCATCCCGCTGATGTGCTCCTGCAGGAATGCATTCATGCGTGCCAGCGCATTGCGCACATTGTGGTAGGTCTTTTTTACGCCTTCTTTGAAAAACCAGGTAGCGACAATCAGCAGGGGAAATACCGAGAGACTCACAAGGGTCAGTTGCCAGTTTTGATAGAGCATCACCCCGATGATGGCAATAATGGTGAGAAGGTCGGCCACGATGGTTATGATTCCCTGCGAGAAAATATCGTTGATGGTCTCCACATCATTGATGGTACGTGTGGTGGAGGTGCCGATGGGTGTTCGGTCGAAAAAACGCAGGCGCAGATTGACAATGTGCTCGAAGACTTTCACCCGCAAATTCCGGATGACCGTCTGCCCGAGCCAGTTGGTCAGGAAGATGAAACTATAACGCATAAATGACTCGAGGAGCAGAAGCGCGATCAGGAGGATGGTCATATGGAGCAGAGGCCCGATAAGGCCGTCATCGGCCGGCAGGATGTAGTCGTCCACCGTGATGCGGATAAGCATGGGCCGGACGGGGGCCAGCACGGCCAGCACAAGGGCCAGCACGGTAGCACCCAGAAACTGCCACCGGTAGGGGCGTGCAAGGGCAATGACACGCCAGAAAAGACCCATGTCGGCTTTTTTCTTCACGTTTTGTCGTTTTCAATAAAAGGATAAAAAACCCGGGTGAGATAAAGTCCCTCAGGCGGGGCCGTTTCATTGACCGGCAAAGGTATCTTTTTATCCAGTGATTCGCGGAGTTGATCACTGCTCAGGGCATGTCTGCCAATGGCCAGCAATGCTCCGGTCATCCTTCTTACCATATTGTGCAAAAATCGGTTCGCTTCCACCCGGAATTCGAGATTTTTATTTTCGGGGTCGTTAATCAGCTCTGCCCGTGTAACCCTGCAAAGCGTGCTCTTATTGTCCGGATTAAATTTGCTGAGCATGGCATAGTCGTCAAAGTTTCTAAAAAGGGGCAATGCTTTCTTCATGGCATCCACGTCCGGGGCGGGATAAGGATAGTAATAGCTCAGTCCGCTCAAAAAAGGATTTTTCTCAAAATGGATGCGATAGCTGTAGGCCCTGCTGAGGGCATCATAGCGGGCATGGGCCGAGTCGGCTACCCTTATCAGCCTTTTGGCGGCCATCTCGGCCGGCAGCATCTTGTTGATGCGGTAAAGGAAGTTCTCCGGCAGATCGGAGTCATGGTCGAAGTGAAGAAAACTTTGAAGCGCATGCACCCCCGCATCCGTTCGTCCGGCACCGGTTGTCCGTATCTCGCGGTTGAGTATGCGGCTCAATACAAGGTTGAAGCTGCCCTGGATGGTGTCTTTTCCGGGTTGCACCTGGAAACCTTCATAGGCTGTTCCTTTATAGCTGATTTCCAGAAAATAGCGCATCGTCCGGTTTTATTCTTATACCTTTTCATATATCACCGCGGCTCCCTGCCCCACACCTACGCACATGGTGGCCAATCCGTAGCGAACCCGCTCCCGTCTTTTCATTTCATGCAGCAGGGTGGTGCTGATGCGGGCTCCCGAGCATCCCAGCGGATGGCCGATGGCAATGGCGCCACCGTTAACATTTACGATGGCGGGATCGAGGTCCAGCTCGCGCATGCAGGCTATCGACTGCGATGCAAAGGCCTCGTTGAGTTCTATCAGGTCGATATCGCCCATTTTCAGACCCGCCCGCTTCAGGGCTTTGCGGGTAGCCGGCACCGGCCCGATGCCCATCACGGCCGGGTCCACACCTGCCACGGCCATGGATACGATGCGGGCGAGGGGTTTGAGATCAAATCGTTTTACCACTTCTTCGCTGACCACGAGCAGGGCACCGGCTCCGTCATTGATACCCGAAGCATTGCCGGCCGTTACCGTGCCGCCTTTTTTAAAGGCCGGACGGAGCGTGGCCAGTTTTTCGGGGCTTGTCAGGCGGGGATGTTCGTCTTCGTTGACTACTAGCGGCTCGCCTTTGCGCTGCGGCACTTCCACGGCCGTTATTTCCTCTTTCCAGAGGCCCTTCTCGCGGGCCGCCCGGTATTTCACTTGCGACCCGTGGGCAAAGCGATCCTGCTCTTCCCGGCTGATCTTCCATTGCTCGGCTACATTTTCGGCCGTTTCGCCCATTCCGTAGGGGTAGTGCATGCTTTTCAGTACGGGATTGATAAATCGCCACCCGATGGTCGTGTCGTAGATCTCGGGCGTACGGCTGAATGCCTTATAGCTTTTGGCCATCACGAAAGGAGCCCTTGACATGCTCTCGCTGCCACCGGCAATGTAGATGTCCGCCTCGCCCAACATGACCGCGCGGCCGGCATCCATGATGGCCTGAAGGCCCGAAGCACAGAGCCGGTTGACCGTCACGCCCCCGGTCTCGATAGGAAGCCCCGCCATCAATGCCGCCATACGGGCCACATTGCGGTTGTCTTCCCCGGCCTGGTTGGCCGCCCCGAAGATGACATCCTCTATCTCTTCCAGGGGAAGCCATGCTTCGTTTCGGGCAAGAACGGCCTTGATTACGTGTGCCGCCAAGTCATCGGGGCGAATACTGCTGAGGGCTCCGCCATATTTGCCGACCGGTGTGCGAACGGCATCAACGATATATGCTTTGTTCATGAGAAGCTTAAAATTTGGACTAATTTTGCAAAGTTAATGTTTGAAAAATTGTGTTGAACTTAAATGAATGCCTTTGCCATGATTCAGAGAATACAAACCCTCCACCTTCTTTTTGTCCTCATTTTCACCTTGATCGCACTCTTCTTTCCTCCCTTTCTGCTCTACCCGGACGGAGGGGCCGTGGAATATCATTTTGCTGATCTGCACCATATGAACCTGCTTGTCTGGGCCATCTTCGGCCTCTCCCTCGTTGCGATTTTCCTTTTCAAAAACCGGAAGATGCAAATGAAGCTGCTTCGCCTGGCTTCGCTGTTCACACTGGGCTGGATTGTCTGGTTTGCGGCCGAATTGCTGATGCTCAATTCTTCATTGGAGCCCGGCACTTCTCTTGATCCCGAGCTCAGCGCACTCCTTCCCGTTCTTACCCTTTTTGCCCTCTTGCTTGCCGTGAGGGGGGTCCGCAGAGACGAAGAACTCGTTCGATCGGCTGACCGCTTGCGTTAAGGAATCTTTAAATAATCAATATACTTTATTTTTGATGCCCCGAGGTTTGTAAAATATATGCCTGGAATGTATTTTTTCCATTTATGAGACGGATTAATGCTCTTTTTATCTTGTTCTTTGCACTTTTGCACCGGGTTCCGGCCCAGCTAAGCATTGATGTAAGTGCTACACAGTATGTGGTAAATTTTGATAATTCCCTTTCGGGGGTTAATAACGGTACATACCAGGGCAGTGGTTTGCAGCCGCTTCCGGGCAGCGGTCAGTTGGACGGCAATGCGTGGGAGGTAATTGCTTCTTCATCAGAGCAGCACCTCTTTGGTCAGACAAACACCTCGGGTGTTTTTGCGCGGGGTGTCAGCAGCGGTGGAGTTACCACATCGGGCTTATATGCCTTTGAGGTAGCAGCTTCCGATTATGCATTCGGATTTCAACCGAGTGCCAGTAACTTTACTCCGGGTCAGATAAAGCTGAAAATTCGCAACAATACTACTTCTTTCATTGTTAATCTTCAAATACGATATGAGGTATGGGTTAGAAATGACCAAAATCGGTCATCATCGGTTGATCTTTCCTGGTCGTACGATAACAGCATCTGGCACAGCGTGCCTTCAGCTTCGTATACTTCACCCGGTGCGGCATCCGGATCACCGGCCTGGAGCCTTGATGCTCAGCCCGATGAGAGCCTGGGTGTGGTCATTCCGCCCGGCAGCGATTTTATTTTACGCTGGACAGTAGATGATGTATCGGGAAGCGGATCACGGGATGAGTTTGCCCTGGATGATATCTCCATCACCTCATATACACAGGATAATCCGATCATCATCTCGGAAATAATGGCCAACCCCGAGCGGGACGGAAGCGGCAATACCCTAAGCGAACCGGCTGCCGAGTGGTTTGAGATATTCAATAACACAAGTTATGCGCTCGACATCAATGGCCTGGACCTGGAAGACAATGCCGGCTCACATACCGTCTCAGGCGCTCCGCTCATCAATCCGGGTGACTATTATGCACTGGGAAGGGCCGATGGAAGCCTGAACGGGCCCTACACCAGTGATTACATTTACAGCACATTGGCTTTCAGCAATTCAGGTGATCTGCTGCGAATTCGATATCCCGATGCTTCGGTCATTGACAGTGTGGACTTTCGCACATGGTCTGTGCCGGCCGGGGCTTCCCTCTTCTTTACGGGGACACCTTCGGATGACAACAACCTGCAAAGCAACTGGAGCCCTTCGGGAAGCAGGGAGCCAACCTATACCGGCAGTAACGCCCTGGCCGACAATGGTTCACCGGGTACGGGCGGAAGCGGACAAATCCTGCCCCTCCGGATTACCCGCTTCGGGGGGCGATTTACGGATAAACGCGTAGAGCTATACTGGGAGTTGGAAGTAACGGACGGAATTTCACATTTTATTATAGAGAGCAGCCCGAACGGACTGGACTTTGAAGCAAGGGGAGAGTTGCCCATCGTTGCAAATCAGCGCAGCTACCGCTATTCATTCGATGAAGCGTATTTAACAGATATTTATCTCAGGATTCAACAGGTGGATTTGGATGGGTCGGTCTTTTATTCCGATATAATCTATCTTGAAAATGAAAACGCTCCCGATATTGAGTTCTTCCCCAACCCTGCTACGAATCAGATATGTGTAAGCTCTGAAGAAAAAGCTTCCGAAGCCCGTTATGCAATATATGATTTGACCGGCCGCCTTCTGAATTCGTCCGTAATGACCGGTCCATGTATCAATGTGGTATCCCTTCCTCAGGGGGTCTACATTATTCAGCTAAAACTTGATACAGGCGACTTTAACACTTACTTTGTAAAACACTGACAAAAGAATTGGCCTGAAACATTACTTTTGCGGCAAACCTCTTAGTATGCGAACGTTTCTACTGATCCCCTTCTCTCTTCTCTTTGGCTGTCTTAATCTTTATTCCCAAAGCATTTCCATTTCCGAAGCCCGGAGCAAAGCCCTCGGCACGGTCGTTACCGTAAGCGGCATTGCCAGCAACGGTGCCGAGTTCGGTGTCATTCGATTTATTCAGGACCCAACGGGCGGAATCGCCATCTACGACAATGCTCTGACGGATATTGAACGGGGCGACAGCGTGATCGTCACCGGAGAACTCACCGAGTTCAACGGCCTGCTCGAAATATCCAATGTCTCTTCCTGGCAGCGTTTTGCACTCGGAAAGGAAATGGCCCCGATTGACCTCATTCCTGCGGATGCCTATCAGGAAAGCCGGGAAGGGCAACTGGTGCGTGTGAAAAATGTCACATTTGTGCAAAGCGGCAACTTCAGCGGTAGCAGTGCCAACTACAGCATCAGCGATGGCTCGTCCAACTATCAGGTGCGCATACTGGGCACGACCGACATTGCCGGCACGCCCATTCCCTCAGGAAAAATAAGCCTCACGGGCGTGATGGGCGAATATCGAAGCAACTATCAACTTCAGCCGCGCTCCCTGCAGGATATCGGAACCGTGGGGCCTCAGTTTCTTAGCATTCTCCAACAATCCGACATTCAGCCCTTTTCCTTTACCGTTTCATGGACCACCGATGTGCCTTCTACCAGCATTCTGCGCTATGGCCCGACACCCGCCCTGGGCAGCGAAGTCAGCGACACAGCAATGCGCACTGCCCATAGCTTTAAGCTGAGCGGACTTAATCACGGTTCCGTGTATTATGTGCAGGGGCTCAGCATCGATGCCAACGGAGATACGGGAAAATCCAATGTGGTGGCCATGGCCACCCGCTCCATTTCACCCGGAAATATCTATGTGTATTTCAACAATCCTGTCGATACGACTTATAAGCTCAATACCCCGGCTCATTTTGTGAACAAGGCACTGGCCGATACGGTGATAGCATATATTGACCGTGCAAAAGAAAGCATCGATATTGCAATCTATAACATAGATAACAAAAATGGAATAGTAACAGCACTCAATAATGCATACGCCAGGGGAGTGAATGTCAGGCTCATTGCCGGAGAAGGTGTGAACAGCAGCGGATACGGGCAAATAAATATTGGTGTGGGGAATAAGAAAAAAGCGCCTCCTTCTTCGCCAAACTATGGCATCATGCATCACAAGTTTCTGGTGATCGATGCCGAAGCCACCGTGCCGGCCGATGCGTATGTAATAACCGGGGCTACCAATTTTACGGATAATCAAATCAATCGCGATCCCAACAATATGGTGATTTTTCAGGACCAGGCCATGGCCCGGTCTTTTGCCATTGAGTTTGAAGAAATGTGGGGCGGCAAATTCGGTGCCGACAAAGCCGACAACACCCCCCATCAATTTGTCGTGGGAGGCCGCGAGGTGGAGCTCTATTTCAGCCCCTCCGACAATACCGAAGAGCACATTAAAAAAGTGATCCGTGCTTCCGATGAGGAGTTTTATTTTATCTTGTTGATCTGGACACGCTACGGCCTGGCTTACGATATTCGCGATCAAATACAAAATGAAAATATCTTTGCCGCAGGCATTGTGGAAGACACAAGCAGCAGCAGTTTCCCGTTCAATATCGTGGCTCCCGAAATGAACGGCCGCATGCTGGTGGACAATAAAAGCTGGATCATGCACCACAAATATGCCATCTCCGATCCGCAGTTTGCCGATAAGGAGCCGATGCTGTTGACGGGCTCGCACAATTGGACCACTTCGGCCAATGTGCGGAATGACGAGAATACCGTCATCATTCATGACCAGGATATTGCACGCCAGTTTTTACAGGAGTTCTCGGCCCGCTTCAAAGAGGCGGGTGGTGGCGATCTGCTGATTGTAAGCGGTGTCGGGGAGCTTCCCCGCATCAATCTCCGCATTTTTCCGAACCCCGTCAGCACGGCACTTTTTGTCGAGAGTTCCGGGCCGCTGCTTTATCGCATTTACAACATGAGCGGCCGCCTGATGGGCAGCGGAACACTCAATGGCCCGGGGCAGATCGAAGTGTCCGCATTTCCCGCAGGGCTTTATTTCCTGAAGGCTGAAAACGAAAAAGGAACGGCCGGCATTCAATTTATGATTGTCCGCTGAGCGGGTCCGTGTTATAGCCGGCCTTCGCGGTACAATATCCGCGTGCGTATCTTTTGCATCTGCCGCCCGATGATCTCATCTGCAATGAGTTCCGCTTCCTCCCCCTTTTTGCCGAGGCGCAGTTTTTCTCCGAGGCGGCTTTCGTCCGCGTCTATGCGGTAGAGAAGAGATTTCAGCCTGGCTTTGTCCTCCCCGAGCATCTGTCTTATTTTTTGAATCAGGGCCTGGCGCATGGCATCAAAAGAAAGCCCGTTTCCCTGCAAAGGGGCTTCCGCATCGACACCGAGGTCAAAACTCCGGCAGATGGCGGGAACACTTTCGGCCCTTACCTGCTCTTCACGGGGAGTTGCTTTTTTCATGGATATGATATTGATGGATGCCTTTCAATCGCAAAGTTCAGCAAAAGAGAAAGAACTTTTGCACGAAAAACGCATCGGCCGCTAATGCACTCCTTCGTAGCGATAATGTCTCGGGTTTTTCGGTCTGTACTGCCCTTTCGCTTTGTATTCCAGCATGCACAGGCGAATGTTTTCTACCATATCCACCATAAAACCATTGACGCGTTTTACACCTTTTTTGAGTACATAACCGTCCTCAATGGCTCGTTCGAGGCCAATCTGCCGGAACTGATCTTCGCGGTCTTCGATGATCAGGCGAAAATCACGGTGCTGATACATCACCGTATTGTCGATGGTTGTAAATACGGTGGTATATTGCAGAAAGGTATCCGGATATGCGACCGTATCGGATTTGCTTTTAATGTTTATTCGGTAGCTGCTTTTGGCCCAGCGGTTGGCCGTGCTGGCTTTGGCCCCAAGGTTCATCATCTTGCCGATTTTGGGATAGAATTTGTAATTGTTGCCCACATCGTAGAGGCTGTCATAGCAAAAATAGGTGAGCGCAAAGAGCTTGTCGCGTTCGGTATTTTTTATTTCGAACTCCCCCCGGATCATAAATTTCCGCATCACTGTATCGTAGGGAAAGGGACCGTTATTGATGAATTGGGCATTGCTCGCATGCGGATAGAAGCATAGAAGAGAGAATAAGAGAACTAAAAGTAAGGAAGGGAAATTTGGAATTCTCATATGTTTTTTTTTCTTTATACCATTCTTCCATAAAAACAAATTAAAATGAAGTATTTAAATGCACTAACGCTTATGGTTGTTTTTTCTTTATTCTGATTTTCTGTTCCCGGGAAAGAAGCAATATGAATGAAATTGCAAAAAAAACAAATTGAAATTCAAAAAAGTAAGAAGAAAGTTGCAGATGGTTCGGGAGAATTAAAGAAGCGCTACGGAACCAATCCGCATGGAAGCGGAAATCCAAGTGGCAGAGGAGAAGCAGCTGACGGAACACCGATACAATATTAATTATCAATGCATAAATAGTCAGGATATTTGTTATACATACTATGTTGCAAATCCGGGAGACGGATTGAGTGACCTTACAGCTATACAAGACAGTGGTGTTTGGTATGAGGCTACATTTGCCGGGAGTGTTGTTATTGGAAATAACCTTTACGAAGACAGGATTGATTTTATTCAGTACTTTGTATCTTACATTCGGGAAACGCTAAAGGAAAAGGCAAGCGACTAGGATTGCCCTTCCCTTTTAATCTCATATATATCCGTAACATGAATCAGATATCGAGGGTTTTTGCTTTTCTGCTCATGGTTCTTATGGTATCTTCCTGTGCATATCAGGACAAGGATGAATATAAGGTCAAGAGTCTGAAATCCGTTAATCTCGAAGCGGGAAATTTTCATGTCAGAAATTTTCCGGCAAGAATCAGGGCGGTAAACGACTCTGAGATTATCCTTATTCCTATTCCTTCAGACAAGTTGATAAAGTTCAATACATACTCTGGTGATTCCGTAGCAAGCTTGACTCTGTCCAAAGACCAAATCGACATCTTGAAGAATAAAACGGTTATTCCGGAGATGAAGGGAGTGGTACTCATTTCACGTGATTCTTTCGTGGCGTTTACCAGGTATGATCCGGGCAGTATTGAATTTAGCGATATCTCCATCACCGATGATCATGCTTATGTTACTTTTAATCTTCCGGCATACTACATTGATACGGTTCATCGGGAATACAGGTATAACCCTGCCGTGTACATCGGGGAAATACTGGGAGACGAAATTAAAAATATAAAATACCTGCCTGGCTATCCTTTTGACACGAGCATAGCGAATCCCTATAATTTGCTTTATCGTGATTGGCCTTATATGCCCTTTGGCTTTAAGGTTTTGGGAACGGAAGTTCTTGCGTTCAATATGGCTGATACAGCTCGTTTCAGGGGTGCTGACGTGCCGGTGCTCATGCTTTACGGTAATTGTTCGGAGCTGAAGTGCACAGCGATGCCTGATCGATATCCTGCCATCTTTTTAAACCGGGGTAAGGAAATAATGCTTAAGTCAAACTTCGAATCCGGAAGAGTGCTGTTCAATAAAAACGGGAAGGAGGGAATTGCCTGGTGGGATGGAAACTTCTATAGGCTTCCGGAGGGTGAGCGCATATATGACTGGTTGGGTGATGAGAGTGCCGGCATTGTTTCTTTCGACTTTATTCCCGGCAGTGAGAATCTGCTGATTGCCGTCATATTGTCTGGTAACGATACTAAAAACAAGGCCCGTGCTTCGTACTTGAAAGTATGGGATGTTCAGGATCAAGAAGAAATTTTAAGGCATGAAATAGCTGATTCCACACACAATGTGAATTCAATGAACATAGATCTTCTGGGAAGAGATTTGTTTTATCTCAATTTTGAGGATTATGAACTGTATCATTTCAGACTGGAGTAGACACCTGATTATATTAGCCTCATTTATTGGATTTGCCTGTCTGACAAATTCATGCTCGGGAATTGAAAATGATGCGGATGAAGCTCTGATCCCTTCGAAAGAGAAAAGAAAGGAAGAGAATGTAAGCACTTATCTGAAAGAGGGTTTGTGTAAGAATGAAGATGGAAATTATATGCTTATCCTGTTGCATCCTGCAGAGTGTGAATCGTGTTATCCGGTGATCCGGGAACATATCGTAAAATACATTCGGTCCATGAGCAATTGCCGTATACTACTGGTGCTTCCTAAGCTTATCAGTGGAATAAAACAGAATCTCATAGAAAAAAAACTTGGTATCGACACTTCAAGGGTTATTATAATGGAAAATACAGCGGTATATCATTTCCTCCTGAAGAAAATGGACTCACTGCAATTTTCTACCTCGAGTTTACTGGAAGTGTCACCGTCCGGAGAGATCATCAGCCGAGCGAAGGTTTCGCCAAAGTAAAGCGCATTGAGTCACTTTCTAAAGCCTTGAACTCAGCTCCCTCCCCATCCCATGTTGAAGAGGGCGTAATCATACTTTACCGGGTCATCGGGGTCGAAGCTGCGGAGTACTTCCGTCAGTTCGAGGGCGGCTTTCCAGTCGTTGGCTTTGCGTCCGAGCAGGCCGAGCTGCCGTGCGATCCGGCCGGCATGTACATCGAGGGGGCAGATGAGCTGTGCCGGGGAGAGGCTTTTCCAGAGGCCGAAGTCCACACCTTTGGCGGCAGGCCTTACCATCCAGCGCAGGTACATGTTCAGGCGTTTGCAGGCCGAGTGGCGCTCGGGTGTGGCCACATGCTTGCGCGTACGCTGCGGAGCATCATCCAGGCTGAAAAAATAACGGTGAAAATGGGTTAATGCCGTTTCCGCATCTTTTATTTTTTTGCCCGGAGCGGGATTGAAGGCATCTTCGAGGCTCGAAAAATGCGCAAAGTGATGCTTCAGAAAATGAATAAAATACAACAGGTCGTCTGTTTGGAAGGTACGGTGTGCAAAGTATGAAAATCGTTTCAGATCCCGCTCCGTGTGATGAAGTACAAAATCATGAGGCGCATGGTCCATGAGCGCCATCAGTTCGAGGCTTTTGCGGATGATGCTTTTGCGCTGTCCCCACGAAAAAACAGCCGCAAAGAGGCCGGCAATTTCGATATCGGCCCGTTGTCCGAAGGAATGCGGCACCTGAACGGGGTCGTTGGAAATGAAACCGGGATTTTCGTAACGTTCGGCTTGCCGGTCGAGAAGGGATTTTAAATCTTCCATTTTCAGCAAAGATAAAGCCGGGCAGCGTAAATTAGCTGCCATGCCGGCCCCCTTCGATATCATTATTCCCACCTGGAATAACCTGCCCTATTTGCAAAACTGCATTGACGGAATTCGCAGTCACAGCGAGGCGGAGCACCACCTGATTGTGCACGTCAATGAAGGAACGGACGCTACGGCAGACTGGCTCGAAAAGGAAGGGATAAGCTTTACACATTCCGAAGAAAATATCGGTATATGCGAAGCATTCAACCGCTCCATGCAGCTGGCAAAGCACGACTATCTTCTTTACATGAATGACGACATGTACGTTTTGCCGGGCTGGGACAGCGCCCTGGCACGGAGAATCCCCGAAGGCAGGCTGTGGATGCTTTCGGCCACCATGATTGAGCCTCGTCCCGGTGGCAATCCGGTGGTCGTGGTGGCCGACTTCGGACGTTCTCTCGAGGCCTTTCGCAAGAAAGAACTGATCCGTCAGGCCGGCCTTCTGAAGCGCGCGGACTGGTCGGGCAGTGCCTGGCCACCGCTGCTCATGCCGCGACAGGCCATCGAGGCTGTGGGCGGCTTCAGTACGGAGTTCTCGCCCGGCATGTACTCCGATCCCGACCTGGCCATGAAGTTCTGGAAACTGGGAAACCGCTTTTTTCTCGGGGTGGGCGACAGCTTGGTGTACCATTTTCAGGCCCGTTCTACCGGAAGAGTGATTAAAAACAACGGCCGTCTGACTTTTATGAAAAAATGGGGGATCACGGCTTCGGCTTTTTATAAATATTACCTGCGCATGGGCCGCAGCCCTGACCTGCCTTTAAGCGAGCCTCCCGCCCGGAAACTCCTTCCCAACCGCATCCGTGTCAAACTAAAAAGCATCCATTGGTGAGAATAGCCATCATCTACTACCGGATTGCCAATGCTGGCGGCCTCGAGAGGCGCTTGATAAACTACGCGGAATATTTTCGTAAAGAGGGGCATGAGGTTCATATTTATTATGTAAAAAAGGATACAACCATAAAACTGCATCCCGGCCTCCATCTGCATCGTGTGCCGGTCTTCGGGCTGCACTCTTATACCCGCATGCAGAAATTCGGAAAGATAACGGAGCGTATTCTGAAAAGAAAAAAATATGACTTTAGTCTTTCGCTGGGCCGTACCCCCGGTGCCGATGCCCTGATATGCCCCGGAAATCACCGCGGATACATGCAGGCAACAGGGAAAGGATGGACCCGCAAAGACCGCATGCAGGACAAAATGGACGCGGAGGCATATGAGCGATCGAAACTGATATTGGCCGCCAGTGGGATGATGCGCAATGAGTTGATCAGTCTGTATGATGTGCCGCCATCAAAAATTAAAATACTCTATCCGCCCCTTCGTGCTGAAGATTTCAGCGCAAAGAGAAAAGAAGAACGCCCTGCCCTGAGAAAGCAATACGGACTTAGAGCCGGGCGAAAGACCTTTCTTTTTGTTTCATACAGTCACCCGAGAAAAGGGCTGCCGCTTCTGCTTGAGCTTTTCCGTAGTTTGTACGGGCGAGATGCGGAACTGCTTATTGCGGGAACGGCATTGGAGGGCCCTTTGCCCTCCAATGTGCGCTATGTCGGCTATGTGAATGACATGGAAGGGCTCTATGCCGCCTGCGATTTTCTCATCCATCCTGCAGCCTACGAGCCTTTCGGGCAGGTCGTAAGCGAGAGCCTTCAGATGCAAGTGCCGGTCATCGTATCGGAGGCCACGGGAGCCGCTGAGTTAATTGGAGAGGAAGAAGGAATAGTAGTGCCGGGCTTTGAACGCAAAGCCTGGATCGAAGCCGTGGATCAGGCGTTGAGCCGCGAGTGGAACATAGTACCTGACTTTGCAAATCGCAAGGGCCTGACCGTGGCGCAACATGTCGACAAGATGATGCAGATGACGCGTGAGATTACGCTTCCGGACTCCTGAAGGGGCTGCTGCGCTGATGCGCTTTGATCATTCTTCGCGAGAAAACGATCCCCCCGATCAGGGCCGCCAGGGCCCCGGTAGCAAGCACGGGAGAGAGCGCCTGCATCAGAAAGAAATCATAGGCTCCGTGAAAGAAAACGGCTGCCAAAAGGCCGGCAAGCAGAAGCAATGGGGCGCCTTTTTTGCTGTACTTCGCCCTGCCCGCAAAAAAGCCCATCAACACGGCAAAGGCTCCGTGAGCCGGTATGGAAGTGACGGCCCGCCAGCCGCCCACAGCAAGCGACTCTGCATATGAGGGCTGGCCGAATACGTAAAGCAGGTTTTCAAGTGCTGCAAAACCCATCCCGACCATCACCATATACATGATGCCGTCATAGGGCTCGTTAAAGGCCTTCCGTTTGTAGAGAAAAGAACGCATCATGAGGTACTTGGCCGACTCTTCGCTGAGCGCTACCACGACAAAAGCATAAAACAGCGTATTTAAGGTGCCCGCTGTGCGCACAAATCCCAACTGCTCCCATCCTGATGTAAAAATAAGAGCCGGAATCACACTGAAAATGCCCAGGACAAACGCCCCGATCAGCATGCCAGGGGCTTCCCTTTCATGCTTGTCGTGAAAATAAACGTAACTGATCAATACAATGACAGGGACGAGCGCAATGGCAATCAGGTTCCACATGGTTTATTACAATTTTCCGAGTGCCATCTCGAGGTCGGCTATGAGGTCGTCCTTGTGCTCAATGCCCACGCTCAGGCGTATCAGCGAATCCACCACACCCGATTTCTCCCGCTCTTCTTTCGGGATGGCCGCATGGGTCATGGAGGCCGGATGCCCGATCAGCGACTCCACACCGCCCAGCGATTCGGCCAGGGCAAAAAGTTTCGTATTGCTCAGCACTTTGTGTGCATCCTCAAAGCGGTTGCCTTTCAAAGTGAAGGAAATCATTCCTCCGAAATCGCGCATCTGAGCGGCAGCAACTTGATGCTTCGGGTGATCACTGAATCCGGGCCAGTAGACTTTCTCCACTTTTTCGTGATTTTTCAGAAAGGCAGCGATGGCCCGTCCGTTTTCGCAGTGCCGGTCCATGCGTACGTGCAGGGTTTTGATTCCCCTTAAAACCAAAAAGCAGTCTTGTGGGCCGGGCACCGCTCCACTGCTGTTTTGAATGAAATAAAGGGCTTCGGCCAGCGCTTCGTCCGAGCAAAGAACCGCACCGAGCACCACATCGCTGTGTCCGCCCAAATATTTGGTGGCCGAGTGCATGACCATGTCGGCCCCCAGGTCCATGGGGTTTTGCAGATAGGGCGAGGCGAAGGTATTGTCCACCACCGTCCGTATTCCCCGCTCGCGGGCCAATCCGCAAACCGCTTTGATGTCGATGATATTCAGCATGGGATTGGTCGGGGTTTCTATCCAGATCAGCCGGGTGTTTTTATTTATCAATTTCCGGATGTCTTCGGTTTCGGCCATTTCGGTAAAGTGAAAGCGGATGCCGTATTTTTCGAAAATCTTCCGAAAAATACGGTACGTGCCGCCATATAAATCATTGCTTGCGATGACTTCGTCTCCGGGTGAGAGTAGCTTGATAATGGCATCTACGGCAGCCAGGCCGCTGCTGAAGGCCACCCCGAAGCGGGCATTCTCAAGCGCTGCAAGATTGTTTTGCAGCGCATCCCTCGTGGGGTTTTGTGTGCGGGCATACTCGTAGCCTTTGTGTTTCCCGGGGGCCTCCTGCACATAGGTGGAAGTCTGATAAATGGGCGTCATAATGGCCCCGCTGACCGGATCGGGAGATACTCCGGCATGTATGGTCTTTGTTTCAATTTTCATTTTATTCTTCTTTTAATTTTTGCTCCGGTGAGGACCATTACAAGGTCTTTCCTCTCTCGTCTTCTGCGAATGCGTGCAGGATAAGTCCGCTCCTCAATTTCGGCTCAAACCAGGTCGACTTGGGCGGCATCACTTTTCCTTCGTCCGAGATTCGCATCAGGTCTTCGATACGCACCGGATAAAGCGAAAATGCCGCACGCCACTTGCCGGCATTCACAACACGCTCCAGCTCACCGAGGCCTCGTATCCCGCCTATAAAACCAACCCGCTCATCGGTTCTCGGGTCTTTGATATCCAGAATCTCATCCAGAATGTTCTTTTGCAGAATACTCACATCCAGTTTGTCGACTGCATCTTCGCTGTTGAAGGTGCCGGGTTTGGCACGCAGACGGTACCACTTGCCGTCCATGTAAAGCCCGAACGTGTGTTCCTCTTCCGGTTTTACGGGCTCCCCGGATACGGAAACGTCAAACTTCTTCTCCAGCTTGCCGGAAAATTCTTCAGCACTCAGCCCGTTCAGGTCTTTTACCACCCGGTTGTAATCGATTATATTAAGATGACTGGCCGGAAACAATACGCTCAGAAAATAATTAAAAGCTTCCTCCCCGTTGTACGATCCGGCTTTTTCCCGCATCATCTGCCCGACTTTAGCCGAGGCAGCCGCCCGATGATGGCCGTCAGCTATGTACGAAGCAGCTACCTTTTCTTTAAAGAGAGCGCCCAGCTTTTCAATGCTTTTTGTATCCGTGATGGCCCAAAAACTGTGGACTACTTCATCATCCGATCTAAAATGATAAAGCGGCTTCTCTTCGCTCAATTTTTCAATGATGCGGTTTATCTCGTCCACATCGCGGTACGTCAGGAAAACGGGGCCGGGTTGTACGCCCAGGGCGTAGATGTTGTCGATGCGGTCTTTTTCTTTCTTCGGACGGGTGTGTTCGTGCTTTTTAATGATGCCGTTGAAGTAATCGTCAATGCTCGATGCCGCCACCAGGCCCGTTTGTTCCCAATCGCCCATCTTTTGGCGATAAATATAGAGCCGGGGCGTCTCATCCTGAATAAGAATGCCTTCGTTGATCAGTTTCCGAAGGTTTTCCCGGGCCCGTTCATACACATTTTTTCCATAGGGGTCGCTGCCCTCCGGAAGTGTGATCTCCGCTTTGATGACATTCAGAAAACTGTAGGGATTGCCCTTGGCTTCCTCCCGGGCCTCTTCGGCACTGAGCACGTCATAGGGCTTCGATGCCACTTTGGAAGCATACTCCGGCAAGGGGCGTATGCCCCTGAAAGGACGAATATTTACCATTTCCGATTTTATTTGAAAAAGTTGATCAAATGATGAGCCATCTCAATCCAAACCCGGTCCTGCCCCTCGGTGGTGCTGGCTCCGATGTGCGGAGTGAGCGAAACCCGGGGATGCTGAAGCAGGTCTTCTCTCGGCCGGGGCTCATTTTCAAAAACATCCAGTCCGGCAAAAGAAACCTTGCCTGAATTCAATTGGTCAAGCAGCGCCTGCTCGTCAATGACTCCCCCGCGGGCGGCATTGATGATCATCACACCGTCTTTCATTTTTTCGAATTCGGCATTGCTTATGAAATAGGAAGACCCGGATGCAAAGGGAATGTGAAAGGTAATGATGTCACTTTCGCGCAATACATCCTCCAGACTGTTGGGGCGAAGCGATACCATAGGTGCCTGGCCATTGCAGTCTATTTGTGAAAGTTCGAAATGCATGGTTTCTTTAAAAAGCATGTCGTAGGGCTTGATCTTCATGCCCGCGCCCAGGGCCAGCCGGCCCACGGCCTGCCCGATGCGGCCAAAGCCTACAATGCCGAGGGTCTTGCCGCTCAGTTCGCGGCCCTTCGAATATTGCTTCTTGAGCTCCTTGAATTGATCATGACCTTCCCGGGGCATTCTTCTGTTGGCATCCTGCAGAAAACGGGCACCCGTGTACATATGTGCCATCACCAGCTCTGCCACCGATTGAGACGAGGCCCCCGGGGTGTTGAAGACTTTGATTCCTTTCTTTTCGGCATAGGCAAGGTCAATGTTGTCCAGCCCCACACCGCCACGTCCTATGAACCTAAGTCTGCTCGCAGCATCCATTACTTCCTGGGTGACCTTTGTGGCACTCCTCACCAGCAGGGCATCAAATGAAGAAATGTCCTGAAGCAATTCGTCTTTGTCTCTGAACCGGGTGTCAATCTCAAATCCGTTTTTCTCAAGCAACTCCTTTCCGGAATCCTTGATGCCGTCATTG
>Ga0256839_1001895_pt1 | contig 24479 bp, 22 predicted proteins | sample 354166metaG_FD_185968 | JGI IMG/M metagenome (GOLD analysis project Ga0256839, IMG submission 185968) | Hydrothermal vent microbial communities from Mid Atlantic Ridge, Atlantic Ocean - 354-166 | ecosystem: Environmental > Aquatic > Marine > Hydrothermal vents | place: Atlantic Ocean: Mid... | reverse complement strand
CAAACATATCCGGATCCACATTACCGCCGGTCGCCACGCAAATCACCGTATCTCCTTCAATTTTACCCCCGTGATACAGCGCCGCCGCCAGCGCCACAGCACCGCCCGGTTCGATCACGATTTTCAGGTGTGCAAAGGCATGCTTCATGGCTTGCAAGCATTCTTCCTCGCTTACCACCACCCCCGTGCCGCAATATTTTTGTAATATCGGAAAGGTAATTTCACCGGGGCTTTGGGTGATGATTGCGTCACAGATCGATCCGCTTAGCCGTGTATTATTTAACCGTTCGCCTTGCACAAGCGAGCGCGCCACATCGTCAAACCCCTCCGGTTCAACTGTGCGCACCAGCATATCGGAGGCCTCTGCCGCAAGCGCAATGCCGATACCTGATGTCAGCCCGCCACCACCACAAGGCACCAACACTTGCGCCGAACCCACACCAAATTCAGCTGCCTGGGCTGCGATTTCCAGCCCAACCGTGCCTTGGCCCGCAATCACCAAAGGATTGTCAAAGGGTTTGATCAGGGTCAGGTTGTTTTTGCGTGCCAGATCAGCACCGATTACGTCGCGGTCTTCATTCGCCCGATCATAAAGCACAACTTTTGCGCCCAGTGCTTTGGTGTTTTCAATTTTTGAAACCGGCGCATCGCTTGGCATGATAATCACCGCCGTTACCCCGTGCATCCGTGCGGCCAGCGCCACACCTTGGGCGTGGTTTCCCGATGAATAGGCAATCACGCCTTTAATATCAGCCATGCCCGACAGGGCCGAATAACCACCGCGAAATTTGAAACTGCCGGTATGTTGCAGGCATTCAGCCTTTATCAATACACGCCTTCCCGCGATTTCATCCAGAAAGGGTGAATTCAGCATCGGCGTTTTGCGCACCACAGGGTTTAAGCGCTCAGCCGCGGCGCGGATCATCTCGTAGCTGCTCATTTTGCGGCTTTCAATAGTTTTTCAAAGGTTTTCAGTGCAGCCGGTTCATCCAAAAACGGCACATGGCCACGATCGGGGATATTGGCATAAATCATATCGGGACGGCGGGCTTGCATTTTTTCTGTGGTCTCGATGCTCAGTAAATCAGAGTTTGCACCACGCACCAGTGCCAGCGGAATATCTGCCATCATGTCAAATAACGGCCAAAGGTCCGGCGTTGGTTTTTGGGATTGTTCCAGCATTGCGTCGCGCATTTTCGGGTCATAATTCAGATGCACACCGTTTTTATCCACCTTGAACCAGCGTTTCGCCAGTTCGGCCCATTTTGCATCATTAAGCGCGGGAAAATCCTTTGCCATATTGGCTTTCAGCGCCTTGATCAGCCCGTCCAGACCACGGGCTTTGGGCGCGACCCCCAGATAATCCATAATTCTGCCCAAACCCAACGGGTCAAGTTCAGGCCCGATATCATTCAGCAGCACCCCTGAAAGGCGTTCGGGCACGGTGGCGGCCAGCACCATTGAAATAAACCCGCCCCGCGAGGTGCCGATAATTATGCTTTTATCCAAGCCCAGAAAATCCATAAATTCAACCACATCGCGGCTTTCTTGCACGATATTGTAATTGGCAAAATTCGGGTCAAAATCCGACCCCTTGCGGCCTCGTAATGTCAGGCGCACCAACCGGATGCCGGATGTCGCCGCGGCAAATTCGTCAAAATCGCTTAAATCGCGGGTGAGGCCCGGCAAGCATAGCACGACAGGGCCTTGGCCTTGGTCTTTGTAATCAAGGTTTAATCCGTCGCTGGTGGTAAAATTACTCATAAGCTGGTCGCCAGTTCTGGAATATCGGTTAAATCATGCATGGTGTGTTGTGGCTTTGCAGGCAATCGGTCTGTCGGTTCATCAGCACGATTGACCCAGACCGTTTGAAACCCGTAATGGGCCGCATAGGCCGCATCCCAGCCATTTGAGGATACAAAAAGCACCTGATCGGGGCTGCAATCAAAATGCTGACCCACCATGTCATAGACCGATTTATGGGGCTTAAATACGCCAACCGATTGCACCGAAAGCACCGCATCCAGCCTGTCGGCCAGCCCTGCCGAATTAACAGCGCCTTTCAGCATATCGGGGGATCCGTTGGAAAGAATGCCGGTGTTCAGCCCAGCGTTTTTTAGCTGTTCCAACATCAAAGGTACCTCGGGGAATGCTTCAAGCTCAAAATAAAGCGCCAAAAGGCGTTCGCGCAATTCCGGTGTGGTCAATCCGGCGGCCTCCAGCGCGTAATCCAATCCGTCTTGGGTGATCCGCCAGAAATCAGTGTGGGTATCGGACACCGCACGCAACCATGTATATTGTAATTGTTTGGCCCGCCAATTGGCTGCTATTTGGGGCCATTTGGCTGCAAATTCTTGGCGATTTGGTTCCGCAGCCGCAATTCTGGCAGCGGCGGCCACGTCAAACAAGGTGCCATAAGCATCAAAAATACAAGTGGTTACAGGCATTACATGTCCTTTTTTGCGCAAGATCGCAAGAATCAAAGCAAATAGTAAATTCTGCCACACCGCAAGTATAAGTTAAGCACAAATGCGCCCCTAGGAAATACTTGACAAAATAACGGGCATTCCTAAAACGTAGCTAAATAAATTTATTAACGAATATAGAGCTAACAATGAAACATGTGCTTTTACTGGCCTTGGCCTGCCTTTATACAACTCCGGCTTTTTCCAGTCCTGTTTTCCAGAACCCGACCCTTTTTGCTACTGACTGGGCGCCGCTGATTGTCGCGCAATCGGGGGGGGGCACCCTTACCGATAGCGATCTACGGCGTATCAATTTTTATGCCAACCGCGCAATGGCCACGATGATAGCGTTTGAGGATACCAACGATGTGGCCGCATTGCAGGCCTTGCGCACAAACATTGATCGCCTGATCGAAGCCGGGGAAAAATCCGGGCTGAACATCCAGAACACAGCTGATTATTTTCAGGAATATATTGCACAAAACGGCTCAGGTGAAATACCGGAGCATTTTCTGACACCCGCAGGTCAGGTTGAAACAAGAGCATTACTTCAAGAGATTGCAAGCTTTATGGCGCAAACCTTACCGGACCCTGTTGACATAGAGGCAATTGAAAATGCTGATTTATTGGCGATTCAGTCTATTAACGCACCGGCGCCGCAAATCGAACCAGACCAACAAACACAAAGCCAAGCCCTTGTGCTGCCTGAAATTGCACCAAACGCCGACCCCGAAATCCGCGCCATCCAGCAGCGGATCAAGGTGCAGGATGGTCAATGGGTTATCGAGGTTGCACCGGGGGATTCTCTTGGCCAATATGCAGAGGCCATTTATAATGACCAGCTGTTGTTCCGCACTATTTTTGATGCAAACAGGCCCGTTCTGGTTTCACCCGATGTTTTACCGGTAGGGGTTGTTCTGGTATTGCCGCAAGTTGAATAAAATCACAGGTTTTCAGTCTGGGCCATGCCGGTAACGTGATAGCCGCCATCCACAAAAATGATCTCGCCAGTAGTATGTGCGGAAAGATCGCTCATGAGATACATGGCCGTGCCGCCCACGCTTTCCAGCGTTGCGTTCTGGCGCATCGGGGAATTTTCCTCGGTATAGCGGTGTATTTTTCGCGCCCCGCCAATCGCCGCCCCCGCAAGGGTTTTCATCGGTCCGGGGCTGACTGCATTCACGCGAATGCCATCAGGGCCAAGATCATTGGCCAAATACCGCACTGTGCTTTCCAATGCCGCCTTGGCCACGCCCATCACGTTATAATTCGGAATAACCCGCTGGCTGCCAAAATAGGTCAGGGTCACGATGGAACCGCCATTTTTCATCAAAGGTGCAGCGCGGCGTGCCACATCAACCAGACTGTAACAGGAAATATCCAGCGAGTTCAGAAAATTGGCGCGGCTGGTGTTCAGGAACCGCCCGTTCAGTTCTTCTTTGTCGGAATAGGCAATGGCGTGCACCAGAAAATCCATGCCACCCCATTTATCATCAATGGCAGCAAATACCGCATCCAGAGATTGTTCGGATTGCACATCCGCATCCAGCACCAATGTTGACCCGAGGCTTTCGGCCAGCGGCTTAACCCGTTTTCCAAACCCGTCGCCCTGATAGGTAAATGCCAGTTCCGCACCTTGGGCCGCCAATGATTGCGCAATGCCCCAGGCAATAGAGCGGTTATTCGCGACCCCCATTACCAGTCCGCGTTTGCCCTTCATCAAGTCTGTCATGATATTTACCCGTTAAATTTGCTTAAAGCTAATGTTGCGTTTGTGCCGCCAAAGCCAAAGCTGTTTGATAAAATTGTATCAAGCCCTGCGTTATCGCGCCTTACGGTCACGATTTCATCTTTATGCAATGCAGGGTCGAGGTCAACCACATTGGCCGATGCCGTGATATAATCATCTTGCAACATCAACAGGGAATAGATGGCTTCTTGGGCGCCAGTGGCCCCCAAGCTGTGGCCGGTAAGGGATTTGGTGCTGGAAATCGGCGGGGTAGAACCCTCGCCAAACACATTTCGCACTGCTTTTACCTCGGTCACATCACCCGCAGGGGTCGATGTGCCATGGGCGTTGATATAGGAAACCTTGTGATCGCCAAGCGTGGACATTGCCAGTTTCATTGAACGCTCGCCGCCCTCGCCGCTGGGCGCAACCATATCATGGCCATCAGATGTGGCGCCATACCCTGTGACTTCGGCATAAATTTTTGCACCGCGCGCCAAGGCGTGTGATAATTCTTCCAACACCACAATGCCACCACCACCTGCAATGACAAACCCGTCGCGGTTGGCGTCAAAAGCACGGCTGGCCAATTCCGGCGTTTCGTTATATTTGCTGCTCATCGCGCCCATGGCGTCAAACAGGCAGGATAAGGTCCAGTCTAGCTCCTCGCCGCCGCCGGCAAAAACGATGTCCTGTTTGCCAAATTGAATCTGTTCAACCCCGTTGCCAATGCAATGGGCCGATGTGGAACAGGCGGATGTTATTGAATAATTCACGCCCTTGATCTTGAACGGCGTGGCCAGACAAGCGCTGGTGGTAGAGGACATGCCCCGCGTTACCATAAACGGCCCCATGCGTTTTGGTGCGCCTTTTTCAATGACGATCTTATGGGCGTTAAACAAATGGTGGGTTGATGGCCCGCCAGAACCCACCACAAGCCCGGTGCGTTCATTGGAAACATCGCTGTCTTCCAGCCCCGCATCGTCAATCGCCTGTTGCATGGCAATATAGGTATAGGCCGCGCCATCACCCATAAACCGGAAATCGCGTTTATCAATATGTTCTTTTACATCAATATCCGGCTTGCCCTGAATGCGGCTGCGAAAACCGTGGGTTTCATGGTCAGGCGCAAAAGAAATGCCGGATTTGCCGGATTTAAGCGAGGCATTCACCTGCTCAGCATTCACCCCGATAGAGGACACAATTCCGATTCCGGTTATAACGACTCGACGCATGGGTTTTCCTTTGTTCTGGTGGTGTTTGGCATATAGTCAATGATGTCGCAAAAAACGAGTGGTTTATTCCTGAAACAGCCCGACCTTCATATCGGTAACCGTAAAGGCCAGCTCTCCGTCAATTTTAACCGTGCCATTGGCCACGCCCAGTTTCAGGCGGCGGTCAATGATGCGGGTGAATTGCACGTCATATTCCAGCAGTTTTTTGTCAGGTGTGATCATGCTGGTCAGCTTTACCTCGCCCACACCCAAGGCGCGGCCCTTGCCCTGCATATTGCGCCAGCCAAGGTTAAAACCGGTAAGTTGCCACAACCCGTCCAGCCCCAGACAGCCCGGCATGACCGGATCCGACAGGAAATGACACTGGAAAAACCAAAGGTCCGGATGGATGTCGAATTCAGCGGTGATATGGCCTTTGCCATGTTCGCCGCCATCAGCAGAAACATCGGTGATCCGGTCCATCATCAGCATGGGCGGTGCGGGTAACAATGCATTGCCGGGGCCAAACATTTCGCCACGGGCGCATTCCATCAGGGCTTCTTTGTCAAAAAAGGTCGGGCGGTCGGTCATGGGGGCTGCATCCTTTGCCTGTTGCAGATAGCTTTATTTCAAAGCTGTAACATTTGCGCCCCATGGGGCGCAATAGGTCAGGTGATAATCCAGTCAATTTACAAGCCCAGCCCAGCCGCCCCACAATTGCCGCTGACAATCGTGGGGACGGAAAAGCCATTGGGTGAACTGGTTAGTGCAATCTCAAAATCACCCTAAGGTAAGCAACCACTAATTAAAAAGGAACACATCATTACGCCAATGGCTCTTATCGGTACTCTTCAAATGCTAACTGTTTACAAATTTATAATACCTGTGAAGTTAGGCAAAAATTAGGCCAACGCAAAAATTATGTGGCGCAGCAAACACTTTTAATAGAAAAAGTGATATAAGACTGTTTTTACAATAGGTTGAGACGAGGGTTAGAGAAACATCAAGGCACTTTGTTTTAACAAATAGTTAATTTCAAAATACTTTCGCAAATTTTTTTTAGCAAACTGTCGTCAATCCGACAGCACGCAAGGGAATCAGAGGTAAGAACAACCCGTTCAAGGCGTTAATGTGCCCATTTAATTTTAAGATGGGTTCTGTTGCTAGTATGGCTGAATTCTTTGGGATTTACCCCGTTTGAGTGAAGCAAGTTTTTACACGTAATGACCGCAGATACGCAGATCGACTTTCCTTCTTGGCGGCAGGAACTCTTTTTCAACGGCACACAATATTGTGTCGTAAGCGGATATTGGCGCCTTGAACACTTTTCCAACCGGACATCTTGCATAGGATAACCACCTCGAATACTACTTCGGCTATGCACAGCTCTATTGAAAACAGCATAAGATTTCCGCATCTGGCCAATTGTCGGTTGTTGCAAAATATTCCGGCGGATCTAAGCAAAGAATTTCTGAACAAATCCGTGGTAAAAACCTTTAACCACGACAAGATTTTTATAGAGCAAGGTCAGGTTTCAAACGGTATTTATCTGATTGCCCATGGCAAAGTCGAAATATCGCGGCTTAATCACGCTGGCCAAAGCGCCTTTATGTCCATGTCCGAGGTTGGCGGCTGTATTGGCGAAATCGAGGCAATTGCAGAAAAAGAATATATCGCCAGTTGCACCGCCAAAAAAGGCACAATCCTGTTATTTTTGCCAAGGCTGTATTTACACGACTATCTTAAACATCTGGAATTTGTCAAAAACCTGTCGCTAATTTTTCTGGAACGCATGGAAAGCAACAATTCGTTTCGCTCCATCGACAAACTGGACCCTGTCGATATCCGGCTGCGGGCCTATTTGCATTTTATGTCGAGGCGCACCGCAAAAATAGAAAAAAGTCAGGCGGATTTGGCGGATATTATTTGCTGTTCCCGCCAGACCATGAACAAGGAACTGGGCAAGCTGCGAAAACTGGGGGTGCTCGACCTGAAAAGCGGCGCGGTGGTTATACTGGATCGTGACATATTGGCTAAAGGCATTGACCACTAACCTAAAAGCAGTTGGTTTTTGACCCGCCCTGTTTTGCGCGGGCCAAAAACCGGTTACCGGTTCATACGGTTTTTAATAAGGTCATCGACCACATCTGGATCCGCCAAGGTCGATGTATCCCCCAAGGCACCATAATCATTTTCAGCAATTTTGCGTAAAATGCGCCGCATGATTTTACCCGAACGGGTTTTGGGCAGGCCCGGTGCCCATTGCAACAGATCAGGCTTGGCGATTGGCCCGATTTCCTTGCGCACCCATTGTTGCAGCTCTGCCCGTAAATCATCGGTATATTCCTGGCCCGCCATCAGGGTGACATAAGCATAAATGCCTTGGCCTTTGATGTCGTGCGGGTATCCCACCACGGCAGCTTCGGAAACTTTTGGATGGGCAACAAGCGCTGATTCGACCTCGGCGGTGCCCATGCGGTGGCCCGATACATTGATCACATCATCCACACGGCCGGTGATCCAGTAATAGCCGTCCGCATCCCGTTTGCAGCCATCGCCTGAAAAATAATAACCTTTGTAATCGGCGAAATAAGCGCTCAGGAACCGTTCGGGGTTTTCATAAACCCCGCGCATCATGCTCGGCCAGCTTTCGCGCATGCATAACACACCCTCGGCAACTGTTGTGGTGATTTCCTGTCCGGTTTGGGGGTCCAGAATTATCGGCTCAATGCCAAAAAACGGGCGTGTGGCCGAACCGGGTTTCAGCACCGTGGCCCCCGGTAGCGGTGTTAACAAAATACCACCGGTTTCGGTTTGCCACCATGTGTCGACGATGGGGCAATTGCCCTTGCCGATGGTGTGGTAATACCATTCCCATGCCTCGGGGTTAATAGGTTCGCCAACCGAACCCAATGTGCGCAAGGATGACAGGTCTTTGCCTTCAACAAAACTGTTGCCTTGGGCCATCAATGCGCGAATGGCGGTGGGGGCGGTATAGAAAATATTGACCGAATGTTTTTCGCAAACATCCCAGAAACGCCCCGCATCGGGATAGGTTGGCACCCCTTCAAACATCAGCGTTGTCGCACCGTTGGCCAGCGGTCCATAGACAATATAGCTGTGGCCGGTGACCCAGCCCACATCTGCCGTGCACCAGTAAATATCGCCATCATGGTAATCAAACACATATTGATGGGTTATGGATGCATATAAAAGATACCCGCCGGTGGTGTGAACCACGCCTTTGGGTTTGCCGGTGGAGCCCGATGTATAAAGGATAAACAACGGGTCTTCGGCATTCATCGGTTCAACCGGACAATCGGTGGATGCCTTTGCGGTCTCGGTAGCATAGTCATAATCACGGCCGGATTTCAGGCCGGTATCCGCGCCGGTGCGTGCCACCACAAGCGTAGTAACATCACCGGAAATTTTCAGCGCTGCGTCAACATTGGCTTTTAGCGGCGTGTTGCGACCACCGCGCGGGGCCTCATCAGCCGTGACCACCAGTTTTGCGCCGGAATCAGCGATTCTGGAACCCAGTGCCTCGGGCGAGAACCCTGCAAAAACAATCGAATGCACCGCTCCGATGCGCGCGCAAGCCAGCATCGCATAAGCCGCCTCGGGGATCATCGGCATGTATAGAACCACACGGTCGCCTTTGGTTACGCCCAGGTTTTTATAAACATTGGCCAGACGGCTGACTTTTTCATGCAGTTCATTATAGGTGATTTTGCTGTCGATATTTGGATCATCGGATTCCCAGATAATCGCCACCTGATCGCCGCGTGTCGCCAGATGCCGGTCAACACAATTGGCGCAGACATTCAATTCGCCGTCTTCAAACCATTTGATCGACACATTGTCATAGTCAAAACTGCTGTTTTTAACCTTGGTAAACGGCGTGATCCATTGCAGCCGGTCGCGGGCCTGTTTGCCCCAGAATGCATCGGGGTCCGCAATCGATTCCGCATACATTTCCTTGTATTGCGCATCATTCAGGTGGGCGCGCGCGACAACCTCCGCAGACGGGGCATGTATATGTGTTTCAGTCATGATATTACCTTTGCTAGATCGCCAGATATTCTTCGCGAAGCGCCGCATTTTCCAGAACTTCGGAGGCTGAACCGTCAAACACAACGGTGCCGGTTTCCAGAATAACCGCGCGGTCGGATAATTTTAACGCCGCCACGGCATTTTGTTCAACAATAATCGTGGTAATGCCCAAATCCTTGATTTCAAGCAAGGTTTTTTCGATTTCCTGAACAATTACCGGTGCCAGACCCTCAAAGGGTTCGTCAAGCAGCAGCAATTTCAAATCGCGCGCCAAAGCACGGCCAATGGCCAGCATTTGCTGTTCGCCCCCCGAAAGGGTGGTGCCTTCTTGTTTGCGCCGCTCGCCCAGACGGGGGAACAGCTCAAATATGCGGTCAACCGACCAGCCCATCGGCGGGGCGATCTGGGCCAGTTTCAGGTTTTCCTCAACGGTCAGGCCCTGAATAATGCGCCGGTCTTCGGGCACCAGCCCGACACCGGCCCGCGCTGCTTCATAGGCCTTTTTGTCATGCAGGGATTGATGGTCAAGCCAGATTTCACCTTTGGTCAGTTCCGGGTCAGCCAAACGGGCAATGGTGCGCAGGGTGGATGTTTTTCCAGCACCGTTGCGCCCCAACAGCGCCAGAATCTCGCCTTCGTGGATGTTGAAGCTGACCCCTTGCACGATATAGCTTTCGCCGTAATAGGCATGGATGTCATGCACCGAAAGATATGCAGGTCTGTTGCTTTCGTCGTTCATACTTCGGCCTCCCCAAGGTAAGCTTCCCGGACTTTCGGGTGGGTTTTGATGTTTTCGGGCAGGTCTTCGGCGATAATCGCACCTTGGGCCAGCACCGATATGGTGGTAGCAAGGCTGAACACCACATGCATATCATGTTCGATAATCACCATGGTAATGCCGCGCGATTCAGAAATATGTTTCAGCAGATCAATGGTGTTGTTGGTGTCGGCCCGCGCCATACCGGCGGTGGGTTCATCCAGCAACAGCAATTTCGGTTCCTGAACCAGACACATGGCCATTTCAAGGCGGCGTTTATCGCCCCGCGACAAAGACCCAGCATGCTGGGATATTTTTTCTTTCATGCCCATGTCTTCCAGCACGGTTTCGGCCTGTATGCGGATTTCGGAATCGCGCGAGACCCGTGCAAAAGCGTTGATCTTGAACGCCCCGTCACGGTGTGCATAACAAGGAATCATCACGTTTTCCATCACAGTCAGTTCGGCAAATATCTCGGGGGTTTGAAACACCCGCGCAATGCCCAGCTGGTTGATCTGGTGGGGTTTTTTGCCCAGCACTGCCTCGCCCTCAAACAACACCGATCCCGTATCCGGTTTCAGCTTGCCGATCAGGCAATTCAGAAAGGTTGATTTACCCGCACCATTCGGGCCAATGATGGCATGCACCGAACCCTGTTCGACATTCAGGTCAACATTGTTCAGCGCGTGCAACCCGCCAAAATGTTTGTTGACATTGCTTACTTCGAGAATGCCCATTGTTAAGCCTCCTGCTTGGTTTTGCGCCGGAACAACCCGCCGATACGTTTGGCACCATCGACCAGACCGCCGGGCAGAAAGATAACCACCAGCATGAACAACGCCCCCAATGTCAGATGCCAGCCCTTGCCGACAAACGGATAGATGATCATTACAATAAAGTTCTCCAGCCATGTGGGCATGAATGAAAACCAGCCATGCAAGACCACGGCGTTGATTTTGGAAAAGATATTTTCAAAATATTTGATAAACACCGCCCCCAGAACCGGACCGGTCAGGGTGCCCATACCGCCAAGCACAACCATCAACACAACCTCTCCGCCCACTGTCCATTGCATGCGTTCAGCCCCCGCAAGCGGGTCCATTGTGGCCAACAGCCCGCCTGCAAGCCCTGCAAACATGCCCGAAATAACAAAAGCCGCAAGCGTATAGGGGCGCGAACTTATGCCGGTATAATTCAGCCGTGTCTGGTTGGTTTTAATCGCGCGCAACATCATGCCAAAGGGCGAACGAAAGATCCGGATCGCGATGTAAAAAGACAGGATCAGGAAAAACGCACTGACATAGAACCCGTAATTGAATTGCAATTCATAGCCCATAAAGGTGGGGTTCCAGAATACTTCGCGCATTTCCAGACCAAACAGGTTGGTCGAGGGCAACACGCCTTCAACCGGGGCGGCATCCAGTATGCGTGGATCATCAAGGCGCAATTGCAGGCCGGTTTCACCATTGGTCAGCGGGGTTAGCACCGAATAAGCGAGGTTATAGCTCATCTGGGCGAAAGCCAGCGTTAGAATGGAAAAATAAATCCCCGAGCGGCGCAGGCTGACATAGCCGATCAGCAGGGAAAACAGCCCCGCCATTGCCACAGCCAATATCAAACCCGGTATGATATTCATGGAAAGCAGCTTGAACATCCAGACCGCGGAATAAGACCCCACCCCCAGAAAAGCCGCGTGGCCAAAGGAAAGATATCCGGTCAGGCCAAACAGAATATTGAACCCGATGGCAAAAATTCCATAGATCGCGAAACGCTGCATCAAATCAGGATAGGCGGCACCCGTGGGGGCCAAAAGCAGCGGTGCCAGCAGGACGATGATTGAAAAAATCAGCAGCACCAGTTTATCGTTATGTTTTGCCATTGGTCTATTCCTCCATCATGCCGGCTTTGCCAAGCAAACCGCGCGGTCGCACCAGCAATACAATTACAGCCACCAGATAAATGATGATCTGGTCAATCGCGGGCAGGCCAATCGCGCCAAAAAGGTTCTTGATTTCGGGCATGGAGGCAAGGCTTTCCAGCACCCCCAGTAAAAATCCGGCCAAGACCGCACCGGGCAGACTGCCCATGCCGCCCACAACCACAACCACAAAGCTAAGCACCAGAAAATCCATGCCCATATGATAATTGGGCGGGTTGATCGGGGTATACATCACACCGGCCAAGCCAGCCACAGCGGCGGCTACTCCGAACATTATGGTGAATCTTCGGTCGATATTAATGCCCAGCAGCCCCACGGTTTCGCGGTCGGCCATGCCGGCGCGCACCACCATACCAAAAGTGGTAAAGCGCAAAAAAGCAAATACCCCCGCGATAATCAAAGCGGAAAAAGCAAAATAGATCAGCCGCCAATAAGGATAAATAATCGCGTTTTCAGCAAAACCGACCATCACCCCAAGATCCAGCGACCCGATAAAGGCATCGGGCGCCGCCTGCGGAATGGGGTTGGCGCCAAAAAATGCTTTGACAATTTCCTGAATAACAATCGCCAAGCCAAAGGTTACCAATATCTGGTCCGCATGGGGGCGATTGTAAAAATGTTTGATCAAGCCGCGTTCCATAATGATCCCGATCAGGATCATCACCGGAATGGCCATCAAAATGGATAACGGCACCGACCAGTCCAGCAACGCTGTGCCGAAATCCCCGAACCACACCTCTACATAGGGCGTATTGACCTTTAGCGGATTACCCAGAAAATCTGTTCGCGTCGGGTCGATCACCACTTGGGAAATCGACAGGATTTTTGAAAATGTTACCGCACAAAACGCGCCCAGCATAAACAGCGCCCCATGGGCGAAATTGACCACGCCAAGCGTGCCGAAGATCAAGGTCAGGCCAAGCGCAATCAATGCGTAAGCACTGCCTTTGTCCAATCCGTTGATGATTTGAAGAAGTATGGCGTCCATGACCTGCTCCGGTTATGTCAGAATTTGAAAAATGTTGAGTTCAGAAAACCGGCCGCCACAAATCTTGCAGCGGCCGGAATTGTTTTTCAGCAAAACTTAGGTGCCGGGGTTACAAGTGCCCAGATTACCGTCGCCCATCATCGGGTGATCAACCGGATATTCAACTTGTGCGCGCGGGGTAACTTCCACGATTTCCAGCAAGTCAAATTCGGATGTCGGGTTTTCTTTACCGCGCACCACAAGAACGTCTTTGAAGCACTGGTGATCACCCGCACGATAATGCGTAGGACCATTGCCCAGCCCGTCAAAGTCAAAGCCCTCAAGCGCTTCGACAACACCACAAGGATTGTGGGTTCCGGCACGTTCACAAGCATCTGCATAAAGCAATGTCTGACAGTAAACCGTGTGCGCCGCCTGTGATGGCGGGAAGCCGTATTCTTCACCAAAGGATTTAACAAAGGCTTTGGAGCCATCATCCTGAAGCGACCAGTGCCAGTTGGTTGAACCATAGATGCCTTTAACATTGGCACCCGCACCACGGGCCATAAGGCGCGAATAAAGCGGCACGACGATCTCGAAGTTTTTGTCGTTGACCAGCTTATCCCGCAGGCCAAACTGAACCGCAGATGTCAGCGAGTTGATCATATTGCCGCCATAGTGATTCAGCACCAGAACATCCGCGCCGGAATTCAGCACAGGTGCGATATAAGAACTGAAATCGGTGGCGGTAAGCGGCGTTAGCACATTGGCAACGGTTGTCCAGCCTTTGGCCTCGGTCGCAGCTTGCACCGATTCCTGTGTGGTCCAGCCCCAGTTATAATCAGCCGTCAGGTGATAAGCGACCCGATCATTGCCATAGGCGTTTTCCAACACCGGCGCCAATGCGGCACCTGACATATAGCTGTTAAAGAAGTGGCGGAAACCATTGGCTTTTTTGTCTTTGCCCGTGGTGTCATTAGAGTGGGTCAAGCCCGCCATAAAGATAATGCCGGCTTCTTGGCATAATGCTTGCACCGCAACCGCAACACCGGAAGATGAACCACCGGTGATCATTACCGCGCCGTCTTTCTGGATCATGGATTGCGCAGATGCACGCGCCGCGTCGGATTTGGTTTGGGTATCGCCGGTAACATAGACAACTTCGCGGCCCAAAATGCCGTTGCCTTTCAGTTCCTTTGATGAAAATGTGTTCATCATCCCGCCATCGCCCTCACCGTTCAGGTGTTTGACAGCCAGCAAATAGGCGCGCAGCTCGTCCGCACCCTCGTCCGCATAAGGACCGGATTGGGGAACATTGAAACCAAGCGTAACAGTGCTGCCGGTTGGCGCATTGACGTAACCGCCATGGCTGCCAGCCGTTAGAATTGTCGGCATTGCCATACCGGCGCCCATTACAGCACCGGTTTTTAGCAACCCACGACGGTTCATTTGAAAATTAGACATGAATAACCTCCCATTCGTGTCGGTTTGTGACCGAGATTCGGTCGGCCATAATGGCCCATGGTTATTCTGGCGTGGTTTGTTAACTTTGCAATAACTTATTGTGTTTATGTGATTTTTTTGTAAATTGTTTATTAACTGATGTTAAGGTATTGTAAATAAATTTACATTGCACCGCGGCAAAGGGCTGAAAACACATGCGAAAATCACTGGCAGGAACCCGTATCCGCGAAGCGCGGCGCAAATCAAACATGACCCAAAAGGCACTTGCCCAAGCGACAGGCATATCTGCAAGCTATCTAAACCTGATCGAACATAACCGCAGGCCAGTGGCGGGCAAGGTTTTGCTGGGCATTGCACGGGCGCTGAAAATGCCGGTGGCATCCCTGACCGATGGCGCGGAATCTGCCCTGTTGGGGGATTTGCACGCGGCAGCGGCACATTGGGGGGATAGCAGCGCCGAAACCGGAACGGCTGATGAAATGATTTCACGATTTCCCGGCTGGGCGGGGCTTTTGGCGGGGCTTTATCGACAATCCCGCGATCAGGAAGCCGCGATTGCCGCTTTGTCGGATCGCCTTACCCATGATCCGTTTTTGGCCGAAAGCCTGCATAGCATGTTATCGAACATCACTGCCATTCGATCTACATCGAATATTCTGAAAAGCATTGACGACATAGAGCCGGCGCAGCAATCCCGGTTTCACAATATCATTCACGAAGAAAGCCGCCGCCTGACCGATGCGGCACAAGCGCTGGTGACCTATTTTGACCATGTCTCGGACCAAACCGGCGGTTCGGCAACCCCCGAGGAAGCGCTGGACAGATTTTTGCAACAGCACGGTTATGTTTTCCCCGAAATAGACAGCGGTGCTTTGACTGTTTCGGAAATTCTGATGCGGGAAGCCACATTGAAAAACCCCGAAAGCCGCGAACTGGCCAAGGGGTTTCTGGAAATATACGCTAGGGACACAAAACAAATGCCCTTGGCGGATTTTGCGATTGCAGCCAAAGAATGCGCCTATAATCCCGGGGTTCTAGCCCAAAAATTCAACACGGGCCTTGCCAGTGTTTTCCGGCGGCTTTCGGGGTTGAAACGCCGCGATATTGACGCGCCGGAAATGGGGTTGATTGTGGTCAATGCGGCAGGGCGGGCGATATTGCGGCGGCCTTTGCGTGATTTTGCCTTGCCGCGTCATGGCAATGCCTGTCCGCGCTGGCCTTTGTTTCAGGCTTTTGCGCAGCCAACCCGACCGATCACGGCGCGGCTTGATCTGCCCGCAGGGCAACAGTTTATTTGTCTGGCCAGCGCGCAGGATATTTGCGGCGAGGATTTTGGCCAGATGCCGGAATATCAGGCCTCAATGCTGTTTATATCAACCACAGACCTGCCCCTGATCGAAAGCTGGCTGCCCGCCACCGGCCCTGTGCAGGAAATCGGCATTAGCTGCCGGATTTGCCCGCGCAGCAATTGCCAGACCCGCGCCGAGCCACAAATTCTGGCCTCGATTTCAGAAACTGTGTGAAACGAAACAAAGCTCTCGCACTTTGGTTGGGCCTGGCCTCGCTTCGCTCGGCTTTGGCCCATTTCATTGATTTCTGACAACACCCTTGCTCTGGCGGCCATACGGGGCCTACACTATGTCCAAACTGGAGCGGATTTTTGTCAAAAATTGTCTTAATCATTGAGGATGAACCAAATATCGTTGAGTCCCTGTCTTTTTTGCTGGGCCGCGAAGGACTGGAAGTACATTCTGAAAATAATGGTGCGGCAGCGATGGAACAGATTGACCAAACCAAACCGGACCTTGTTATTCTGGATGCAATGCTGCCCAACCGATCCGGGTTTGATATTTTGCGCGACATCAAAGCCAGCACCGCGCCCATGCCCCGCGTGCTGATGCTAACCGCCAAAGGCCAGCCGCGTGACCGGCAAATGGCAACCGAAATCGGAGTTGATCTGTTTATGACCAAACCTTTTTCCAACGCCGAGATTGTATCCGAAATTCGCAGATTGCTGGGCATATGAACAACCCGAAAAAGCCCGATCTGGCCCAACGGGCCTATCGGCGCAAAAAGATCAAAGACGCTGCGCTGGTTTTGCCGCTTTTGGGGGCGTTTTTGCTGGCCTCTCCATTCATTACGATTTTTGCCACTGACGGGTATATCTTTGGCCTTCCCCTGCCATTTATCTATATTTTTGGCGTCTGGCTGTTTCTGGTGATTGCGGCGCGCCGTATGGCGCGACTGCTAAGCGAGCCGTAAATGTTATCGTTTAACGCGCTGCTGGCCGTCAGCCTTGGCTATGTGGTGATGCTGTTTGGCATTGCGTTCTGGGCTGAACACCGCGCCAATGCGGGGCGGCTTGGCTGGCTGAGATCACCTTTTGTTTATACGTTAAGTATCTCGGTTTATTGCACCGCATGGACATTTTACGGCGCAGTGGGGTCCGCCGCACGCAACGGGTTGGAGTTTATCACTATTTATCTGGGACCAACGCTGGTGTTTATCGGCTGGTGGTGGTTGTTGCGCAAATTGCTGCGGGTCGGGCGGGCGCAGCGCATAACGTCAATAGCTGATCTGATTTCATCGCGCTATGGCAAAAGCACCACTTTGGCGGTGCTGGTTACATTGCTGGCAGTGATCGGATCAACGCCCTATATCGCGCTGCAGCTACAATCCATTACCCTCAGTTTTTCGGTATTTGCCGAAGATGGCGGTAATGCCAATTATACCGCTTTCTGGGTAGCCGCCGGGCTGGCTGTATTTACGATTGTATTTGGCACCCGCAATGTCGATGCAAATGAGCGCCACCACGGGGTGGTCACCGCCATCGCCATCGAGGCGATTGTGAAATTACTGGCGCTGCTTGCTGTGGGTATTTTTGTGGTCTGGGGGTTTGCGGGCGGATTGCCGGAAATATTTGCCATGGCTGATGAAAACATGCTGCGCACCGAAAAAATATTCACCTCGCGCTGGATCACCCTGACATTTCTGTCAGCCGCCGCCATCATTACCTTGCCGCGTATGTTTCAGGTGATGGTGGTTGAAAATGCCGATGAAAAACATCTGGCTACCGCCAGCTGGGCCTTTCCGGGGTATCTGTTATTGATCAGCCTGTTTGTGCTGCCCATTGCCATTGCCGGTAATGCGCTGATGCCGGCAGGGGCCAACCCCGACCTGTATGTGCTGACCGTGCCGCTTAGTCAAGGCCGCGAAACGCTGGCGCTGCTTGCTTTTCTGGGCGGGTTTTCCTCGGCTACTTCGATGGTGGTTATTGCCGCGATTGCGCTTTCCACCATGGTATCCAACCATATTATCACGCCGCTTTGGCTCTCGCTTAGCCCGTCGCGCACCGCCACCAGCGGCGATATTCGCAGTGTTTTGCTGGTGTCGCGCCGCCTGAGCATTGCCGGTATTTTGCTGCTGGGATATTTTTATTTCCGCATTACCGGCGGGTCCGCGGCGCTGGCCTCGATCGGGCTGATCGCATTTGCGGGCACCAGCCAGATCATGCCCAGCCTGCTGGGGGGCTTGTTCTGGCGGGGTGCCACCCGTTCGGGCGCGCTTGTCGGTATTTCGGCCGGATTTCTGGTCTGGGCCTATACCTTGTTTTTGCCCAGTTTCGAGGGTGCTTTTTTGCTGTCGGATTCCCTGATCGAAAATGGCCCGTTCGGTATTGCCGCGCTGCGCCCTTATGCGCTGTTCGGGCTTGGTGATTATGACCCGCTGGTGCATTCGATGTTCTGGTCCATGACCATCAATGTGTTTTTGTTTGTCACCATATCTTTGCTTTCCACCCCGCGCCCGCTGGAGCGGATACAGGCATCACAGTTTGTCGATGTGTTTCGCCTGAACAAAGATATCGGCGGTTATCTGGTATCGCGCACCGCCACATCCGAAGATCTGTTCACCCTTGCCCAGCGCATTTTGGGCACCAACCCCGCCCATCGGTTATTTACCGATATGGCATCGGAACAAGGCAAAACCAGCGGCCTGCCCGACCCCACTGATGATCTGGTGCAACGGGTGGAGCGGGAATTGGCCGGTTCAGTCGGTGCCGCATCGGCCCATGCCATGGTTAGCCAGATCGCCGGTGGCGGCACGGTTTCGGTAGACGAGCTGATGAAAATTGCTGATGAAACCGCGCAGATTGTCGAATATTCCCAACAACTTGAAAACCAGTCGCGGCGGTTGGAGGAAGCCGCCCACCAGCTTCGCCATGCCAATACCCGCCTGACCGAACTTGGCGCGCAAAAGGATGCGTTTTTAAGCCAGGTCAGCCATGAGCTGCGCACCCCGATGACTTCTATCCGGTCATTTTCAGAAATTCTGCGCGAAACCGATAATATCGACAGCGAACAGGCGCAAAGGTTTTTGGGGATTATTCAAGAAGAAAGCCAGCGGTTAACACGGCTGCTGGACGAAATTCTTGATCTTAGCCATTTGGAAAGCGGGCGGGGCAACCTGAAAGTCGAAGACGTTAACCTTGGGGATGTGATTGAGCGGTCAATCAACAGCACCCGTGGGCTGATCGACGAATCGGGCGTTGAAATCGCCCTGAATTTGCCGGAAAAGCCAATCATTGTTTCGGCCAGCTTTGATCGGCTTGCCCAGGTTTTTATCAACCTTATTACCAACGGAATAAAATATGGCCGTTCAAAAAACCCGAAAATCACCATTACCGCCCGCACGGTTGGCAAGCTGGCCATTGTCGGGATTCACGATAATGGCCCGGGCATTCCGGCCAAGGATTTTGAAAAGGTGTTTGAGAAATTTTCCCGATTGTCGGAATCTGCACTGGCAGGCAGTGCCGGGCTTGGCCTGCCGATCAGCCGTGAAATCATGCGCAATCTGGATGGCAACCTGACCTTGGAACCCAGCAAAAACGGCGCTGTTTTCCGCGTAACCCTGCCATTGGCAAAAAGCTAAGCCTGTTGCCACGCGGCCAGAATAACCCTGCCTGTCATCAGGTCCAGATGGGCGCCGCCGCCGTTTTTGAACAGGGTTATATCCGCCGCTGATTGCCGCGCGATACCCCCGTTTGCCAGATCGTAAAAATCTCCCAGAATATCATGGGGTTGAATAACGCCCGTTTCCAAAGGTATTTTTAATTCGCCGATATGATCCAGCGTGGTTTCGCGGCTGTCGACAAATATTTTGGCGCGGCGCAAAGCCACATCATCTGTTTCCCGCATATCAGCCTTGAACGCGCCGATCAGGTCCAGATGCTGGCCTTTTTGCAGCCAATCCCCCATGATTACCGGCGCGCTGGACATGGTGGCACAGGAAATAATATCAGCGGCTTTTACCGCCGCTTCCAAACCCTCCACGGCCTTTACCGATTTTCGGCTGGCAAAACCTTGCGCTGTGATAAAATTTCGCCCCCAAACCGAAATTTCGGCCAGCGGCAACCAAGCCCGATAGGCATCCACCAGCGATTCAGCAACTGTGCCGGTTCCGACAATCAACACCTGTTTTGATTCGGGCCTTGCCAGAAATTTTGCCCCCAGCAGGCTGTCGGCAGCGGTTTTCCATTTGGTGACCAGCTTGCTGTCAATGATGGCCTCGACCATGCCGGTGCTGTCATTAAACAGCAACATCGCACCATGAACGCTGGGCTGGTTTAGCTGATGGTTATCGGGAAAAACCGTTACCGATTTCACCGCAATGCCCATACCGTCTATCCATGCAGCGCGCGAAAGCAATGTATCTTTACTGCGGGTTATAAACTGATCCGAAATTTGTGCTTTGTTACCTTGATGGCCCGCCAACAAAGCATCACTCAAAATATTCCAGTCAAGCAGCGGGTCCACATCGTCAAACGAAATATAGGGAATTTGGGGCAAGCCTGTCTCCTGTTGTATCAAACCGGTCGGTTTGAAGCTTGACACATCTGCGCCAAACATCCAAAGCTAATTCCGTAAGGTTCCCCATTGGACGCGAAGCGTTCGGGGATGAAACGGGAATGCGTTAAGGGATTACCCATCTAGGGGCCCAAAGCCGCAGCCGCCCCCGCGACTGTATGTGGTTGGCGCGCATCATATGCCACTGGGTAACACCCGGGAAGGCGATGCAGCCCATAACCACAAGCCAGGAGACCGGCCTTGTGAAACGTCAACCGCTGTCGGGTGAGACAGCCAAGGAGAATACTATGAAATCTGTTACAAATACCGTCGCAAAAACCGATTCGAATGTGCTTTCGATTGCCTTTGTTGCATTGCTGGGATTTATCGTTTTATTCGGGGCCGGCTTTGCCAGCTCCGGGGTGATACACGATTCGGCCCATGATACCCGGCATATCACCGGCTTTGCCTGCCACTAACCATGTTGAAAAAACTGCTGACCAGCGCGATTTTTGCTGGGTTTGGTGCAGGGCTGATTGCCGCCCTGCTCCAGATAACTTTGCTTGTGCCCATTTTGCTGGAATCCGAAGAATATGAAAGCGGCGCAAAGATCCATTTCGAAAGCCAGCTACCCGAACCGTCCCTGACAGAAATCATCCTGCCCGAGATCGGCGCCGCCTATGCGCCGCCCAGCGCATTTTCGCGCAATAGCCAAACTGTTCTATGGACGCTTGGCACCTATTTCGGGTTTGCATTGCTGCTGGTTGCCGGGTTTGGCGCGGCTGAAAGGCATGGCCATAACATAAACGCACGCATTGGTATAGTCTGGGGGCTTGCCGGGTTTACGGCCTTGCAATTCGCCCCTGCGGCGGGGTTACCGCCAGAGCTGCCGGGCGCCTGGGCTGCCGATATGACCACCCGGCAATTCTGGTGGGGCTTTACGGTGATATGCACAACCCTCGGGCTGGCCGGTATTGCGTTTGGAAAACATTGGGGGGTCTGGGCAATTGCCATTTTCACCATAGCCATGCCCCATGTTGTCGGCGCGCCCCAGCCAGAACGGTTTGGCGGTGTGGTTCCGCCGGAACTGGCCGCGCATTTTGTCAGCCTCAGCCTTTTTGTCGGGGCAGCCGGATGGGCTTGTCTGGGCATGATTGCCGGCTATTTCTGGCACAGATCAAATACATAAATCCTTGGGGTGCGTGGTTTCCACGCACCGCTACCCGCCCGCAAACTGCGCTTCCAACTCAACACGCCGCTCATCGCTGATTTTTGCAAATAACACCTCGGGCACTTCAAATGCCTGCCCGACCGGCATGGCATTCAGGGCCACATCCAGATCATCGGGCCATGCCGCATCTGCCGCGCCCATCGCTGCCAGAATCCTGGCCGAGGCATCGGGAATAAACGGTGCGGATAACACCCCGTAAAGCCGGATCAGGTTCAGCGCAAACCGGATGGTTGCCGCGGCTGCCTCAGGGTCTTGTTTATAGACACTCCACGGGGCGGCGGTTTGTAGATATTCATTGCCTGCCACCCAGATGGCGCGCAATTCCACGGTCGCTTTACGCAGCTCGATCGCTTCCATGTGGGTTTGGTATGCGGTCAGACGTTTTGCGATCTCGGCTGTTACAGCGGTTTCTGCCTCGCCATATTTGCCGCCTTCGGGCACGATTTCACCAAATTTACTGCGGCAAAATTTTGTCACACGGCTAACAAAATTACCCAGCACATCAGCCAGATCCTTGTTCACACCGCCCTGAAAGCTTTCCCATGTGAAATCGCTATCGCTGCTTTCGGGGGCATTGCTTAGCAACCACCAGCGCCAATAATCGGATGGCATGATTTCCAGCGCCTGATTCATAAATATGCCGCGCCCGGCGCTGGTGGAAAATTTGCCGCCCTCATAGGTCAGCCAATTATAGGATTTTATAAAATCCACCAGCTTCCACGGCTCGCCTGACCCCATCAATGTGGCGGGGAATGAAAGCGTGTGAAACGGCACGTTATCCTTGCCCATAAATTGCACATAATGGACATTATCCGCGCCTTTGTCGGTGCGCCACCAGCTTTCCCATGCGGCATCCGTTTGCCCGTTGGCATCAGCCCATTCAGCGGTGGCGCTGATATATTCGATCGGCGCATCAAACCACACATAAAAAACCTTGCCTTCCATGCCTGACCACGGCGCGCCGTCAAATTGCACCGGCACCCCCCAGTCAAGATCCCGGGTAATGCCACGATCGCGCAGGCCATCGCCATCATGCAGCCATTTTTTGGCAATCGAGGTGGTCAGAACCGGCCAGCCAACCTGACGGTCGATCCAGGCGTCAAGCTGGTCACGCATGACCGATTGTTTCAGATACAGGTGTTTTGTTTCGCGGATTTCCAGATCGGTGCTGCCCGAAATGGCCGAGCGTGGATTGATCAGATCGGTCGGATCAAGCTGCTTGGTGCAGTTTTCGCATTGATCGCCGCGCGCATTTTCAGAACCGCAATTCGGGCAGGTGCCCTCGATATAACGGTCGGGCAGATAGCGGCCATCGGCATGGGAATAAACCTGTTTTTCGCTGACTTCCTCGATCAGGCCCGCATGGCCAAGTGCTGCGGCCAGATGCTGGGTGATTTCGCGGTTTCGTTCCGAACTGGAACGGCCGAAATAATCAAATGACAGGCGAAACCCGTCAGCAATATCTTTTTGCACCTGCCACATATCTGCGCAAAATTCAGCCACGGGTTTATCAGCCTTGGCCGCCGCCAGTTCCGCCGGTGTGCCATGTTCATCGGTGGCGCAAATAAACATTACCTCATGGCCACGCAGGCGCATATAGCGCGCATAAGCATCGGATGGCAGCTGCGAGCCAACCAGATTGCCCAGATGTTTGATGCCGTTGATATACGGAAGTGCGGAGGTAATGAGAATACGCGCCATTTTGATGCCTTTTGTTTTGCAAATACCCTTTACCCCAGCCCCTGCAAAACCTCTAGCAAAATTCCTGCAGGGTTTGTGCATCTTCCCGCATCGCAATAAACGTTAAATTTATTGTTAATTTCTTGTTAATAGTTTACACTTCGATTCTATATTTAACTTGCCAAGGAATATTAACCATGAAAACGAAATTATTCGCAATTATTACTTGTTTTGTTTTTCCGTCTATTGTGATCGCTGACGGGCACACAAATTCGAGTGCAAACTGGGCAGGGTTTTACGCCGGCGGGCTGGTCAGCCTTGATGGCGGAACCTATACTTCCTCTTTAAATGGTGGACCTCCGCAAGATCCTGCGCTTGCTTTTGATGCAGCTACGGGGTTTGGCGGATTTTTCGGCTATAACATCCAGAATGGTTCGATGGTTTATGGCGGTGAATTGGCATTCACCAGCTCGCAACAGGTTTCCACAAACTTTCCCGGAAGCTCCTTTACAGGATCATTGGACGCAAAACTCCGGGTTGGTCAAAGCACTGGCAGCGCCCTGATTTATGGGGTTTTAGGCTATTCATTTAATGAATTTGTATCCGGCGGTAACGGTAATTTTGCAACGCAGGGGCTTGCCTTTGGTGCAGGCGTTGATGTGATGGTTACAGACCGGATATTTGTTGGTGGCGAGTTTTTAATTCGCAACCTTGCTGCGGATGGCACAGAGTTCCCCCAATGGCGGCTTGAGGCCAATACACAGTCCCTTCAAATTCGAGCCGGTATAAAATTCTAGCCTAGCCGCTATTTCAGCCCGGTTTTACCGCGTGAAAGGTCACATATTCGCGGCCACCATTGGCAAAATCATCGTATATCCATGATTCTTTGGTGCCCGCCCAAAGCCGCGCAAACCGGCACAAGCCAAACGGAAAACGGGTGTTAATCTGTTCTACCCGACGCGCATCATCCGCATCCAGCCCTTTGACCACATTTTTGGTAATATTGGCCGAGCTGATTTTTTCAAACCCCGCCGCGGTTAATTCTTCCATCCAAAGCGTCATTTCCTCAGCAGCATCGGAACCGGACGGGGTGAAATCCGTATATAAAAAACTGCCGCCGGGGGTTAGCACCCGCAT
>Ga0256839_1001894_pt1 | contig 24484 bp, 15 predicted proteins | sample 354166metaG_FD_185968 | JGI IMG/M metagenome (GOLD analysis project Ga0256839, IMG submission 185968) | Hydrothermal vent microbial communities from Mid Atlantic Ridge, Atlantic Ocean - 354-166 | ecosystem: Environmental > Aquatic > Marine > Hydrothermal vents | place: Atlantic Ocean: Mid... | reverse complement strand
GAGCAGTTGTTCAGCCTCATGGTGGCCCGGGACCTCCAGCGCTGGCAGGGGCAAGAGCCCCAGGTAGCGATGACGCTGCCGATCCTTGTCGGCACCGATGGCGTGCGCAGAATGGGCAAAAGTCTGGGCAACTACATTGGGATCGCCGAGCCACCGGACGAAATGTTCGGCAAGATCATGAGCATACCCGATCACGTGTTGCGCTCCTACTTTGAGCTGCTCACCGACGTCCCCCCGGAAGAGCTGGATCGGCTCCTGGCTCCGGACAGAAACCCTCGCGACGCCAAGGAGTACCTCGCCAAACTCATCGTTGGGGAGTACTGGGGGCAGGAAGCCGCAGAACGGGCGGCTCAGGAATTCATCCGCCGCTTCCGCTACGGTGAAGACCCGAGCGAGATCCCGGAAGTGTCGATTCCAGCAACCGAGCTGAAAGAGGGACGGATCTGGATTTGCCGGCTGCTGAACCTGGCGGGGCTGGCCAGCAGTAACAGTGATGCACGGAGGCTTGTGCAGCAAAAGGCGGTCCGAATTGGGACGGAACGGGAACTGGTCGCGGATCCGCACGCCGAAGTGGACGTCTACGACGGTCTCATTGTCCGGGTAGGCAAGCGCAGAATCGCGCGGATCCGTCTTACCTAGCGCCGGCTTCCCTCCTGCCGGGAGATGCCAGAAACGCGGTCGGTGGCCGTGTTCCGCGTGGCGGGGCTCAGCCGGGATGGTTGATCGCATGTGCGGCCGTTGCGGCCCCAGGAGTTGACGGGAGCAGGGTTGCGAATAGCGGAGCAGCAAAATGGCGTCGACGCAATACGGTTTCGCCATCGTCGGTTGCGGCATGATCGCGGAGTACCATGCGCGAGCGATCCAGGAAATTCCAAACGCGCGGTTGGTGGCCGTGCAGAGCCGCAATCGTGCCAACGCCGAGCGTATCGCTGCGCTCGTTGGGGGCTGTGACATCTACACAGACCTTGACGAGATGCTCAGGCGAAAGGACATCCATATCGTGAACGTCTGCACGCCGAGTGGTGCCCACATGGAGCCCGCCGTCGCAGCTGCGGAAGCGGGCAAGCACGTGGTGGTGGAGAAACCGCTCGAGATCACTCTGGCACGGTGTGACCGCATCATCGAGGCATGCGACCGTGCCGGCGTTAAGCTGTGCACCATCTTTCCATCCCGGTTCAGTGAGGCGAACCGGTTGATTAAGGAGGCGATCGACGCAGGGCGGTTCGGCCGCCTGACGCTGGGCGACACATACGTGAAGTGGTGGCGGACGCAGGAGTACTACGACTCCGGCGATTGGCGAGGCACCTGGCAACTTGACGGAGGGGGGGCTCTGATGAACCAGTCCATCCACAATGTGGACCTGCTCTACTGGTTCATGGGGGATGTTGTTGAGATCCAGGCGTTTACCGCCACACTCGCTCACGAGCGGATCGAGGTTGAGGATACTGCTGTGGCGTGCCTGCGGTTCAAGAGCGGGGCTCTCGGCGTAATCGAAGGAACCACCAGTGCTTACCCCGGCCTGCCGAAGCGGTGCGAAATCCACGGCGACTCTGGAACCGCGATTGTCGAACAGGACGCGATTACCTTCTGGCAATTCCGAAATGAGACTCCTGAGGACGAACAGATCCGTGAGCGGTACCGGCAGCTAGCCGCAGCGGCAGGCGGAGCTGCGGACCCCCGTGGCATTACTCACCATGGCCACATGGAGCAGCTCAAGGATTTTCTCCGCGCAATCGACCGCAACGAAGATCCCTTGATCGATGGTCGCGAAGGGAGAAAATCGGTGGAGATCATCCTGGCGATCTACAAGGCAGCTTCCTCAGGTCAGAAGGTGCGGTTGCCGCTCCCTGCCGAACCGAGCACGGATCGGCCACAGGGCCCACCGCAATAGCTGCCCCGCGATACCATGCTGGCTTGTTCCCGTCACGGAGGATTCTGGACATGCCACGGCGCAGGAAGGAGAGCCGGGCCCTGCAGTGGACGGTTTACATTCTGGTTCGTACACTGCTTTGCATCGTCCAGGCCCTGCCCCTGAGCTGGTGCTATCGGATCGCCGATTTCATCGCCTGGCTCGCTTTGCGGCTCGATCGCCGACACACGCAGGTTGCCCTGGACAATCTCCGCGCCGCCTTTCCGGGGCGATTCTCGGATGACGAGTTGCTGACGATCGTGCGCCAGGTGTACCGCCACTTCGCTGCGATTGTGGTGGACATTGCGTTCATCGTGCGGAAGCTGCATGAGCGGAACTGGCGGAAGCACATCCGTCTGGAAGGACATGAGCCGGTGGTGGATTTACTGCTGAGTGACCGGCCGGTGATCTTGCAGAGCGGCCATTTCGGCAACTGGGAAATCGCTGGATACGTGTTTGGCCTGTTCGGGTTCGTGCCGTACTCGGTGGCACGCACGCTGGACAATCCTTACCTGGAGCGTCTTCTTCGTTCCTTCCGAGTTCGCACCGGGCAAAGGATCATCTACAAACGGGGGGCGTATGAGAAGGTTGAGGCGGTGATGCGTCGTGGGGGCACGATTGCCCTGCTGAACGATCAGGACGCGGGCGCTCGTGGTTTGTTTGTGGACTTCTTCGGACGGCCGGCGTCTACCCATAAGGGACCGGCTCTTCTCGCCCTGCAATACTCGGCTCCCGTGGTGGTCGGTTACGCGATCCGCGAAGGCGACGGCTTGAAGTATCGCATGGGCACTGCGGCCATCATCGATCCCAAGCAGATCCACTCGGACGCGCAAACCATCCGGTACCTGACCCAGCGCGTTGCTCACGCGTTGGAGCGAACGATCCGGACAGCGCCCGAGCAGTACCTGTGGTTGCATCGGCGGTGGAAACACCAACCGTCCCGCCGCGCCGCCCGCCGGGCTGCGTAGGCTACGGCGGACCGATGCGCTCGCACGGATCGGACCAATCGGACGGATCGGACCGATCAGTCCGATATCATTATTGGTCGAACCTTACGGAGTGACCCGATGCCTGACGACTTCGTTGCTGTGGCGCAGGTTGACGACCTGCCAGAAGGCCGCGGGAAGGAAGTGCGTGTGGGCGAGACACTGATCGCCCTGTTCCGTGTTGGGGACAGAGTGTATGCGATCGACGCGATTTGCCCGCACCGGGGCGGACCGCTTGCCGAGGGCCCCCTGGAGGGGACCGTGGTCACGTGCCCGTGGCACGCCTGGCAGTTCGACGTCGCTACAGGGCAAAATCTGCGCAACCCTGCCTCCCGTGTGACTTGCCACGAGGTCCGAATCGAAGGCAACACGGTGTACGTGAAGGTTTCGTCCTGATCAGCTCAGGGGCGCGATATTGCTCATCACGGTGCACACCATCAACTTGATGGCCGTCTCGCTCATCCCCCTCGGAGCCTATTTGCTGCTCCTGGGGTTCATCAACGTCGCCGGCAGAACGGTCGTTTTGCCGGGGAGCTTGGATACGGCGCTGCTGGCTGGCGCAATAAGCGGGCTGCTCGTCACGGGGATCATTTCGCTGCTCTTCGAAGCCACGCCGTTGTACCGTTTCTACCGGCTGGCACCGTGGACGCCTTGGGCCGCCTACTTGCTTGCTGCAGTGGCCTGGATCCTGCACGATAGCAACCGAATCGTACTGTACTGTGTCCGTGAGAAGGATCTGGAACGGGCGATTTGGCGGGTGGCTGAAGAGCTGGGCCAGACCGTCCGCCGGGCCGGTACGGACCTCGAGTTCGTTCTGCACCCGTCCGAGGTAACCCTGTGCGTTCACTTCTTCGAGACGCTTGAAGCGGCAACCGTCCGCATCAGCGCACCGGATGCCCTGGCCACCATCCGCCGTCGATTGGCACGAGCCCTTCGAGAACAGGTGCCGGCATCCTCAGGTCCGCGCTGGTCCCTGCCCGGGCTCGTCTTCACCTTCGCAGGTACGGTGCTCGTGGCTTATCCAACCGTTTGGCTGGTGGCAATCAACACGCAACTCATCCTGCGACTACTTCCCCAATGATCCATCCGACCGCAGTCTCGGGTTGGCCTCGGTCGTCAGGATCTCCTGCCTGCGGTCAGCAGAGCGCCATCCAAGTGACGCGGCAACTGTACAACTCGACGGTAGGAACCCAGCGGTCGAAGAACAGGGTGGATGCCCGGCAACAGGGGCCCATCCAGGTTGGGCAGCCCCCTCGCCCAGGCCGGCACCGTTTAAGCGCGAACCACGGGGGGCATCTGTTCGAGTACCTGGTCCACGATTCCGTAATCCCTCGCTTCCTCGGCGGACATGAACTTGTCGCGGTCCGTGTCCCGCTCGATATCCTCCAACGACTTGCCGGTGTGCTTCATGAGGATCTCATTCAGCCGCCGCCTGATCCGGAGCGCTTCCTTGGCGTGAATCTGGATCTCGGTCGCCGTACCCTCGATGCCCGCCATAGGCTGGTGGATCATGATCCGAGCGTTTGGCAGGGCGTATCGTTTGCCCGGTGTCCCCGCCGCAAGGAGCACGGCGGCCATGGAAGCCGCCTGGCCGATGCAGTAGGTGGCGACGTCGCAACCGATGAATTGCATCGTATCGTAGATCGCCAGCCCAGCCGTTACCGACCCGCCGGGTGAGTTCACGTAGAGGGAAATATCCGCCTCGTCGTCCTCGGAGTGCAGGTACAGCAACTGGGCCACCACAAGGTTGGCCAGGTTGTCGTCGATAGGCGCACCAAGGAACACGATGCGGTCTTTGAGCAGGCGGCTGAAGATGTCCATCGCCCGCTCTTCGCGCCCCGTGCGCTCTATCACGAAGGGCACCAGGTGAGCCATGGTAGCAGAAGTGTGCGGTTTGCGTCGAGGTTTCTCTGCCACGGTCCCTTCTCTCCTTTCCTGATTGCGCCAGACGGCTCCGAGTCCTGGCGACTCGCGTATGCACCCTCGCTGCTAGCTCTTTCGCTTCTCGAGAACCTCGTCGACGATCCCGTATTCCTTCGCTTCCTGCGCCGTCATGAACCGGTCGCGCTCGGTGTCCTTTTCGATCCGTTCGATGGGTTGACCGGTATGGTAGGCAAGGATTTCGTTCAGCATGTGCCGGCTCCGCAGGATCTCCTCAGCGTGGATCTGGATGTCCGACACCTGCCCGCCGACCGCCCCCCAAGGCTGGTGGATCATGATCTTGGAGTGGGGCAGCGCGAATCGCCGCCCCTTCGTGCCTCCGGCCAGCAGGATCGCCCCCCCGCTCGCGGCCAACCCAATGCAATACGTGGCGATCGGACACTCCAGGAACTGCATGGTGTCGTAAATCGCCAGGGTCGAAGTAACCGCACCACCCGGTGTATTGATGTAGATGCTGATCTCCTGATGCTTGTTTTCCGATTGCAGAAACAGCAGCTTCATTACGGTCAAGTTCGCCACAGCGTCATTGATGACCCCCTCGATGAAGACAATACGGTTTTCCAGCAGGAGGTCACCAAGCGTCATCTGCCGCTGCCGCGTGTAGTCCCTCCAACGCTGCAAGCGCGGCGGCACAAAATCCGGCCACTCGAACTCGCGATCGAAATCCAGGTCCATAGAAACACCCTCGTTCTTGGTCCTGCACGTCCGAGACGGAAATTCTACGCGGCAAGCGGGCTCGGTCAGAGCACCACAGGCCGACAACTCTGATCAAGGGTACAGGATCGGCCGGGTGGGCGAAGAGCCGGGGACGCGTTTGGGTCATCCGCAAGGATCGGCGAGCCGCCAGTCGAGACCGAAGAGAGCACGGGAACGGGCCAGAAGGGACGGCCGGTTCCGGCCGCTCGGCAAGCTCAGCTTACCGATCGCTACCCGGAAAAACCGCTCCGTCACCAGAACCGGCCCTTGGACTAATCCCCCGTCTCCGGTTCGTCCGCGCGGGCAGCCTCCGGTTCCTGTTCTCCCGGCGGTTGCTCCTCTTGCTCGGCCCCCTCAGACGGCTTCTCCGGCTGGGGTTCCTCCTTCGGAGGTGGAATCACAGCCAGGTCGACAAAGTCGACGTTGGCCCGTTCCTGCGGCAACCGCAACGGCTCTTCGGCGGGAACGAACTTGCAGTAGTCCATGAGCCGCTGGATGACGAGATCCTCCAGGATTTCTCCTTCGATCTCGGAGAGCGTTCCCTCCCGTTCGAGCCGAGCCCGCAACCGACGAGGATTCGCTTTCGTCGCCTCTGCAAGTTGCCGGATGTAATCGTCGATCTGCTCTTCGGTCGGTTTGATGCCTTCAGCCCGCGCAATCATCGACAGGACAATGTGCTGCCGCAAAGCGAGCTCGGTCTGTTCGAGTAGATGCCCGCGCAGGAGGGCCATCTCCGAACGGATCTGGTCTTCGTTGTACCCTGCCAATTGGAGGCGGCGCACCTCGCGCCGAATCAGGATCTCCTGCTGCCGACGGATCAGATCCTCGGGCAAGTCGAAGGAGGTACGCTCCAGGAGCTGCTCAAGCACCTGCCTTCGAATGACGCGATCTGCTTCACTCTCCAGCCGTCGACGCAGGAGCGACTCGAGCGCCTCGCGGAATTCCTCCTCGCTACGCCAGTCGAACAGGTCCAGCACCGCCTCCATCGCGTCCGGTTGCAGCCGCTCAATCCTTTTTATCGTTGCTTCCACATCGACCGTCTTATTCCGCCAGGCCGGGTCAGCGGCGGTGGGCAGCACGGTCGCCTTCAGATGAACCGTCTCCCCCTTGCGCCGCCCCACAAGGGCGTCGGCGAAGCTGTCAATCCGCGCGTCGCGGAAGACGATTTGATCGACGACCAGGACCTCGACCCCCTCCTTCGCGGCCAACTCCGTATCACCGTCGCGCACCACCAAATCCAGCTCGACGCGATCGCGGGGCTGAACCGGCTCGTCTACTTCCTCGTAGTCGCCGTAGGCTTCCATCAACTGACGGACTTCCCGCTCAATGTCCTCCTCGGTAAGTTCCGGCTCGGGCCGTTTCACCTCAAGATTCTTGTAGTCCGGAAGTTCCACCGAGGGCTGAACCTCGGCCGTGAACTCGAACTCGAAATCCTTGCCGGGCTCGGGCGGATTCAACGCGTAGACGTCCAGGTCCGGTTCGTCCACAAAGTCGTATTCGTCCTCGACCAACTTCTTCAGTGACTGCCCAACCAGGAAATGCTTCAGCTCCTCCAGAAACTCGGTGCGAAACTTCTTAAACACCACGCTTGGCCGCGCACGCCCTGGACGGAAGCCAGGAAGGTGAATCTTTCGCGAGTACTCCTCGAGCTGGATGTCCAGCAAGCGCTGGACCTCTTCAGCCGGGATGCGGATGCGGAAGCGACGGCGAATGCTATCGAGCTCTTCGACATCAATGTCAAGCTTTTCCAACTCCCGCTTCGTCTGCTCCTCCTGCCCGACCGCCGCCGCATCCCCTTCCTGGGCCTTGGTGGCAACGGACGAATCCCCGGAATCCGCGTCGGAGCGTGCTTCGGGGGAAGTCCCACCTACGGTGCCTGTACTCTCTTGCTGCACGTTTGCCTCGTGCTCCGTCATCGTCACCCTTCCATACACAAGGTTGGAACCCTGCCCGAACTAAGAGAAGTTGGGCTCACCGGAACGTCCAGATCGTGACGCCCTCGCCCAAAACCACCGCCCGTGAGGGTCATACTAGTTTAGGCAGCGCCGGCGCATAAAAAAAGAGCGGGTGATGGGATTCGAACCCACGACAACCACGTTGGCAACGTGGTGCTCTACCACCTGAGCTACACCCGCATCCGGCCAGGCGACCAACCTATCGCCCGGCTCTTCTCAACAATATGCTAAGCCGTCGCCCTCGCCTCGTCAAGTGGCCCCTGGAGACGACCGTAGGCCGCCTGGATGGCGCACCGTTCCGCCAAGAATCGTAGGGCAGGCCTGCGACGGCCATGGCCGCCTCCGGGCCAAGCCACCGGCTGGGGCCGTTCGCGCCAGGCGGGCGTTTGTCTCGCTCGGAGGCCGTGCAGAACGCTCCACGGCGTATGCGAGTTCCACATCTTGCCGTTACAATGAGATGGAGTAGACGTACGGTCGCTGCCCGATCCGCCTCGCTCTGTGCGAGCAAGTGGGCTGGCGTCGTCGATGCCTGGCGCAGCAGCCCACAGTCGTTGTGCTTGGGTCTGAACCGAATACCGCGGGGGTCTTGCGAACCATGGCCCAATCCGTGAAACTGGTCGTCGTTAGCGGAGCGCGCCGAGGCCGGGAAATCCTGATTAAGTCAGACCACACCGTCATTGGTCGGCGACGATCGTGCCAGATTTGCATCCCGGCTGCGGATGTGAGCCGAGAACATTGTGCAATCGTGATCGAAAGCGGCCGTGTGCTCGTCCGCGACCTTGCCAGCAGCAACGGCACCTGGGTCAACGGCCAGCAGGTCACCGAAGCGGAATTGCGCCCGGGTGATACGCTCACCATCGGACCGGTTGTGTTCGCCGTCCAGTTTGAAGGTACAGGTGGACCAGCCGATACGGCCCGGCCGGGTGAACAGCCTGCCCTCGAGGCAGAACCGCTTGCGGCAGAACCTGTCGAGGAAAACACCGAGCCCGCTCTGGCAGTGACCCCTCCCCCCGCTCCCCCAGAACCGCCCACGTCTAAAATCCCCGCGCCCGCAGAGACCGAAACCCCTCCACAGCCCCGGGTTGTCGAGGAGGCCGACTTCGAGATCGTGGACGCTGAGCTTGTCGAAGACGCTGAGCTTGCCGAAGAGGAACCAGCTCAGGCCGGGGAAGACGAAATCACCCAGTTCTTCCTCGAAATCGACGAAGGAAAGAAATGACCACGGCGGGCCAGTAACGACGCCGGTGGCAAGGCCGTGGCTGAACTCGCACTGCGGTGGGCCGTCGCGTTCGTTCGAAGGCCGCGCGTTTTCGGATAACGAAAGGAGATGACCCAGAGCAATGCAGATCGTGGACGCGCACGTACACCTGTGGCACCAGGACGCGAACCGCTATCCAAACAAACCATGGGTGCAAGGTGACCTCCCCCCGATCGACGGCACAGCCGACCGGCTCGTGCCCGAAATGGATCGCGCAGGCGTCTCCTGGGCGCTGAACGTGCAAGTGCCCTGGTACGGCGAAGATAACCGCTACCACCGCGACGCACTCGCAGCGTTCCCCGGCCGGTTCAAGTTGCTGGCCGTGTTGGACGACCTGGAAAGCGAAGATGCCCCCGCCCGACTGGAACGCCAGGTCAAACAGGAGGGCGCCCTCGGTTTCCGCATCCACTTCTGCGAACCGGGCCGTCGGGATCAGGCACTGGCCGGCGTGTTCGACCCCCTGCTCCGCAAGTCCGCCGAACTGGGTGCCGTCGTCCAGCTTCTGGCCTGGCTGGAAGACGTGCCCGCAATTGAACGGATGGTCCGGGAGTTTCCCGAGACCGTCTTCGTGATCGACCATCTTTGCCACGCCAACGTGGCCGAAGCCCCTCCCTACCCGTCTTCCCAACGCTTTCTCGAGCTTGGCCGCCACGAAAACGTGTACGTGAAGGTCTCCCTCTTGTGCGACCTCTCCAACCAGAACTACCCCTACCCCGATGTCCAGCAGTTCGTCCAGACCATGCTCGACTACTATCCCCCGCAACGCCTGATGTGGGGGTCAAACTACCCGCTTATCCCCGAAGTGCGCAAGGAGCAACCCGTCGACTACGTGCGATCGCTCGAACTGGTGCGCAGCGACTGGCCGTGGCTTGATGAGAACGCAAAGGAATGGATTCTGGGCAAGACGGCGGCCACGCTGTTCGGCAGCCGAAAGAGCTGACGGCAACGGTCCCCTGGTGCCATGCGGGCGCACCCCTAGACCCGATGCGATTGTGCAGCGATACGTCGCTGTGCGGCCCGGTCCAGTCAGATGGAACCTCAGCACCATCATCGTGCAGTTGCACGCCGGGCCAGACCGATGGGGACCGGCCCCGGTTCCGCGTGGGCTCACCGATCGGCCCTGTTTCGACTTTCCGCGGTTGTACGATGCGGCCCAAGGGAGCCCCGACGCGGCCAGCAGCGACATGCACCGCGGAGTAGCCCGGCAGGAGCTATGAGGGGGAGGGCATGAGCCGGCGCGTTCGCTGGGCTAACCACCCGAGCTCTCCGCCTCTGCCTCCTTCAGAGCACCGGCCCCCCGCTGTCGCTCTGCCCCCTGAGCCAACCGTACCGCGTAAACAGGCGTCTCCTCGGCCGAGACCTGGTAGAGGAATTCGAGCAACGCTTCCCGTTCCTCCCCGTCCGTCTGGTGAAGTTGCACGCGGACCACTCGGGGCGGCGCCACCAGGAGTAAGACATCCCGGTGCGGTCGGAAGTAGCCCGGAGGCCACTGGAGCGGGACGATCGCGTCGGCGGCTAACCGCAGCGGACGACCTCGATTGAGTAGCTCCGCAACCAGCCAGCGCCGATAGTCGCCACGCAGGTAATGCGAAACCGCGCTGTCCGCGAGAACCTCCTCCAGACTACGGGGCAGTTGATCGGTGCCGAATTCTCGAACCAACTCTTCAGCCCATCGTTCCGTTAGACCGCTACCCACAACACCACGGAGCTCGCGCAGACAGGCATCGGCAATCTGTTCCGCCCACCCAGGACAGATCAGGTCGAAAATACTCTGCGCCCGTACCGGCTGCGGCACAGGCGTTGCTCCAACGGCGGTCAGGTTACGAGCCCACGCGACCACCAGGTCCGTGCTGGGGCGACTGGGCTGGCGGAGCGGCGGCGGGGGCACCGGCAGGCGGGGCAAGCGAAACGTCTGGATCGGGCGGTATGCCGCCAGCCAGGCGCCCCCGATCTGAAGCAGCACTCCAACCACCTCCAGGGCGATCTCCAGTGGGCGACCTGGCTGGAACCAACTCAAGTACCAGCGTGTCGCCACCCAGCACTGCCATGAACTGAGCCCGATCCCAATCCCGGCCGCCAGGCTACCTAGCAACCAGGGAAGCCTCCAGCCAAACGCCGAGCTCAGGTTGTTTTCGCCCGCGGCCCGGTCCGGCCAGAGCAACCGGGTTCCCACCCCAACCAGCAGCAACAAGCCCGCTACGGAAACCAGAGTGGAATGCATCTGGACCGAAAGGGCGCCGGGAACGAACAGGTAATAGAAGCGCAGAGGACCGAACAGGGGGAACGAAAGGGCCAGGGGGGCGAAATTCAGCAGCGTGGGAACCCGGACACTCCAAACCAGGACCAGCGATCCGACCAGGGCAAGGACAAACCCCAACCAGTTCGCATAGCGACCGCGAGCCCGAACGTACGGATAGCCTCGTCCGGGCTTCAACTGGACCAGGTATGGCCCTTGGCCCCATTCTAGCCATATGAGTCCCGCTGCCACGAGCAGCCCGACCAGAGCGGCGACGATGGGGGCGACGGCTCTGCCCCCCGAAGCCCAGAAAATCGGCACCAGCGCCGACGCAGTCGCCAAAACGGCCGCTATGGCGAGCAGAGCTGCCGCCACTTTGCGTGGAATCAGCCCGGGAAGACACAGAGGCAACCTCCTGAGTTTGCTCTCCGCGACCTGCTGCTCGACAAGCTCGGGGACTCCTTCGGGAGACGGCGAATCTGAGCGGGACGAACCCCCAGCAGGCCCCGGCCTCGCACCTCGTGCAAAGCCACCGACCGCACCCGCCCCGACCGCCGGCAACTGCTCATCCTGCACCGAGCCAAACCTGCGGGCGATCACCTGGTTCAACGCTCGATCGGTTTGATACCGACGCAGTTGGAAGGCAAAGGCCACCGTGCTCCCTTCCAGCTCTCCCACCAACCGCACCAGGAAGCACCGTGTCCGCGTCACCAGCTCGCGCCACCCTACCCCCTCAGCAAGACGCCCCAGACTTTCCCGCAATCGAGTGCGGACCTCGTCCTGGGAAGCATTGGGGTGCTCGACCAGCCAGTTGGCCGTTTCACGAACCAGGGCGGCGACAGCTCCGTCCGCTGCCGTCTCGTTCGATCGGCTGGCCCCCATCTCTTCCGCGACAAGATCCCGTACAATTCGCTCCGCCTCGCCAAGCCCCCCTCTGAGCCTGGCCACTCCGAAGCTTCCCCGCACGAGGTGCTCGGGCATCACGCGGCCCGGACTGGCCAGTTCTCCGCTCCGAATGTGGAAGGACAGAATGGGGGAACATCGGGCGGCGATGAACTGCGCCACCCGTTCGGCAAGGACGGACGGATCGGGCACCCAGAGACGGCGCGTGTCCTGGCTGTCCCCGCAGTAAACCCGGTGATAACCACGTCTTTGACAACCGGCCGCAACCCGAATGGCTTCGGCGGGCGAAGTTTCGGTGCCCGTTACCTGCAAGCGTCGGTCTGTAATCACGAAAAGCGTCACGTCGCTGCGACCCGTCTCTTGAGCGACCAAATCGGGCACCGCCTCCACGACGTCTTGAAGTTCGCGGGCGCGGAGATCGTAGACAACGTCCACGAACAGGATCGTGTCCGGCTGGGGAAACCCGTGACCCCAGTCCTGTAGAGCGCGGCGGATCAGCTCGCGCAACGTGTTGGGCAGATCGGTGGCGTTCAGGCCGCGTCGTACGTCCGAATCTGCTGCCCCCTGCGCCTGCCCGTCACGCTCTAGCGTGATGTCGGTGAGGTCAAACGAACCATTGCCCGAACAGGTCAGGGCGGCCCCGTACAGGGCCCCATTTCCGTGGGCGTCGAAAGACCGAACGAAGCCGTGGATTGACCGCACAACCTGCTGGCCAACTTCGCCCACGCCGAGCACAAGATAGCGGTGATGAGCGCGGAGACGTTCCTCGAGCGCGCTCAGGCGAAGTCGCTCCGCCAGCGGTTGGGAACGACCATTCCCCGTCACCCTGCTCACATTCGAATCGTTCGGGACTGCCACAGCCTCTGTTTTCTCCCAAAACGCAGCACGCCGAGCTAACCCCGGTCCCCGCCAATCCATTCCTCGCACTGGCCCGCGGATATCCCGTGCAGCGACCTCCTCCGCGGCAGCGTCACCAGCCCCAAAACCCAAAAGACGATCAGGCACCAGCAGCGGGCTGACCGCCCCTACTAAGCACGCGCACCAAACGATCCCGCAACTCCCTCACGGCAGCGAGCAGCTCGTGCGGCCGTCCGTCTTCGCCTTGCAGCAGAGCAATATGCGTCTCGGCGCCTTCCAGAGGCTTGATCGCCTTCTCGATCCCCGTTTCGGACCCGACGTTGTTCAAGACACTCAGGGCCTCGGCCATGGCACCAAGTGCTGCGGTTCGCGCCTTCAGGTCCCTTTGTCCAGTGGCCCCGGTAGCATCCTCGGCCAGCCCCTCTACCTCCCGAGCCAGGCTGCCCATGACCTTGGTCAGCTCGTTCACAATCTCCGCCACCGAGTCCTCTGCGATCTCCGAATCCGCGACTGTCTCCTCGCCCCTGAGGAATTTGAACTCTTCGTACCAGCGGTCGTCCAACCAGAGATGGTTGGGGCGCATATCGGTGTTTGCGATGTAACGCTCGATGGCTGCCCGATAGCTGTCGTAGTTGTCAATCCCCGGTACGGAGATGCCGTAGGCGAACTGTGCGAGCACAAGCAGCACATTCGTCTTCTGCACGTACTCCTGTGCGACGAAGGTCTCCCGGAGATTGTGGCCGATCAGGGGTCTGAGCAGCTTCGGGAAACAGCTCTCCAGAGTGTGCTGCGAGAACGCCACTTCTAGCGGCTCCTTGTATTTGCCCTTCTGGTTCATGGCAAGGCGGGGCTGGGACTGTTTCTTCAGCTCCATGAGCTTTGGTGTGAGGGGGTGTCCGGTAACCGCCTGGTTGTCTGAGGTCCCGTAAATCAACCGCAGGGATTCCTCGCAGTAGGTTTGCCAGAACTGGTCGAACGCTCGTTCCCTGTCGTTCAGCGCGCTCAGGACAAGTTGATCCACAGACTGGTCACTCACGTCGGACAGGTCGAGTAATTCCCGCACGGTGGGGGCAATGAGATCTTTCACGAACCTGCGTTTGATCTCCTCCAACGGCGATCCGTAGGTATCTCCATCGCGGCGAGATGACCCGTTCAGGTGCGGGCGGCTCGAATCAAGCTGCAGCGGATAGCCCAGATCGATCAGTCGGATGCCGTTCGGCACGGATAACGCTTCCTGGCCCGGGGCGCCGGTGGCCTGTCTTGGGGCGCTCGATGCGCTCCTTTCCAGCGCATCGACGCGGCTTTTCACCCACTCGGCCAGGCGGCCCAGGTACTCGCGAAGGACCTGGTCGATGACGGTCTGAGCCAGTTGCGGAGCGTACTTGTGCCAGATTTGCCGAGCTGCCTCGCGCGCCCGCTCAAAACTCGCGTACTCCTCTTTGAACTCGCCGACGGCTCTACTGCGGATCGCCTTCGCCCGATCGTCCTCGGGGAGCGTGCGCTGCATCTCGCTCAACACCTCGTAGTACGCACGGAAAAGTGTCACCGGTTGATGCATCCCCCGCTCCAGGGAGTGCACCGCTTGGTCGCAAAGGTCTCTTTGTAGATGGGCCAACCGCCGGTCGAGTTCAGCCGCGACATCGCGCCTGAGCCCGGCGTCCAACTCCGCAAGCTGCCCCTGGACCGCCTTTCGCACATAGTCCGCAATCTGTCTAGGAACCGTACTGTGTACGCCGCCGAGATGAAGCTCTCGGACCTCCTTATCCCGGACCTCTTCGACCAACCGGCGCAGTTCCTGCTTCGCTCCCGCTTGCTTGTCACGCAGCGCTTTTCGGTCTTCGGTGGCCAGTTCTGCCAGGGCGCGTGCAACCCACCATCGCACGGCTGCGACGTGCTGGCGGTTCAACTCCTCGCTCTGCGCGGCGCCGCAGGCGAGCCCGTACGTGGCGAAAAACCGGCGGCGTCGGGGCGGTTCCTCCCGAGCAAGAATGTCCTGCTGCTTGTTGTTGGCATCCGCCAGAATCTCGCGGCCAATCGGCTCGTAAGCAAACGCTGCCACCATCCGCCCCATCATTGCGGCCAAGGTGGCTCGGTCAGCAGAGCCGGCGCGGCTGTTGCCGTTAACCAGGTAGCAGAGGTCGAAGGGGGCTTCCAGCGGGGAAATCGTTCGCGTCTCTCCACTGCGATAGACGATCCGCACGTCGCTCCGGTGCCGGCTGGCCAAGAACTCAATCTGTTCGAGCATGGCGCATGCCACCGAGCGAAGCTTTTCCCGGATCAGATCCTCCCCTACCGAAAAGGCCTCCGGCAGCAACAGGTGCCCGATCACGTCGGGCTCTGACTGGGAGACCGATCGTCCCCAGTGGCGAACGTCGTAGGCCAGATCCAGCAACAGACCACTTCCCGTACCCCCACAAACGCTCGCACAGATGTGCACAAGAGGCCGGCCGGTCTGAGCCAGCACGAACTGCCCACTGTCGTCGAAAGCCCGCACCCGCTCAGCTAACTCGCTGGTGGTCAATTCGCGCAGGTTCCTGGTTACCTCCGGCTCAATGACCGACTCTCGAGTGAGAAAGTACACCACGCGGCCCAGGCGGCTCAACCCCTGACAACCGGAGCTGATCAAAGAAGAATCGAGGGGCATATCGTTCAGCCACGATAGGAAGGGAAAGTCCCGTTTGTGTTCGCGGTATTCGCGCAAGATCGGGCGCAAGTCGAGCCGCTCGTAAAGGTTGACAAAGGCTGCGATCGGTAACCTGCCCACCTTGGACTGTTCCTGGACGTCAGTGTCCAGCGCCAGAAAACGGATGAATGGGGGCACTTCCCCGAACACTTGCGTGATGAAGTGGTGAGCCCACTGGGCGATCACCGTACCGGTGCCCCCCAGGCCAATAATCAAAGTGGGCCTGACCTCGACCCCTTTCGCGCGATCGGATGCGATCTTCAAACTGGTCACCATTCTCGGTCCTCCGGGTCGTCTCTTTCCCCTTCTCCGCAAACGTGCGGCATCACACAGCCCCCCCGCTAGGAGGTGGCCAATACCTCCGTCCCCGGCCGCGCCGATTCTGCGCCCGGCGGAACCCATGTCAGGCAGAAGGGCAACGTCGCCTCGCCTTCACCACCGGGCCAACCGATCTCCAGTTTCCGATACCCTCCGGCGCCCGCATCCGGTGGCGTGCGGACCCACTTCCACTTCCCCGCCGGGTAGCGGACGCCATCGAGCTCCATCGCCGTGTCGCATCGCAGAAACAACAGCCTTCCAACCGCGTACAAGCGCAGGGTTGCTTCTTCACCTGTATGGGCGCGCCTCAGCCGAGCGGACCCACGCCGCCACGGCAATAACGGCAGTGTCGGTTCCTCCTGAAACAGCGACATCTTCGTGGACGCACTTGGCGAGGCCGGCTCGATCAGGTCGCTCTCCCAAACCAAAGCGGCCTGCAACGTGCGCGGTCTAGGCGTGGCCGTCCCGTCCACCGATGCCAGCCCGTTGATCGTAGGGGTAAACCTGCGGATCACCCAAACGATAGCTAGCACCCCGACCGCGATGCGCACAGCCCACCAGGAAGCTTTCATCAAAGAGCCACTTGCAGCCGGGACGGTCACCCGAACCGCGAGGACGTCACTGCAACTCACCGTACCCGACGGCTCACGCACCACGACCGCAATACCCAGCGTCTTCGTGATCCTCGGCCGGCCTCGAACCCAGCCCGGCTTGGGCGGGTCGTCGCGGTAAACCTCGGCCCCCAAGGCAAGATCGGGCACAGCTATCTGCTGCCGGTGCACCCGGTCGCTGGCCGACGGATTGCTGAGCACAGCGAGGACCTCGCGCCTGACCTGGTCCGGCTCCGTGGCCGAGGACTCCAGCACGAGCACTTCGGACTCCGCATCCCCCGCCACGACCCCAGGGATCTCTGCTTTTACCTCGATCCCGTAGGGACCTCTGGCCGTCGCCTTGACAAAAGATCCCTCCGAAGAACGATCTTCGTCAACTTCCCCCCTCAAGCGTAGAATCAAACGCTTAATCAAGGGGGGGCGCAACTCGATCGGCACGTCCCACTCGAGCAAAACCTGACTGCCGCTCGTCAGCCGGAGGCGCGCCGTGGCTCGGCCGGATTCCCATGAAGCGGGCGCACTCACCGCCTCACCCCCGCGGCAAAGAAGCCTGACAGTCCTGTCCTGCTCGGCAACCTGAATCGCGCCGTCCACAAACGGTGCGCCGCCCACCGAGTACTGGAAGTCCACGAGGCTCAGATCCTGAGGTAGCTCCCCCCTGGGCAGCAGAACCTCGAGCTGGAACGGCCAACGGATCGCCCCAGGGCGTAAGGGCGGCGGCTTGGCCAACCAGCGCAGGGGGGACTCCACGACCAGATCGACTCCTGCAGGCTCTAGGACGATGAGGTCCTGCACGGCGGCCAGCGTAAGCCTGTACTTCCAGCTCCCCGGCGGCCAACTCCCCTGCGTATTCAGGACAAGCTCCACGGGCTCGTTGGGGCGCACCTGTACGGTCTTTTCCCGCACCAATAACTCAGGTGCGTCGTCGCTCAACCGTTCTACCTGCACCCGAACGTCGAACGGATCGGCTACCGTGGAGGTCTCGAAACGTAGTGGCACGCGCACGGTACCGCGCTGCAGATTGTGGGGGAGAAGCACGACGCGCACCTGCGCCGGCAGGGGCCGTACTTTCTTGGGCTCCGGGCGCCGCACCACGGAGACGAGCATTTCGCCGGGAACAACGGTGACTAGGGGCGATGTCGCGCGAACGGGAAGACGAATCCGCCACCGCGCTCCTGTCGCCACCCCCTCGCGGGGAACATCAACGACCAGCTTCAACCGCGCCACAGGCAGGTCTGGGCCTAGCTCCGCCCGGTCGGGAGCTTCGACCCGAAGCGACGGCTCACCTTCAACCCTGGGTGTCCCGAAAACGATGCCTACGCCCCCCACGCGGCGCAGGACCTCCACGGGAGCCGACAGCACGACGGCCAACTCATTCTTGCCCAATCCCACGGTGGGATCGTCAACGGTCGCTTCCAGATGCACAGCCGTCGGCTCAATCGTCCCCACGATACGGACCCGCTCCGGTTGGAGCAACACATGAGGATCAGTCGCGGTAAGCTGCAGTTCCGCCGAGAAGGCCCCCGGCATAGCATCACCGTTGAGACTGGCTCGAACCTCCACGTGCTCCGTTTTGTGCAGCACGACCTGGCCACGGGAAATGTCTAACCGGACGCCGGAGCCCAGGGCGTCGTTCAAGGTCGCCCGCACCGTGGCGCCAACTCCCCTGGCAAAGTCGTCAGGCGTGAGCGTGATTCTTGCGCTTTCCTCCGGGTTTTCGAGAGACAAAGGCGGAATGCGGACAATCTCAGGAGCCACGACGATTCGGGGCGCAACGATGGTCAGTTTCACCAGCACGTACACCGCCTGGAGCAGGTTCAGCGGGTTCTCGTCGATCGCACGCACGCGAACGAAATACTCGCCCGGACCAAACCCGGCATAGGCCAGGCGCAACCGGGCGACTTCATGGTCCCCCTCCGGCTGGATCTGGACGGATTCGACCGTGATGGTCGCATTCTCCGGCAAGTTCTCACCTTCCGCATGAAAGCTCAATTTCCCCCGGTTGCGCCGCTTCAACCGGACCGTCAGGTGGGCTGTACCGTTTCCCGGGAGCCCCTCGATCTGAAGGGTGCGCGGGGAAATATCTCCGACCTCGAGCTCCCAGTTCGCCTTCAGCTCCAGCACCTGCCCCCAGGTGCGAGCGATTTCCTGCAGTTCTTTCTCCGGTTCGCCAATGTGGGCGTACCAGAAGACGAAGTCTTTCCCAGGAGTGAGATGGAGCTGCGTCGAGAGTTGTCTGACCTGGTCGAGCCGGAGGGTTTCGTGCCGAGGGGGATTGTTTTTGCCGTCGCTGATCAAGAGGACCAACCAGGGTGCTCGCGCCCCCCCAGGATCGGATCGGGGGCGCGCTTGAGCGATATGTCGCAGACCCGTCTCGAGCGCGCGAGCAAGGTTGGTGAAGTCCTGGTCCGGTCGAATGCTATGGAACACGTCTCGGGCCTGGCGGCGCCGCGCTGCACTAACCAAGACCCAGCTCCCCTCCACTTCAGCCCCCTCCCCGAACGTGACCAACGTGAGCTCGGTGTTGTCGGGCAATTCGGTGAGGACGAAGTCGGATAACCGTTCGATCAACTCATCGAACCCAATTACCTCTGCCGGCCCCCCCGGTCGCGCTGAAGGCAGATAGACTCGCTCCATGCTCCTGCTGCGATCAAGGAGGAGTACGACGCGTAGGGGCGTCGTTTGCGCGGGCACGTAAGGAACGCAAACGGCCCACGACAGCGCGGCCAGCAGGATGCTGGCAAAGAACGTGCGCCGCGGCATGTTCGGGCTGCTGCCTCTTCCCGTCGAGCTTGGCGCGATGCGTTCCACGCTATCCGGCTGCATCAGAGACAAACCCTTCTGCCAGGCTCTCCAGTTCGGTCACCGTTAGTTTCCTCAGTTCTTCGTCCGACAGGGGAGAAAGCTTGCCGCGAACCCAGCAATCGATTTCGCTCTGCTCAACGGTCCGCCCTGCTCGAAGAACCATGCTGGCACAGAAGCAGCTCAGAAGTCGGGAATAGACCGAACGCAGACCCGGTGCGTCCTGGCTGAGCGTGCGGAGCTCCTCCAGAGCAGCCTCGGCCTGGTTGTCCTGGATCAGGAGCTCCACCTGTACCAGCCGGTCGAGAAACTCCACAAGCTGGCGAGCACGTGCTACGGACGGCGGCTCGGGCAACGGCGCACACAGCGATGTCAACTGGTCCAGGTATCGGCGCAGCACGGTCAGCTCCTCGGACGTGCCGCGCAAACGCCACCGCTCAAAAGCCGGTATCTGCCGATCCACCATGCGGTTCACCCAGTTCGCGACCTCCTCCGGACGAAACCCAAGCCTCGCCAAAAGTTCCATCCTACCGCAAATTAGGCTGGTGAGTGGATCGAGAATCGGAGCGGTGGCCAGGTGCGTGGGCAGATCGGCCAGGACGTCGCCCAATCCAATGATTTCGCGCTCCACATCGCCCTGGATCACAATCCGATGAAAGTCGGGCCGATCGGGCAGCTTTGACGAAAACCATCGGGCCGCCACCTGGTTCGCCCATTCGGGCATGATTTTGGTCAGTCGTGCCAGTGCTTCGACATCCCGGGCCGACAAGCGGCGCGTGTGGCGGAGTACTCCGGCAAGGGACTCCGCAACCTCGCAGACGATCGCCCGAGTGTTCCGCGCGCGCTCCTCGGCGCTCTGCTCCAAATAGGCCAGCGCCCATTCTGCCCCCTGGTCGTCGGGGACAAGGGAATGCTCGGCAGGACCGATCGCCTCCTCTATGGCCCCCGTGTCACGGAGTCCCGCCGACTCATCGGCCAGCTCTTGCTCCAGCCGCTGAAGTGTGTTCTCGATGCCGAGTGCGAGTTCGTTCGCCGTGTGGTGTAACCTGGCGACCGCGGCCCGAAGCTCACGCGTCGCGCCGGTAAGCTCGATCGTCGACTCGGCAGCGGCCGCGCGCCTCAGCTTCGGCTCGAACTCGCCCAAATCGCGGAGGAACCGCGCGCGCCATTGAGCGGCCTCGACCGAGCCCAGAATGCCCTCCAACAGGCGACGTTCCTCATCCAGCACGCTGGATAGCCCGACGGCGGGGAGTTCCTGAAGGGCGGTCACGAGCGAACGGGCTACCTCACATCGTCCCGCTCCTAAAGCGTCCCACACCGCGCGCAGAAGCGCGGTGGCAAAGGCATCCAGACAGGAACTGCGGGACCAAACGTCTGCGGGATAGGGACAGACATCAGACAAATCGAGCAGCAGGAAACATCCGTCCTCCGGCCCCTCATGACACGTCCGCATCAATAGCTGTTCCACCCGCTGCCAGATGAAGCCGCTCGCTTCCGCTCCCTCCCACCGCCCTTCTCCCTTATCCCCCCTTTCCCCCTCGACTGCACGCTCCTCCCCGCCAGCCCCCTCACCTACCTGTGCCAGGTTCACGCCGCGCGTCAGCGCTTCCTCCAACAACCTCAGCCACCCATTCGCGCGGGCCACATGACGGATCTGCACCAGGTTCAGTACCGCTGCGGCACACTTCGCGTCCAGCACCAGACGGGCAAAATCCGAAACGTACGTCAGAATGCCGCGGCGAACGGCCAGAGCAGCGCGATTGTTCAACGCGATCCGGACCCGCCTGTCCTTCGTCTCCCGCCCGGCCAACGCGAGAAAAGCACTGTATGTGGCGATCGCTTCCCATATTTCGCCCGCGATATCCTTCAGAACTGCTCGGCACCACAGAACAGTGCGGTAGACCATGGGGCTAACCCCGCGCCAGACCGACGGCGAAGCAGGTTCGGTCAACCGACGGAGCTTGCGGAGCGTGCGTTCGGACGCCTGGCACAGGCACTTCGATCCGAGAAGCTGCTCGAGAAGCAAACCAAGCTGACCGGGTTCGAGATGATCGACAAGGGGCTCAGCATGGACCGCCCCAGGTCTCCTTGCGGGGGCGCCAAGGTCGAGCCGATCGGCTAGAACCAGCGAAGGAACCTGCTCCGAAGGGTAAGCTACCCAGCGGTCCCGTACCCAAACTTCTAGCATCGGCAATCGCCCCCTCCGTATCTCTAGCTCATAACACCCCCGAGGATACACAACCACACTCTACCACGTTCAAATGACCTCTGTCAAGGAGCCGAACGGCAGCATGCCTTCACCGCGCAACTGCTGTTACGACCACGGACCAATTCCGTACCCGGTGATCATCGACTATCATCAAGGCAAGAGGCCCAGATCGTGCGTAGCTACATGGCACCTTGGGGCGGTGGAGATGGCCATCGTTGAACTACTCCGCTACGGCAAGCATACCGTGGCCCGCCTGCGAGATCAGGACGCCGATACCCAGGCACTCGTGCATTGCACCTACGGCTTCAATCTGTACAGTTGGCAGGTACGGTTCCGGAACCGAACGTACGACCTCCTTAAGAGCGAGGACCACTTTGGAGAGCACCCGCGGAGCCCGAGCGGAAATGGCACTCCGCTGCTCTTCCCCTTTCCGAATCGCATCGCGGGTGGTCGGTTCCGGTGGGGGAACAAGACGTATCAACTGGAACGGAACGAACGCGGCATCAATGCGATCCACGGGTTCGTCCTCGATCGCCCCTGGTCGGTACGAATCGATGAGACCGGCCGCCTGCAGGGGGTCTTCCAACTTTCCAGGCATGCCCCCTCCCTGCTCCAGCGCTGGCCGTCCGACTTCCGCCTCACGTGCGCGATCAGGCTGAGCGGGACAAACATCGAGTTTGTCTTCCGTGTGGCGAACGTGGGAAACGAACCGCTTCCGTGGGGACTGGGAATGCACCCGTACTTCCGTCTGCCGCTCGGTCTGCCCGGCGACGAAAACCAATGCTTCGTCCAGGTTCCGGCGGGGGCCATTTGGGAACTCGAACAGTTCCTACCGACCGGTCGTGTGCTTCCGGTACCAGGGGAGCTAGACCTTCGAAAGCCGAGGAGACTGTCTGAGCTAAGACTGGACCATGTCTACACCGATCTCGAATTCGTAGACAACTGGTGCACCTGCCGCCTGGAGGACCGTGCGCTGGGGCTGTGCGTCACGGTGAAGTTCGACTCCATCTTCCGGGAAGTCGTTGTGTACACCCCTCCCACGCGCGGCTCCGTCTGCATCGAACCCTATACGTGCGCAACGAACGCCATCAACCTTCACACGGCAAACATCGACGCAGGTCTGAGGGTACTGGAACCGGGGAAGGAGACGTACGCGGGCACGATTCTGTTCCAGATCGGGTAGGAGCACCGGCCAGGCCGAATCAGGCAAGAATTTCACGAATCGGCGTCCCCAACGCGACCTGGTGGGGCCTGCCGAACGGATCGTAGATACGCGTCTCGGGTGCAACCCCTAGTGCTTCGTACACCGTAGCCACCACGTCCTCGGGCGTCACCGGCGCCTCGACCGGGTAGGCACCGTATTTATCGCTCTTCCCATAAACCGCCCCACCCTGAATACCGGTACCCGCGAACAGCACCGTATAGCAATGGGGCCAGTGGTCCCGCCCATTTGCCGCCGCACCGGCGTTGCTCGTCACCTGCCCCAGCCGGGGGGTGCGCCCGAATTCCCCCATCGCAACCACGAGCGTCTCGTCCAGCAACCCCCGTCGGTCGAGATCCTCGATGAGTGCCGAAAATGCACGATCGACGTAGGGCAAGAGACTTCGCGTTAGCAGCGGAAAATGCTGCCGGTGGGTGTCCCAGGACTGGTCGTAGCGGCGGCCGGTACAGACCGTCACCAGCCGCACTCCTGCTTCAACGAGACGACGTGCAAGTAGCATGGACTGACCGAGGTGTGGCAACCCCCCGAACTGTCTCGCCCCCTTACTACGGTCGGTTCGATCCGGCATGCCGTATCGCTCCCGCACCCAAGCCGGCTCCCTGGACAGGTCAAACGCGTCTCGCACAGCAGGTGACGTGAGCAGATCGAAGGCACGCCGATAGTACGCGTCCAGCCGGGCGATTGCCGCATCGGACCGTATCCGGCCCAGCGCACGGTCGATGTGCGACACCAGCGCACGCCGGTTCTTGAGGTCCGTCGGTGACAGGTCGTCCGGCAAGGTCAGCCCAGGAACCTTATAGCCCGGCACAGACGGATCGCCCGTCACGAAGGGATCGCACGCACCGCCAAGCCACCCTGCCCTCTGACCCGGCAAATCCCGACCATTGTTGGACATGATCTCCGGAATATGCACGAAGCCGGGCAGGCCTCGAGTCGGCCGGAGATGGGCGACGACCGCTCCGATCGGCGGAAGGTTCCTCCGTTCGTCGCCCAGGATCAATTGGCCCCCCCGAAGCGGTGGCCGTCCCGTCAGCATGTAGTACGTGCCGGCATTGTGGTCCACGACGTTGTGGTGAACGGACCGCACCAGAGCAAAGTGGTGCATTTGTCTGGCAAGCAACGGCAAATGCTCACAGACGTGCAGTCCGGGCACGGTGGTCCGGATCGGCTTAAACTCGCCACGGACCTCGGCCGGAGCCTCCGGCTTCATATCCCAGAGATCGATGTGCGACGGACCACCTTCGAGGAAGAAAAGGATGCACGCCCGCGCGCGACGACGCCTCCTGTCGCTCGCCTCGTCGGCCCGTACCAGATGGGCCGTGGTAAGACCGGCCACGGCCAGGCCCCCAACACGCAGGAACTCGCGCCGGCTCCGACCATCCCGGCATGCTAGCACTGGCGCCTGCTCACCCATGGAAGGCCACCCGCTCGGGGTCAACGGCTGTGGTCCAACCCGGCACAATTCTAGCGCAATCCTACATCGGCCCGCACCATAACGCCGCCGACCCCGAGTCGACAGCACCCGAGCACGGCGAACACACCTTCCGGACTGCCTCGTGTGGCTCCGCATCCATGTCCGACACCTGGGCCACGTTCCCCCCAAAGCCAACCGTCGCCAGAAACTGGAAAGCAGTCAGCGGGTTGTTTCGCCCACCCTAACCGCTCCAATCGTTAGAACCCGTTGCCCCAATCGGTGTGGAACCGCGGGCCCCACCAAGCCTCCAGCCGATGTGCAGAAGGGGTCCGGCTCAGCTACGCAACGGATGCACGGATGCAAGCGCACGCCATCACGCCTGGGACAATCACGGCGCCTCTGAACGAAGCTTCTCAGCATACCGGCAGCAACCTGTTCGGATTGCTGCTCCAGATCCTTGTGCAAGGAGGCTCCTGCTCCGCG
>Ga0256839_1001893_pt1 | contig 24487 bp, 17 predicted proteins | sample 354166metaG_FD_185968 | JGI IMG/M metagenome (GOLD analysis project Ga0256839, IMG submission 185968) | Hydrothermal vent microbial communities from Mid Atlantic Ridge, Atlantic Ocean - 354-166 | ecosystem: Environmental > Aquatic > Marine > Hydrothermal vents | place: Atlantic Ocean: Mid... | reverse complement strand
TCGACTTCAACCTCGCTTACAACCCCTACTGCGCCTATGTTGACGGGTACAGTTGCCCCTTTCCGCCCAAAGCCAACATCCTCAAGGTTGCTATCGAAGCCGGGGAGAAGACCTATCATGAATAATTACCGATTAATCCTGGCCCAGGCCTGCCTGAATAGGCTTAAATTATTACTTTTGCTCACTTGATAACCGGCCCAAAGAAAACTAGCAGATGAAGATTTCATTCAATTGGCTTAAAGAATACATTGCCCTGAAAGATACCCCCGAACAGGTAGCCGAAGTGCTTACCGCTACCGGGCTGGAAGTGGAAGGCCTGGAAAAAATTGAAAGTGTGCGGGGTGGCCTGGCCGGCCTGGTTATCGGTAAAGTGCTTACCTGCGACCAACACCCCAATGCCGACCGGCTGCAGGTGACCACCGTGGATATCGGCACCGGCACCCCGGCCCGAATTGTTTGTGGCGCCCCCAATGTGGCGGCCGGCCAAACCGTAGTGGTAGCCCCTGTGGGCTGCACCCTCTACCCTGCGGCCGGAGGGGAGTTTAAAATCAAGAAAACAAAAATACGCGGAGAGGTCTCCGAGGGCATGATCTGTGCCGAAGATGAAATTGGCCTGGGCACAGAACATGACGGCATTATGGTACTCAACACCCCCCTGCCGGCAGGCAGCCCGGCCGCCCGGCATTTTAACCTGGCAGACGACTACGTAATCGAGATTGGCCTGACCCCCAACCGGGCCGATGCCACCTCGCACATTGGCGTGGCCCGCGACCTGAAGGCCATCTACCACCAGCCGGTGAAGTGGCCCGATGTAAGCGGCTTTCAAACCGACAATAATAACCTTCCCATTGAGGTGGTGGTGGAAAACACCGAGGCCTGCCCCCGGTACTCGGGCGTTACCCTCTCCGGCATTACGGTGGGCGAATCGCCCCAATGGCTGAAAACCCGGCTGGAGGCTATCGGCCTCAACCCTATCAACAACGTGGTGGATGCCACTAATTTTGTGCTGCACGAGATGGGACAGCCCCTGCACGCTTTTGATGCTGCAAAAATTAAGGGAAATAAGATCGTGGTTAAAACCCTGCCGGCCAACACCGGTTTTGTTACCCTGGAAGAACAAGAAAGGAAGCTGGCAGGGGAAGACCTGATGATTTGTAATGCCGAAGAAGGTATGTGTATTGCCGGGGTATTGGGCGGATTGCACTCGGGCGTAACCGCCACCACCACCGCTATCTTTCTTGAATCGGCCTGTTTCTCGCCTGAGTATATCCGTAAAACAGCCCAGCACCATCAAATCAAAACCGATGCCTCCTTCCGCTTTGAACGGGGAACCGACCCCAACCTGACCGTGTATGCCCTGCAGCGGGCGGCCTTGCTGATCAAAGAAATTGCCGGGGGGCAAATAGCGTCCGCTATTGTGGATATATACCCTAACCCGGTCGAAGACTTTGTAGTACCGGTAACAAAGCGCCATATCAGCCGCCTGATTGGCAAAGAACTGCCGGCAGGGGAAATCAGGCAAATCCTTACCGATCTGGACATCCGTATAGAAAACGACCAGGCCGACTCGTTTACGGCCATCGTGCCCCCCTACCGGGTAGATGTGCAGCGCGAAGCCGATGTGATTGAAGAAATTTTGCGTATCCACGGGTTTGATAACGTTGACCTGCCCGCTACCGTAGGCGCTGATTACCTGGCCGAATTCCCGGAGACAGACCGCAACCGCCAGCAACAGAAGGTTACGGCCTACCTCGTGGCCAATGGCTTTTATGAGATCATGACCAACTCGCTTACCAAACCCGAATATGCCGGTATGGTGGCATCGCTTGACAGCAAAGAAAATGTGGCTATCCTCAACAAACTTAGTGAAGACCTGGGGGTGCTGCGCCAAAGCCTGGTGTTCTCCGGCCTGGAAATAATTGCCTATAATACCAACCGCAGGCAGAAGGACCTGAAAATATTTGAGTTTGGCAAACAGTATAAGGTACATAAGGGCAAGTATGCCGAAGAGATGCACCTGGGCCTATGGATGACCGGCCTGGCCGAACCCGAGCGTTGGGACAACAGCCGGCAACCGGTAAGCTTTCACCACCTGGCCGGCCCGGTAAACGGCATCCTAACCAAGATGAACATCAACGGTTACCGCACTGTGCCAAGCGCCAACCCGGTCTTTCAGTATGGCCTGGCTATCGAAAAAAACCACCGGCTGCTGGCCGAGTTTGGCAAGGTAAATACCACTGTGGCAAAAAAAATAGGGGTAAAACAGGAAATTTTTTATGCAGATTTTAACTGGGACTTGTTTTTAAGCCAGACAAATGATAATATCGTAGTTGAACGGGCATCACGTTTCCCGGAGGTCCGCAGAGACCTTTCTTTGGTCATTGACAAACACGTTCAATTTAACGACATCCTGGCCCAGGCCAGAAAGGCTGAACGCAGGCTAATAAAAAAGATCGATGTGTTTGATGTGTATGAAGGGGAAAACCTGGGCGCAGGCAAAAAAGCCTATGCCCTTAAGTTTATCCTTGAAGACAAAGAAAAAACATTGACCGACAAGATAATTGATAAAACCATGCACAGGCTCATGAAAACGTTTGAGACTGAGCTTGGGGCTTTAATAAGACAATAAGTTATGGCGCTCGAAAAATTAACCTCTGAAATTCAATCACTTGAACGAAAAATAACCCTCCTACTTAACGAATTCAAAGGCCTGAAATCAGCAAACGAGCAGCTAAAACGTCAGAATATTGCTTTGGAAGATCAGCTCAAACAAAAAAACGAGCAGATTCAAAACTTTCAAAATCAAATTAAAATTAGTAAAATTGCCGGAAGTGTAGGAGCAGACAGAAGAGATGCTTCGGAACTGAAAAAGAAGATTGACGATTACGTAAATGAGATCGATCGGTGTATCGCTCATTTAAGCCAATAAAAGCCAAACAGCTAATAGCTAATGGATAAGCTTTCGATAAAAATAAAAATATCAGACAGGGAGTACCCGATGAAAGTGGATCCGGCAGACGAGGAGAATATCAGGAGGGCAGCGAAAATTATTAATGAAAGTTTGCGGTCGTACCGGGAGAAGTTTGGCATCGATGATAAACAGGATTTACTGGCCATGGTCGCTTTCGACAGCACCGTGGAAAGGTTAAAATTAGAAGGAAAGAGTCACCAGATTGATGATACCATAGAACACAAGCTGGCTAAACTTAATCAAATCATCTCCGAGGCTATCTGATTTCAACAGTTTCCGAACCTGATCTGTACTGCTGGTATTTATATAAATAGTAGTAGTCATGACAGATTTATTATACATCATCATAACCGGTGCCGTATCACTGGTACTGGGAATAGTGATCGGCCGCCTGGTCTTTTCGCGGGTACATAAAGCCGAAGAAGCCAAAGCCAAAGAAAGCGCTGCGCTGATTATCAAGGAAGCCAGGGTAAATGCCGAGGAGATAAAACGCACCAAAATCCTGGAAGCCAAGGAGAAATTCCTTAAGCTCAAGTCGGAGTTTGAAGAGGAGGCCAACCGTAAAAAGAACCAGATTATTGCCAATGAGAACAAGCTGCGGCAGCGGGAACAGAACCTCTCCAAGCAGTATGAGCAGGCTAAGCGCAAAGAAGCCGAGAACGACCAGCTTAAAGAAAAGCTTACCATCCAGCTCGAAAACCTGAACCGCAAAAAACAGGAGATGGATAAGTTTAATGAGCAAAAGGTCACCATCCTGGAAAAAATATCCAACCTTACAGCCGAAGAGGCGCGGGAACAGCTTATCGAAACCCTCACCAGCGAAGCCCGCACCAAAGCCTCGGCCCAGATAAAAGATATTGTGGAAGAGGCACGGCTTACCGCCACCAAGCAGGCCAAAAAGATTGTGGTGGAAACCATTCAGCGTACCGCTACCGAACATGCCATAGAAAACTGCGTGTCCATCTTTAACCTCGATTCCGATGAACTGAAAGGCAAAATCATTGGCCGCGAAGGACGTAATATCCGCGCCCTGGAGGCCGCCACCGGCATAGAAATTATTGTGGACGACACCCCCGAGGCCATCATCATCTCGGGCTTTGACCCGGTACGCAGGGAAATTGCCCGTCTATCGTTGCACCGCCTGGTGAAAGACGGGCGCATCCACCCGGCCAGGATTGAGGAGATTGTGGCCAAAACACGCAAAAATATTCAGGAAGAAATAATTGAAATTGGCGAACGCACCGCCATTGACCTGGGTATCCACGGCCTGCACCCCGAACTGGTGAAGATGGTAGGCAGGATGCGCTTCCGCTCTTCTTACGGCCAAAACCTGCTACAACACTCACGCGAGGTAGCCAACCTTTGCGCCATTATGGCAGCCGAGCTGGGCCTCAACCCCAAGCAGGCCAAACGTGCCGGCCTGCTGCACGACATCGGCAAAGTGTGGCCCGAAGAATCAGAGCAGCCGCACGCTATCCTGGGCATGGAGATGGCGCAGAAATACAAGGAGCACCCCAACATCTGCAATGCCATTGGCGCCCACCACGATGAAATAGAAATGACCACCCTGATCTCGCCCATTGTACAAGCCTGCGATGCCATTTCCGGGGCCCGCCCGGGAGCCCGCAGGGAAGTAATGGAGTCGTATATCAAGCGCCTGAAAGACCTGGAGAACCTGGCCCTGGAGTTTGACGGGGTAGAAAAATGCTACGCCATCCAGGCCGGCCGTGAACTGCGGGTAATGGTGGATGCCGAATCGGTTACCGATGAAAAGGCCGGGCAGTTGTCGTTTGATATCTCGCAAAAAATAGAAACCGATATGCAGTACCCCGGGCAGATAAAGGTCACCGTCATACGCGAAATGCGCTCGGTGAACTATGCGAAGTAGGCCCTGGTGATAAACAGTACCAGGCAAAGATAGCTTAACCCGGATTATTCATGAAAATCATGAATAATGATGTAAATTAACCGCCAAACGATTGTTTGTCAGTTAATTACATCAGCCCTGCGGGCGAAAAATTCGGATGAATTTTTCGGGTTAAACCCTAAGACTGAAGCCTCTTATACAAAATACGGGTTTAGCAAACTGCCCGACAGTGGTAAAATGTTTATGGCCATGCAAATCCTAAAAAGTCTTTTTACCTAAAGCATAACCATTGCTTACCCCCGGTTTACCAGCGTAGAGCTGGCCTGGGCTGTGGGCAGCACAATCACATCGCTAACATTCACATGGGCCGGGCGGCTGAGCATAAACAGGGCGATCTCGGCTATATCCTGCGCCTGCAGGGCTTCCATATTGGCATAAACCCCGGCTGCCCGTGTTTCATCGCCCTTAAACCGTACTTTCGAGAACTCGGTTTCCACCAGCCCGGGGCTGATCTGGCTTACCTTGATGCCGTAGGGGTTTAAGTCCAGGCGCATACCGTTAGTAAGGGCATCCACCGCATGCTTGGAAGCACAATACACATTGCCATTGGGGTACACCTCCTTACCGGCAATAGAGCCGATATTAATGATATGCCCGGCCTTACGCTCCACCATTTGCGGGATAATGGCTTTACTCACATAGAGCAGCCCCTTTACATTGCCGTCAATCATTGCATCCCAATCATCCACATCGCCCTCATGCACGGGCGCCAGGCCATGGGCATTGCCGGCATTATTTATCAGCACATCAATCGCCCTGTTGGCCACTACCGGGCCCAGCACATCCGCCACCTGCTGGCGGTTACGTACATCAAACACCCGGTAGTCCACTGCAACTTTGGCCGCCAGCTCGGCCTGCAAGGCCTGCAGCCTTTCTTCCCTGCGCCCGCAAATAATCAGGTTATACTTATGTTCTGCCAAAACCCGGGCGGTGGCCAGGCCTATCCCCGAACTGGCCCCGGTTATCAATACTGTACTCATTTGCTTGCCGTTTAACTAAAAAAAGTCCGGTTGGTATGCCCAACCCATTGCGACTGAAAATTACTGAAAATGGAAATAAAATGACAGGGATTTGGTTCGCAAATCGCTAAGGCCAATGCTTTTTTCATTCACCACAGGGCTGAGGATATCTACCAGCCCATAGGCAAACCGCACTTCGGGCGAAAACTTAAACAGCGGATAATAGAGGTCGAAGCCAAAGCCCAGCTCGAGGTTAGCGTTAAAGCGCTGCAGTTGCAGGCGGTTGAGGTCTTCCTCCAGGTTGCTGCGGCCGGCCGCTTCAATTATCGGGGTGATGCCCCCCACGAGGTACATCCGTATGTTATTCCTGCGTTGCGATTTATATTTGAACAACACCGGAAATTCCACCCCGGTGCTTTCTACCAGTTCCTCAAAGGTATCGCCCCCAACATAATTGTACTCCAGCACATATTCGGCAAAAGCTACGGTTGGCGTCAGGCGTACATCAAGGTACTGGGCCAGCCTGAAATTGATAATAAACCCCAGTTTAAACCCCGGGCGCTTTTTGGGCAGGATAGAATGCACACTGTCCATATCCGGTGAGGTAAAATACGCGGAATACTTAAGCCGGTAGGCGGTGGTATGCAGGCCTATGGAGAAGCCATAGGTAACAATTTTGCGCTCATCGTAGCGGGGGTTAAACACCTCATCGGCAGAGGACTGGGCAAAAGCATTTAGCCCCGGCAACAGCAACACCAGCAGGAACAGGGTTATTTTCTGGCCCAATATATTGAACTTATACCGAATGTCAGGGGAATCCATTTTGCCTCTTTATAGCCTGTTTCTCTTAGTATCTGAATAAAATTTTCGCCATCCGGAAAAGCTGCTACCGATTCCGGTAAGTAGGCATAGGCCGCATTATCCCGTGATACCAGCCTGCCTATTTTTGGTAAAATAGCCTTAAAATAGAAATTATACAACTGCTTTACCGGGAATTTTGCGGGCCGGGAAAATTCAATAATCATCACATGCCCTCCCGCGCGGGTAACCCGGTACATTTCACGCAGGCCCTGCCGCAGGTTTTCAAAGTTCCTTACACCAAAACCAACGGTGATAACATCAAATTTATTATCGGCAAAAGCAAGATTCTCCGAATCACCATAGGCCAACTCAATTAAATCCAGCAACCCCTTACGGGCTATTTTCTGCCGCCCTACCGTCAGCATACCTTCCGCTATATCTACCCCCACAATCTTTTTAGGGTTTAACTTAACTGCCTCCAGGGCAAAATCACCGGTGCCGGTGGCGATATCAAGCACGGTTTCGGGCTTAAAAGGTTTGAGCAGCCGGATGGCCTTCCTGCGCCAGAGGATGTCGATACCCATGCTGAGGGTATGGTTAAGAAAATCATAGCGGTGGCTGATATTATTAAACATGGTGGCCACCTGCTCCTTTTTCGACTTATCCTCTTTTTTATAGGGAACTACCTGCATAATCTGAATAAAGGCACAAAGTTCTCCTAATTTTCATGAAAAGGAAACAGATACCGGTTATTTGATGATTTTAAATTCTACCCGCCTGTTTAGCTCGCGGCCTTCCCTCTCCTGGTCGTTACTGGCCAGCGGGTATTTGGCCCCTTCGCCTTTGGTTTGAATGCGGCCGGGGCTGATGCCTTTGGCGACCATGGCTTTCTTCACGTTATCGGCCCTGCGTTTCGACAAGGTAGTATTGTAGCGCTCCTTGCCCACATAATCGGAATGGCCGACCAGTAAGATGCTGGCCCCGGGGTTAGCTTGCAGGTAAGCCACGGCCTGGTCAATTTTATCCTGGTATTCTGCTTTCAGCTCCGCCCGGTTAAAATCAAAATAAACATTGCGCAGCTTTTTGCCTGCAGCCGGCCTGGCGGTAACCACCGGTGGCGGGGCAGGTGGCGGGGCTTTTTTTGCCAGGGTAACGGTTTGTTCAAGGGTAGTTGATTCATCTCCCACAGCCGGGATCACCACCCTTAGCCTTTGCTCTTCGTAGCCATTGCTGCCCACCAGAAGCTGGTACTGTTTGGTGGCATCGCTCATGCTCACAAAACTGTAGTCACCGGGGCCATTGCGTACGGCATATAACCTGCCGTCACCCTCCTCTTCGGTGAGTTGCAAATTGGCATCAACGGCATCACCGGTTGGCCCGGCTACATGTACTTTCAGGGTTACGGTAATCTTAGGGGCCGGGGCCTGCTCCTGGTGTTGCAGTACCTCCGGGATGGTGAGCATATAAATATCGGCCGCACCATAGCCATCATCGCGGGCCGAGGAATAATAGGCACTCTTACCGTCTTTGGTAGGCACAAAGTAAATATCATGATCGGGGGTATTAATCGGGTAACCCATGTTTTCCGGTGGCCCCCAGGTGTTCGACAGGCTATCAAAGACTACCCGGTAGATATCAAAGCCTCCCATGCCTTCACCGCCTTTACTGCTGAAGTAAAGCGTTTTACCATCAAAGCCAATAAACGGGCCGTCTTCGTCATATTGGGTGTTAATTTCCGGCCCCAGGTTTTCCGGGGTATCCCACTCCCCTTTTTTGTTCTTACGGGTAAGCCAGATATCCAGACCGCCAAAGCCACCTTTGCGGTTACTGGCAAAAAACATGGTTTTACCATCGGGGGCTAACGAAACCGTAGTTTCGGCATACTCGGTGTTAACCGGTTTCCCGAGAGGCTGCGGCTCGGACCAATTGCCGTTGGCATCGCGCCTGGCCTCAAAAATATCCCCGCCATTGGCGTCCTTATAAATATACAGGGTGGTGCCGTCCTTCGACAAACCCACATTCGAGTCATGGTAAAGGGTGTTTACCGGCTGGCCGATATTTTCGGCTTCCGACCATACCGTATCCGTTTTGAAGCTGATATAAATATCCTCAAAAGGATAATTATCATCGGCCACATCGGGGTTGAGGTTGCCTTCGCGCCTGCGTGAGGTGAAGATAAGGATGTTTTCATCCTGGTTAACAACCGGGGCGTAATCGCTGCTGGCCGAGTTAATGTGAGGGCCTACGTTTAAAATATCTACGTCTTCGGGGAACTCCACCATAATTTTACCCTGCTCACATTCATAGAGCTTGCGCTCCACTTCTTCGGCTGTGGCAAACCCCTTGCCCGGTACCTCCGGGGTGCCGGCCAGTTTTTGCTGGTAGCGGCTATAGTAATCCATGGCTTCATCAAACTGGTAATCATAATGGTAGGCCTGGCCGATTTTGTAGAGGATATCAAAGCTATAGGCAGGGTCTAGTTCCAGCACGCGCAGAAAATACTTTTTGGCGGCCCCTTTATCTACCGATTCCAGGGTAGTTACCCCGGCCATAAAATTGGCGCGGACGTTGTCGGGATCAAGGCTAACGGCCGTAACATACATATCGCGGGCCTCCATCACGGCCATGGTCTGACTAAGGATTTCATCGCCAATTTGTACCATTTGCCCGGCCTGCTCCTTTGCCGACTGGGCAAAAACAACCTGCAGGGGAGATGTCAGGGCAAGCAACAGCCAAAAGCCGGGATTAACGAGTCTTTGTAAGCGTAACCGCATGTAATTGATTATTGGTTAAATATCAATTTGCTTAAATTTAATAATATACATCAATACTAAGCAATTATAGTTTATTTTGCTACCTGTTAGGAGGATAATTACCACCTGTAAGGAAGTAGTAAACTTTGCCGGAAGATATTTCCCCGGCAGGGCCAGCCTCCCGGGGAAACAGCAAAGAAACAAACTAAAAACACCGGCCGGCAAGCTGCCATAACAGCCCAAACCCATGAAAATAAAATCAGCCAAATTTTTGCTCAGCAATACCGATTACAAAAAGTGCCCGGCTGACGACAAGCCGGAGTTTGCCTTTATCGGCCGCTCCAATGTGGGCAAGTCTTCCTTAATCAATATGCTGGTAGGCCGTAAATCCCTGGCCAAGACTTCCGGCAAGCCGGGCAAAACCCAGCTAATCAACCATTTTGAGATTAACCAACAGTGGTACCTGGTAGATTTGCCCGGCTATGGCTGGGCCAAAGTGAGCAAAACCAGCCGTAAGGCTTTTGCCGAAATAATTACCGGCTATTTATTAAACCGGCAAAGCCTGGTGAACACCTTTGTACTGATTGACGTACGCATAGAACCACAACCGGTAGACCTGGAATTTATCAACTGGCTGGGCAGCCATGGCCTGCCCTTTATGCTGGTGTTTACCAAGGGTGATAAACTGAGTAAACAAAAGGTACAGCGCTCGGTAGCCAGGTTTGGCCAGGCCCTGCAACAAACCTGGGAAGAGTTGCCGCCTATGGTGGTTTCTTCGGCAGTTACCGGGCAGGGGCGGGAGGAACTGCTGGGCTATATTGAATTGTGGCTGGGTTAGCTTTTGCTGGCGTTAAACAGTTTTTGCTTTTCCTCTTTGGTAAGGCTTTCGTAACCCGACTGGGAGATTTTATCAAGAATTGCATCAATTTCCTCCTGGGAGGTGCCGGAGGCCGTAGCCGCCTGCCGGCCTGATGCTTTGCGGCCACCGGTGGCAGACGGGGCCTTATTCTTTTTGCGGTAAGAAACTTTTACTTTCGGTTGGCGCACAAAGAAACTCCTGATAAAAGCCAGCAGCCAGTGCAGCCATTTGCCCCAGTCGCTGCCCTTTTGTAACTGTTTTATATAAACAAACCCCATAGCCGCCCCACCGAGGTGGGCCAGTTCTCCCCCGGCATTATACCCTGTTGACTGGGCGAAAGCCAGCAACACATAAAAAATGGCAATATATTTTATCCGCACCGGGCCGATGAACATCAGGAACATGGTGTAATTGGGCATAAATGTAGCCGCCCCTACCACCACGGCAAATACCCCGGCCGAGGCCCCCAGCATCATTGAGCTGCCAACCTGGCCGGCAAAATAGGGCAGGGTATTGTAAATGAGGATATAAAATAAGCCCCCGGCCAGGCCCCCCAGCACATACAGGCTAACCACCTTGCCGCCACCTAAAAATTCCTTGATGATGCGCCCAAACCAATACAGGAAAAGCAGGTTAAAAAGAATATGCAGGAACCTTTCGTGGAGAAAGAAATAGGACACCAGCGTCCAGGGCCGCTGCAAAAGCCCCGGCACCGAGGCCGGTAGCATAAACCACTGCACAAAGGCCTCGTAGGCTTCCCTGCCCCCGGAGATCGTCAGGATCACCCGCACGAAGATCAAAGCCACAAACACAATGATGTTGATCAGGATGATTTGCATCAGGCCATTATCCGGCCGGTTGAAGGCATTCTTCAACTCATCGAGCAGGCCGCCCCCACGCATACCCCCCATTTGTCCGTATCCCTGGTTATAGCGCATTAGTAAAAGTTTCTCCGGTCTTTATTCCATAGCTTAATCATGATGAATGCAAAAAGCATACCACCAAGGTGCGCCAGGTGGGCTACATTGTCACCTCCGCGGCTGCTAAATTCAGAGTATAGGGCAATCCCCCCTAAAATCAAGACAAAATATTTGGCTTTAATGGGGATAGGCGGAAACAACAACATCAGTTGGGTATTGGGAAATAACAGCCCAAACGCCATTAAAATGCCATAAATTGCCCCCGAAGCCCCCACCATTGGCACATTAATGGTGGCCTCGTACACCTGGTACACATAAGCCACACTTTGTTGCTTACCGGCTTGCGGATGTTCCCCGTAATATTCAATAAAATCGTAAATACTGTTGTAATACTGCGGGGCATATTTTGACATGAAAACGGCAAAATCGTCAGGGTTGGGGTTGGCCACATAGGCCTCTATCTGGTTCTTCATGGGGATGGTTTCGGCATATTTTACCCCTTCGTAAAACACCCCCGCCCCGATGCCGGTAACCAGATAAAAGGTAAGGAACTTCTTGGGCCCCCAGAATTGCTCCAGCATGGGGGCCAGAAAGATCAGGCCCAACATATTAAACAACAGGTGCATCATGCCCCCGTGGGCGAACATGTAGGTAAAAAACTGGAAAGGCTTAAAATTAGGTGAAGAAATATGCCACAGGCCGAGAAAAGCATTGATGTTATGCCATCCCAAAAGGGCCGGGATCAAATAAGCCGCCACGGTAATCAGCAGCAGGTTCTTCACCATCGGGGTTAGTCGTGCAAACATATAGTTCTAACTAAAAAGGTCGTCAATTCGTTTCAAATCTAAGATAAAAAATATCTTACGCCCATCGGGGGCATAATTAGGGTTCTCGCAGGCAAACAAACTATCAAGCAGGGCTTTGCCCTCCTGCTTATCCAGCGGCTGCCCTTCTTTCAGGGCCGAGCGTTTGGCCATAGCCCGGGCCAGGTTGTCCGGCACCGAGAGGGAGAGTTCGGTTTTATTTCGTTTAAACTGCTCTATCAGGCCCTCAAACAGTTCTTTTTCATTGCCGGCCGGCAACCCGGCCGGCATGGCGTTAATAATAATCCCATGGCCGCCAAACCCCTCAAATAAAAAACCCAGGGCCGTAATCTCCTCCTGTAATTCCATAACGAGGCTGAAGTCCCCGGGGTTCAGCTCTACGGTTACCGGAAACATGCATTGCTGGGCGTTGCCGGCACGGTTGGCCAGTTGCCCCACAAAGCGCTCGTATAAAACCCGTTCGTGCGCCCGCTCGCGGTCAACCACCAGCAAGCCCGGTTTTACCGGGGCCATAATGTATTTGCCCAGTACCTGAAAGGCGGTCCCGGCAGCCGGTGTAAGCTCTTCCCGGGCCAGGCCCGGTGCGCCCGGGGACGGTACGGCCGCGGGGTCGGCAGCCGGCTGAAAATTAAGTTTCGACTGCTTGATTTCCTCTCCATAGAGTTTCTCCCAATGCCCCGGGTTAGGGTTGGGAGGGATATTTTTAAACTGGGTATAGGCCCTTTCCGAGGCCGAAACCGGAGCGCTGGCGGTTTTGAACCGGGTAAAGTTCACATCGCTGTCGAAATCCAGCGAAGGCATAACATTGTGCGTGGCCAGCGCCTGGCGTACCGCAGCCCTGATCACCCCGTAAACGGTGCGCTCATCGTCAAATTTTATCTCTGTCTTGGTGGGATGTACGTTCACATCTACATGCCGGGGGTCTATGCTGATGCGCAGCACATAAAACGGATGGGTATCGGGCACCAGCAACCCCTCATAAGCATTAAGGACGGCATGGTGCAGGTAGCCGCTCTTGATAAAGCGGTTATTGACCATAAAAAACTGCTCACCCCGGGTTTTTTTGGCCGCTTCGGGCTTGCCCACATAACCGGTTACGGTGATATGCTCGGTTTCTTCATGGCATTTTACCATCTGCTCTTTGTATGCCGCCCCAAACAGGCCGATAATCCGCTGGCTAAGCTTGCCGGCCGGCAGGTTGAACGATTCGAGGTCGTTTTGATAGAGCCTAAAAGCTACCTGCGGGTTGGCCAGGGCCACCCGGGTAAATTCATCGGTGATATGGCGCATTTCCACGCCATTGGATTTAAGGAAATTCCTGCGGGCCGGAATATTATAAAACAGGTTTTTAACGGCTATTGAAGTACCTGGCGCACAGGATGTGGGCTCCTGGGCTTTCACTTCCGAGGCCTCTACCTTAAGTAAGGTGCCCAGTTCGGCCCCCTGCTGGCGGCTGGCCATTTCTACCTGGGCCACGGCTGCAATGGAAGCCAGGGCCTCGCCCCGAAACCCCATGGTACGGATACTGAACAAATCTTCGGCCTGCCGTATTTTAGAGGTGGCGTGCCGTTCAAAACTCAGGCGGGCATCGGTTTCGCTCATGCCGGAGCCATTATCAATAACCTGCACCAGGGATTTGCCAGCCTCTTTGACAATAACCGTAACCTCAGTAGCCCCGGCATCTATGGCGTTTTCCAACAGCTCTTTTACCACCGAAGCCGGGCGCTGTACTACTTCGCCAGCCGCAATCTGGTTGGCTATGGAATCCGGTAATAGTTGGATTTTATCGGGCATGCCGATTATCTGCGGACAAGTTTCTTCAACACCAGGTAAGCCAGTACCAGCCCGGAAGCAATATACACGGCTATGTTACCAAAATACAGGTAGCCCACCACCCCACTAAACAAGGTTACGCCCACCATCAGGCGAATAAAGGAAGCATTGTCCTCATGGGGCACCCTGCGCGTAAAGGCGCCTTCGAGGCGGCCGTTAGAGGGGTACAGCCCATGTTTTTTATCGGCCTCTATGCGCCTGCGGATACGCCTGGTACGCTCTTCAATATCTTCCTTTACCGGGTCGTAATAGCGGGGTTCATAGTTGAATCGCTGGTAAGCGGGGATTTTTATGATAGACGGCAACTTCATAAGCGGGATTTGAACTACCTTAACGGTATTTACAAAATTAGGGTTTTTTTATTAAAATTTACGAGCAACTAAACGGTTGACTGATGAGGTTTGTGCTTTTAATGCTGCTGCTGTTTTTATGGGGTGTTTTTACGGTCAGCGCCCAGGGGCCCTCCGCGTTGGCGCAATTGCCCTCCGCCCGGCAAAAAGAAATCCGGCAAAAAGTAAGGGCTTTGCCCTTTACGGCTAAAATATTATCGTTTACGCTGGTTAGCGAGGAGGGCTCTACCCCGGGCAGCCGGGCAGCCGGGGTGGTGGCGGCAAGAATTTTTCCCCGGGAGGGTGGGCCAAACACCCTTATCCGGGTCTTTAACCTGAGGGCGTCAGGCCCTTACCACGGCCTGCCTTTCCCCGGGGCCGCCACACGCCAGGCAGCCGCCCGGCCTATGCCCCCCTGGTTGCCCGGGCTCTTTGGCGCAGACCTGGTGCTGGATGTTGCAGGCGAGGATGTCCTTTTTTATGGCCTGGATTCTACCGGGGTTTACCTGCAGAGCACCGCCTACCGGCAGTGGGACAGCCTGCTGACAGCCGTACTAAGGCATGATTTGCTTTGGGTTGCCCGGCCGGAGCAGGAACTTGCCTACCGGTTAAATAACCTTAGGCCAACAAGGCTGCAGAAGAAGGCACTGGCCGAAAAATTATCCCGGCACCTGGCCGCTACTGCCAGGCCGGCAAAGCCGGTAACCCTGCCCTCCACGCTACGGGTGCAACAGTGGCTGTGGCAAACCTACAGCAACAGTATTACCGCTGCCTTGCCAGCAGGGCGGCTGCCGCTGCAAGACCCGGCAGCCGTTAGCCTATGTTCCTTCACTTTCGACAGCACCGCTTTTACCCAGTTTAACCGGATAATACGGTATTATGCCCCGGTACCCGTATATTATCCGCAAAACAACCCGGCCCAGGACCTGCACCGCCTCAGTGCCTATGATTTGGTGCTGGTACCCGCCACCGGGCTGTCCCCGGCACAACAACAGTTTATAGAGGCCCTGCGTGCCAACACCGCAGTAGCCCTGATCGGGTTTGCTGCGGAGCCAGAGCAGAGCGCCTTCAGCGAAATCACGGTAATCCCGGTAGCGGAAAACAACCGGTTAACCCAAACCCTGGCGGCCGGGGCAATTTTTGGTGCGGAAAACCCCGGGCCCTGCCGCAGCCGTTTGCGTTATGGCCCTCCGGCCCTGGCCGGTATGCGCCCTGAACGCCTGCAAAAAATTGACTCGGTGGTAGCGGCCGCCATTCGCCAGGGGGCCATGCCCGGCTGCCAGGTGCTGGTGGCCAAAGATGGCATGGTAGTGTGGCATAAGGCCTATGGCTACCAAACCTACGACAGCCTGCTGCCGGTAACCCCCAACACCCGTTATGACCTGGCCTCGCTTACCAAAGTGCTGGCTACCACCCAGGGGATAATGTACCTGACAGAAACTATGGGGCTGAACCTGGACGACACCCTGGCCCACTACCTGCCCTATTTGCGTAACACCAACAAAAAAGCGGTTACCGTGCGGCAAGTGTTGGCGCACCAGGCCGGCCTCTACCCCTACTACCCTTTCTGGAAGAAGGCCAGGAAAGAATTATTGGCGGTAAAACCCCTCCCGGCCAGACGGGTGCAGGCCGGCCGCAGCCTGTGGGTAAGCCCCGCCATTGGCGATTCTATTCTCCGTTGGGCCGCCACCTCCGACCTGCTGGCCGAGCGGGTTGACACCATAACCCATGCACAGTATGTTTACAGCGATATAGGCTTTTATTTCCTTAAAGACCTGATTGAACTACAAACCCGCCAGCCGCTGGATGAATTTCTTACCCGGTTCCTTTATGCCCCCCTCGGCACCGGCCTGCGCTACCAGCCAACCTGCTATTACCCGGACACCGGAATTGCCCCTACCGAAGAAGACACCGAGCTACGCCACGAGCTATTGCGGGGCTATGTCCACGACCGCAATGCTGCCCTCATGGGTGGGGTTGGCGGCCAGGCCGGGCTGTTTGGCAATGCCAACGATGTGGCTATTTTACTGCAACTGCAGTTAAACGGGGGCTGCTACGGTGGCCACAGGTATTTTCAGCCGCAAACCCTTCGGGCGTTTACCAGCCGCCACTATGCCCGCAACCGCAGGGGCCTGGGGTGGGATATGCCGGGCACCGAAGAAGAAAGCCCGGTTTCAAAGCTGGCCTCAACGGCAACCTACGGCCATTCGGGATTTACCGGGGGCTCAATTTGGGTGGATCCAAAAGAAAACCTGATATTTGTATTTCTTTCTAACCGGGTATATCCGTCTGCAGGGAATACAAAACTAATCGACATGAATATACGTACCCTAATTCAGGACATCGTTTACCGGTCGTTGGAAAAGTGATTTTATATATAACAAACCGGGGGGCAACCCCTTAAAGCTATTTTTTTACTATGAATATTGGCATCGTTTGTTACCCCACGTTTGGTGGCAGTGGCGTGGTAGCAACAGAGTTAGGCAAAGCCCTGGGTGAGCATGGGCATAAAGTTCACTTCATCACCTATGCCCAACCCACCCGGTTGGATTTCTTCAATGAAAATGTTTACTACCATGAGGTAACCTTTGAAAATTACCCGCTGTTTAAATACCCGCCTTACGAGATGGCCCTGGCCAGCAAAATAGTGGATACCGCCATCCATGAAAAGCTGGACTTACTGCATGTGCACTATGCTATCCCCCATGCTTCTTCGGCCTATATGGCCCAGCAAATTTTAAAAACCAGGGGTATTACCATGCCTTTTATAACCACCCTGCACGGCACCGATATTACCCTGGTGGGCAAAGACGAAACCTACGAGCCGGTGGTAACCTTTTCCATCAATGCTTCGAGCGGGGTTACGGCTGTCTCCGAAAACCTTAAAGAGCGCACCCTCCGCCACTTTGATGTTAACCGCCAGATCAGGGTAATCCCTAATTTTGTTGATTTCAGAAGGTTCAGCAAACAACCTAAGGAGCATTTTAAAACAGCCATCTGCCCCAACGGGGAGCGGCTTATTGTGCATACCTCTAACTTCAGGAAAGTAAAGCGGGTGGACGATGTGTTGAAAGTATTTAACCTGATTGCGGCTAAGATGCCGGCCAAGTTACTGCTGGTTGGCGATGGCCCCGAAAGGCCCCACATTGAAAACCTGGGCCGGGAACTGGAGATTACCGAGGATGTGCGCTTTCTGGGCAAACTCGATGCCGTAGAAGAAGTATTGTCGGTAGCCGATTTATTTATTATGCCTTCGGAGCGGGAAAGTTTTGGCCTGGCCGCCCTGGAGGCCATGGCCTGCGAAGTGCCGGTGGTATCAACCAATGCCGGGGGTATCCCCGAGCTGAATATCCATGGCGAAACCGGCTGCATTACCGAAATAGGTGATGTGGAAGCCATGGCTGAACATGCCTTAATGGTGCTTGACGAGCAGAACCTGCCCAGGTTTAAGGCCGCTGCCCTGGCGCGGGCCAAACAGTTCGACCAGTCGGTAATTGTACCACAATACGAAGCCTTTTACCGGGAAGTGCTGGAAAATGGCTGCGTTTAACCCGGCAAGTTGCAGCCTTATTATGCTGTATTTAAACCGGTATTTTTTACTTTTGCGCCATACTATGAAATAATGTGTTATGTCTGTTGAAGTAATCCCCCATAATAAGGGTACTAAAAAGCTATTCGAAAACAAGTTTTTAGAGAAACTTACGCGTACCCATATTGCTATTCCCATTAGCTTGTTTATTATCTATTCCGGGGCCCTGCTGTACTACAGCATCACCCGCATAGGTATGCTCACCCCCTGGCAAACGGCCGGTTTGTTTGCCGCAGGGTTTTTCCTGTTTACCCTGGTAGAATATCTGATGCACCGCTATTTATTCCATCTAGATACCTCTACCAAAAGAAAAGCCAAGCTGCAATATACGTTGCATGGGGTACATCATGAATACCCCAAAGACAAGGAGAGGCTGGCCATGCCGCCCATTATGAGCATTACCATAGCTACCACCCTGCTGTTTGTTTTTAAACTCATCCTGAATGATAGGGTGTTTGCCTTCTTGCCGGGGTTTCTGGTAGGCTATGCCGGTTACCTGTTTATGCATTATATCCTGCACACCTACAAGGCGCCCAAAGGGTTTTTTAACTTTTTGTGGGCCAACCATGCGGTACACCATTATAAAGACCAGACCAAAGCCTTTGGCGTATCGTCACCTTTGTGGGACTACGTTTTCGGCACGATGCCTAAATAAGGCTTTGGGTTTACGGGCTTCACCGTTTAGCTTTGCCCAGCCCTTTGCCGGGATCTTCTTTGGCAACTCTATGGTAAGTTCTGTCCCCTCAAACGGCTTGGATTGAATACCAAGCTTGCCCCCCAGCATGGTAACGGTCTCGCGGGCAATGTACAAGCCCAGGCCCGAACCCTTGGAATGCTCTGAAGCCCGGTGAAACATATCAAAAACCTTATCCAAATGCCCGGCATCAATACCTATGCCGTTGTCTATTATACGAATAATGTAGGAGGAGCCGGTAGCTTCAATGACACACCTGATGAAGGAGTCGACCTTGGTGTTGGCATAGACAATGGCATTGCTTAATATGTTTCGCACCACAATGGCCAACCGCTCCTTGTCGGTAACAATTTCCTTCACGCCCCTGGGCACTACCTCAAACAAAATTTTATTGGAAGAATTAATAAAGCGCAAATGCGAATACGTCTCGTGCAGAAATTCGGTTATGGCTATTTTATCAGGATATAACCTGGTTTTCTTATTTCTGGAGAAGTCAACAATCTCATGAATAAACTCTTCAAGCTTCACTACCGATGATTCGATATGATCGATGTAAATATCTTTGGTAGAGGTATCGTTGTCGCGCTTATAGAGGTTTATCAGGCCCAGGATAGAAGATAATGGCGCCCGCATATCATGCGAGGTACTATAGATAAATTTGTCTAATTCATGATTTACTTTTTTTAGCTTTTTGTTTTGACGGGTTAATTTTTCATTCAATTCCCTGGTTTTTTCTTCTGCCTTTTTTTGCTTGTGGATGTCAATGCCCACCAGCAGCACCTGGGTTACTTTGTTGTCTTCATCCCTTCTGAACGCTTTAAACCGCTGATTAACCCAGCGGTAATTCTTACCGTCATAGGCAAAGCGGGCAATGACATTATAACGTTCTTTTTTCCCCTCCAGCACCTTGGCGAATGTCTTATGAAACAGCTTTACATCATCTTTATGCAAGAAAGAATCAAATACCTTGATCCCTTTGGTGTCAAAATCCTTAAAGAGGCTCAAATCAACACTATTATTAAATTCCCGGTTGGTAAATAAAATTTTCTTATGGGCAATATCAAGCAAGTACAGGGCATAAGGTGAGTCAGAGGCAATGCTTTCAATAAAAGCCTCTTTAGCTATTAATTCCGCTTGTTTTTCCCGTATTTCGGTAAGGTTAAAAACAATACCGGTCAGCCGGTCTATCTTACCGTCAATCCCCTTGTTGGGGGTACATTTGCTAATCAGGTAGATCACCCGTCCTTGTTTGTGCATAAACCGCACCTCAAACTCAAACGGCCGCCCCTGCTCGGCTTGCCGCAACCCTTCAAGAAACTTGCCTTTATCATCAGGATGCACCACCCTGTCAATAAAGTCAAGGTTAGGCGGCACTTCGGCTTGTTTATACCCCAGCATCCGGTAAATTTCCGGTGACCAATAGGCCTCGTGTGAGGGTAGTGTTACCTGCCAGTTGGCCAGCCCGGCTATTCTTCTGGCACTGGCAATTACAATCTGGCTATCGCGGTCTTTTTGTTCATTTTGATACGTGTTAATAACCAGGGCCAGGATATCGGCAACAGAGTTCAGGAACTCAATCTCATAATCGCTGTAAGCATGGCCTTTTTCCAACTGAAATGATAATACGCCCAACGTGCTGTCTTTGTAGGTAATCGGCACTACATATTGTCCGTGGTTGGTCATCCCCCGGTAAGCTACGGTATGCCGGCTATCGAGGGAGTCGGTATAAATAACTTCTTTTTGCCGGACGGCCAGTCCGCATAGGCACTCCCCTTCCGCAATCCCCCTGTGGGCGCAAATTTTAAGTTGTTCCTTTTTTATATTCAGGCAGCTAACCATCCTTAAACGGCCATCCCGCCCCATAAGCAATATCCCGGCCTCGGGCTTTATGTTGGCAATAGGGGTATTGGTGATTACTTTCAGGACAAAATCAAGAAATTCCAGCAAGTCATTGGTTTGCTTCGATTTAATCAGGATCTTATTCAGTATAGCCTGCTTCTCAATGGTCTTACGGAGATTTGTGTTTTTTCCCCCGGAAAAATATTGGTTAAGTACCGTACCAAAAGCCAGGCCGGTTAAAACTGTTAGTGCCAACGGCATAATTATTGCCCAACTCCGGAAAGGGAACCCGGCCATAAAGGTAGCCTGGAGATAATATAGTGTACTAACAATGCCCGAAGAAACTACTAATGAGGCGGTATAAACCAAAATCCGGCTCCTGCGTAAAAAATCGATGATGGCTGACATCCGTTTAGTGGCCTGCTAACACTAAGGCCATAGTATAAAATAGGACTATCTGAAGTTGTCAGTCAAAAATAACCCGGTAAACGGAGGCGAAATATGATTTCAATCATAGAAGCTGGCGATAAAAATCAGTTTTTTTTCTGTTTCTGCTTACATAAAACCCCCGGGCAGGCCGGATAATAAAAAAGGTATGAACGTGTTGTCCATACCTCTCCTCTTAGCAGTTAAACTACTGCTTATTTATATCTTTTCTGACGCAGGTTGTTCAGCCTTTTTCACATCTACCTTTGAATAGGTAGGACAGGTGTACGAAGTACACGAAGATGCAAAAACCAAAACTCCAAACGCAAGTACTAATGCCAACTTTTTCATAACGCTAAAGGTAGAATAATCCTCAATACAAGTCAAATATTTTTAACCACTTTTTTTTATTAAACGGAAAATTAACAAAAAAAGATATGAAAAACTTTAAAATGTTCAATTTTCCCAATCAAATTCTTCTTCGTCCAAAAAGGAACTGTCAACCGGCTCAACCTCTTTCTGTTTAAATATTCGGGTAATATTCAACAACCTGAGCACATTACCTGTCGCCCTCTTCAGGTCATAGTTAACCTTATAATCCTCGGTTGTTCCTTTTATTTTAAACAAAAGGTTGGGTACCCCTTTGGCTGACTTTTGTATGGTACCGAAAGCCGTATCCTTATCAACGCGTTCGCTGATTACCGGAACAGCCAACCGGTAGTTAATATGCTGGTTGAGTGTATGGTAACCGGCCAAAGCAATATTTCTTACATTTGTTTGGATGCTCATCTCCGGAATAAATACCGTATCCTCCTTAATGGTGATATGATTTGTCAGGTCGGAGAAGCGTAAACGGGATAAATTATCCTCTTTATCGTTTATATAGGCTGATAAGGCCATGATGGGCGCAAAATCGTTCAGTTCCCCCCCCACAACTTTAACCCTGGCCCGTGAGGTAAGCAGCGGCCGCTTAAAATGCCAGGCGCTATCAAAATACATGGAGGCGGTAATATCGGCATAAAGCTTCCCTTTCAGGTGCTTATCGGTTATAAAATCCTGCTGAAAATTATGGAAGACATAAAACAGGCTGTCTATGTGTACCCCCCGGGTATAGGCATCGGCACTGATGTAGATATCTTTACTGGGCATAAACTTCAGCTTACCGGTAAGGCGCGTGGCCCCGCCCATACTTCTGCCGGTAAGGTCAAAAACTTCCAACAGGTCCTCTTCAAAAGTAACCTCCCCGGCTACATTGCGGCCCCGGAAACGCCTGAAGCTAAGCTTGTCGAAGCGGCAGGCTAATTGCAAGTTGACCACATAATTTCCGGCCATGGTAAGCGTATCTGCCGCGCCCCAATCCGGGGCGGTGGTTATCAAAGCAACGATATCTTCAATAACCAGGTTATGTGATTTCACATCCGCTATCAGCAATACCCTTCCCGTGTTATCCAACACCTTGCTGATATCGGCCACCGAGCCATTAATTACCATATCCGACTGCCGCCACCGCAGCTGCATGTTGCTCAGGCTAAGGCTATTGCCATTGAACTGGACAATACCGCTTATTTTCTCAACAGTCACCGGCCCCGACCATTTGAAGGCTACCTCGTTTAGTTTGAAAGAGCCCCCTAAGGCAGACTCCTCCAGGGTGCCGTTTGCACCATATTTACCGGTTGCCTGCAGGTCAATATCCACGGTACCTCTTCCTGATTGGTAATCGGGGAATCCGGCATCGGCCAGCAACCATTGGGTGGTAACGGTACCTTTAAAATTGCCCTTATAGTGTGGGGTTACAAAATTATTTAATGTCAGACCAAAGGAGAACGGGGTATTGTCGAGCAACCCGCTTGCTGACGTTATGGTTAACCTGCCGGTGGCCAGGTTACCAATATCACCAATGGCTATATCGGCCACCATAAACAGTTTATTAATGTTGGCTTTAAATTCTTTGTTGGTTAAGTCAACATCATTAAGTTGCAACCTGCCTTGCAGTGCCGGCAGGGTTCTTCTGGTAATATTCCCTTTAACTGAAAAAGCAAAATCAATCGAGCCCTTGCTTTTGTATTCCTTTAATTTTTGCTCATACTTCGGTGGCAGATAGCTGCCCAGCAAAGCCAGGGTTACCTTGTCTCCGGTGGCAGTCAGGTCAACCGAAGGCTGCTCCCCCAAGTTCAACTCCCCGCGGGCGGTCAACGAGGCCCCCTCGTTTTGCAGGCCGGCTTCTATAAGCTGTAGCTGCCGCAAATTATTATCGTAACGTACGTTGGCCGTGAGGATAAATTTACGTTGCCGCCTGGCCCTCCAGGTACGGGTTAGCAAGTCCTGCAAACTAAGGGTACCCTTTATTTTGCCGGCATAAATATTGTCTTGCAGGCTAAAATTACCGAGGAGTTGTTCTACTAACCAATGGTGCCGGGTGCCGGTAAAAAGATTGGTATAGCTTACGTCAACATTTTCTAATAAAATGCTGTGCAAATTTATACGGGCCGGATTAGCAGCGGTGGAATCCGGCCCGCCCTGCCGCTGCAAACGGTAGAGGGCACTGATATTGTTTTTGTTTTGCTTGTCAACATAGATTGTAATACGGGCGTCAGCCACTTCGATACGGGCCACATTAAGTTCACCCCGCAACAGGGCAAAGGGGTTGAGCAAGGCATATATTTTGCCGGCCTCAAGGAAGGTGCTATCGCTATCAGCCGGAACTATCACGTCATTAAAGCGTACGGCAATATTGGGGAAGCCGTGCAGCAGTTCCAGGTCAACCTTGCTCACCTGCACAGGCACCTGCATACTTTTGTTTACCTCTGCCAAAACCCGGGCAATAATCCGGTCTTTAAAGAGGAATAAAGCCGCCAGCAGGCCAAGCAGCAGGGTGAGCAGGGTGATAAGCAACCCCCTGATAAAAGATTTAAGCCTTACCTTCATGCCATTTTGTTACGAAGGGCGAAATTTAGTAATCATTTAACGAATACAGGGGCGAATAATTAAAAAATATTTCCGCAATTATTTGGCTGAATAGCCCCCGATAATTTGGCAAAAACAAAATCTATACTACATTTGCAGTCCCGTTTCAACGATGTTGAAAACCGGGCTCTTAGCTCAGTTGGTTCAGAGCACCTGCCTTACAAGCAGGGGGTCGTAGGTTCGAATCCTACAGGGCCCACACACATAAGGGATAGCCTGGCGCTTTGGCGGCAGGCTTTTTTTGTTGACTATCCCCTTGCCGGCCCATAGGAGGCTGAGGCAGGGGCCTGGGGATTCAGCGCATCACGCCCCAGGCGTGAGGGTCGTAGGTTCGAATCCTACAGGGCCCACACACATAAGGGATAGCCTGGCGCTTTGGCGGCAGGCTTTTTTTGTTGACTACCCCCTTGCCGGCCCACAGGAGGCTGAGGCAGGGACCCGGGGCTTCAGCGCATCACGCCCCAGGCGTGAGGGGCGTAGGGGCGAATCCTACAGGGCCCACACACATAAGGGATAGCCTGGCGCTTTGGCGGCAGGCTTTTTTTGTTGACTACCCCCTTGCCGGCCCATAGGAGGCTGAGGCAGGGACCCGCGGATTCAGCGCATCACGCCCCAGGCGTGAGGGTCGTAGGGGCGAATCCTACAGGGCACACACACATAAGGGATAGCCTGGCGCTTTGGCGGCAGGCTTTTTTTGTTGACTATCCCCTTGCCGGCCCACAGGAGGCTGAGGCAGGGACCCGCGGATTCAGCGCATCACGCCCCAGGCGTGAGGGTCGTAGGTTCGAATCCTACAGGG
>Ga0256839_1001892_pt1 | contig 24499 bp, 24 predicted proteins | sample 354166metaG_FD_185968 | JGI IMG/M metagenome (GOLD analysis project Ga0256839, IMG submission 185968) | Hydrothermal vent microbial communities from Mid Atlantic Ridge, Atlantic Ocean - 354-166 | ecosystem: Environmental > Aquatic > Marine > Hydrothermal vents | place: Atlantic Ocean: Mid... | reverse complement strand
CCAGCACATCTTCGCCATGCAGAAGGGGCATACCTGCATCGACTGCCACAAGGGCATAGCCCACAAGAAGGTGCACGACCGCCTGAGCGACGAGGAGCTCGAGCGCCTGGAGGCTCCTCGTCCCGAGCATGTGCGCCCCCTGCCCAAGCGTTGGGTGCGCTACATCGAAGAAAACGGAAAGTCGAAGCGGGCCGATGCCGGGGCCGATGCCGGTGGCGGCGGGGGTGCAGGCGCGGCGCTCGCAGCAGCGGGCACGCCTGGGCCTTCGTCGCCCGGGGTGAGCGATGCCGCCGATGAGCCGCAGTGGTCGCGCGCCGTTCCCTGGGAGCGCGCAGCGGTGCGGCGGATCGTTCTCTTCTATCCGGGGCAGGCCTCCTGGGAATGGACGCAGACGGGATCGGATCACGGCGGCGCTCGCGCCTTCCGCAAGGCGGGTGATCGCTGCTTCGATTGCCACGACGAGGAGACGGCCGACATGGGGTCCAAGATGGTGTCGGGCGAGAAGGTTGAGCCCACACCGATTCCCGGGAAGCGAGCGGCCATACCCGTGGAAGTGCAGGCCGCCTACGACCGGGATTATCTATACGTCAGGCTGCGCTGGCCCGACTCGAAGCATGTTCCCGTGCCCTTCGTGGAAGGGGGCAGGATGGATACCGAGGACCGCGTCAAGGTTGCGCTGGCCCTGTCCGGTGACGACGTCGCCTATGCCGGCCAGGCCGGCTGCTGGGTCGCCTGCCATAGTGATCTTCGCTCCATGCCGGACGCACCTGACGGGGTCGAGGTCACCAAATATCTGCCGGAATCACGCACCGAGCTGGAGCTGCGCGGCCGGGGCAAGCCCCGCGGTGGCTGGGACAAGACGCGCCCCCCGGCCGAGATCGAGACCCTCCTGCAGGAGGGACGGTTCATCGATCTGCTGCGGGTCCGGCTGGATACCGCCAGGCTGGAGGACGGCTACATACTGGAGCGGCGCCATATGGAAGGCGGGCGAGGGTTCGATGCCTGGTGGGCTCTGGCAGGGGGGACCTGGACGCTGGTGATCCGCAGACCGTTGCGAGGGGAGGGCGTTGGGGACCTGACGCTCGAGCCGGGCAAGGTATACAACTTCAGCCTCGCCATACATGACGATCACGCCGCGGCCAGGTTCCATCACGTATCCCTTGGGTATCGGATCGCCCTCGGCGGTGACGCCGATGCGGAAATCCTGGCCGCCGCCTTCTGAGCGCTGGCGCATCATGCTTGATGGAGGTCAATGCGGGGCATGCCGCAGGCTGCTATCAAGGAGGCAGGAAGGCGGCCGGCAGAAGGCTATGCCCAGGAGAGCCGGGTGGGGAACAGGGAGGCGGCTTCATGTTCGTGGTGAGGCGATGGCGCCACAGGAGAGCCTCGGCGACCGGTGGCCAGGGCGATGCCCATCCCGTTCCACAACGGTCTGACAGGTTCATGGAGGAAGGGGCCGGCGTGCCGTCCGCTTCGAGCCCAGGGTAGGGCGCGTGCACACTCCTCCTCCACCTTCGGCGGGGCCTCCGTGCCCCGCCGCTTTTCTTTGCGCCGGGCCGCGGCAGGGCTCGCGCTGGGGGCGGGGCTGCTCGCGTCCGTGCAGACGCCCGCCGCCGGGCCGCCGGCGCCCGAGCGCGCGGCGGCGCTGCGGGATCTGGTGCTGCAGGACTGCGGCTCCTGCCATGGCCTGCGCCTGAAGGGCGGGCTCGGCCCCGCGCTCACGCCCGAGGCCCTGAGGGGCAGGCCGCCGGAGCTGCTAGCGGCCACCGTGCTGGACGGGCGCCCTGGCACGCCCATGCCGCCGTGGCGGCCCTTCCTGACCGAGGCCGAGGCACGCTGGATCGTGGAGGCGCTGCGCCGTGGCGACTTCCTGGAGCGCTAGCCGCCTCGCGCCGCTGGGCGCGCTGCTGTTGGCGCTGGTCGCGGGCTGCGCTGCGCAGCCCGCCCTGCGTGGCACGGGCGACCTGGGGCTCGTGATCGAGCGCGCCAGCGGCTCCGTGCTGGTGGTGGACACCACCGCCCGCAGGGTGCTGCGCCGGGTGGAGGGGCTTGGCGACCTCTCGCATGCCTCGGCCGTCTTCTCGCGCGACGGCCGCTACGCCTACGTCTTCGGGCGCGACGGCGGGCTCACCAAGGTGGATCTCCTCACCGGGCGCATCGCCGCGCGCCGTGTGCAGGCCGGCAACAGCATCGGCGGCGCCATCGGCCAGCGCGGCGAGCTGGTGGCGGTCTCCAACTACGAGCCGGGCGGCGTGCGCATCTTCGACGCGCGCACGCTGGCGCCGGTGACGGACATCCCGGCCGTGGGCGCCGACGGGCGCCGCTCGCGCGTGGTGGGCCTGGTGGACGCGCCGGGCCGGCGCTTCGTCTTCTCGCTCTTCGACGCGGGCGAGATCTGGATCGCCGACCTGCGTGCCGATCCCGCGCACCCGCGGATTGCGCGCATCCGCGGCGTGGGCCGCCAGCCATACGATGCCCTCATCACCCCAGACGGGCGCTGGTACCTCGCCGGCCTCTTCGGCGAGGATGGTGTCGCGCTCGTGGACCTGTGGCATCCGGAGCGCGGCGCACGGCGGGTGCTGGCGGGCTACGGCCGTGGGCAGCGACGGCTGCCGGTCTACAAGATGCCGCACCTGGAGGGTTGGGCGGTGGCGGGCGGGCGCGCCTTCCTGCCTGCGGTGGGCCGCCACGAGGTGCTGGTGGTGGATCTCGGCACCTGGCGGGAGGCGGGCCGCATCCCCGTCCACGGCCAGCCCGTGTTCGTGGAAGCGCGCCCCGACGGGCGCCAGGTATGGGTCAACTTCGCTTTCCCCCGCAACGACACCGTGCAGGTGATCGACACCGAGACCCTGCAGGTGGTGCGTACCCTCAAGCCCGGGCGCGGCGTGCTCCACATGGAGTTCACCCCGCGGGGGGAGGCCGTGTGGATCTCCGTGCGCGACGAGGACCGCGTGATGGTCTACGACACCGAGAGCCTGCGGCCGCTCGCACGGCTTCCCGCGCGCCGGCCGAGCGGCATCTTCTTCACCGCGCGGGCGGGGAGGATCGGGCTGTGAGCGTGGCGCTGCCGGAGGGAGCGCCCCCGTCCGTGCGGCTGGATCCGCTCGGGCGCGCCCTCATCGAGGGCTGGCAGCGCGGCTTTCCGCTCGTGCCCCGCCCCTACGCGCGGATCGCCGAGGCGCTGGGTGTGCACGAGCACCTTGTGATCGCCACCCTGGCGCGACTGCAGCGCGCGGGCGTGGTGACGCGTGTGGGGCCCGTGTTCCGCCCCGGCACGGCGGGGGCCAGCATGCTCGCCGCCGCCGCCGTGCCGCCAGCGCGGCTGGAGCAGGTGGCCGCCTGCGTCAGCGCCTTCCCGGAGGTCAACCACAACTACGAGCGCGAGCACCGCCTCAACCTGTGGTTCGTCGTGACCGGGCCGGACCGCGAGCGCATCGAGGCGGTGGTGAGCCGCATCGAGACGCGCTGCGGCGTGCGCGTGCTGCGGCTGCCCATGGAGCGCGACTACCATATCGACCTCGCCTTCCCCCTGTGGCGGGGCGCGCGCGGTCCGGGCGCGCACGCGCCCGAGATCACCGCGCCGCGGCCGGCGGCGCGCCCGGATCCTGCCCTGGTGGCCGCGGTGCAGCGCGGCATCCCGCTGCTCGCGCGGCCCTATGCGCACGTGGCCGCGGCCCTGGGACGCGCCGAGGCCGAGGTGATCGCCACCCTGGAGCGCTGGCTCGCCGACGGTGTGCTGAGCCGCTTCGGCATCGTGGTGCGCCACCACGAGCTGGGCTGGCGGGCCAACGCCATGGTGGTCTGGGACGTCCCGGACGGGGCGGTGGACCTCGCCGGCGAGCGCCTCGCCCGGCACCCGGCCGTGACCCTGTGCTATCGCCGCCCGCGCGTGGATGGCGTCTGGCCCTACAACCTCTACTGCATGGTGCACGGGCGCGAGCGCGCGACGGTGCGGGCACGGGTGGCCGAGCTCGCCCGCCTCCTGCCCCCGGGCACGCGCCACGAGGTGCTCTTCAGCCGCCGGCGCTTCAAGCAGCGTGGCGCCCTCTATGCCTTGCGGCCGTCCGCGGTCGGCCCGGCAGGGGAGGAGGCCCATGGCGGTCGTGCCTGAGCCCGCGCTGGACGCGCTCGACCGGCGCATCATCAACAGGCTCCAGGAGGGGCTGCCCGTGGTGGAGCGCCCCTTCGCCGCGGCGGCCGAGGCGCTGGGCATCGACGAGGGGACGCTCCTCGAGCGCCTGAGCCGGCTCCGCGAGGCGGGCTTGGTGGACAGGGTCGGGCCCATGTACCGGGCCGAGGCCCTGGGCGGCGACGTGACGCTGGCGGCCATGCAGGTGCCGCCCGAGCGCCTGGAGGACGTGGCCGCGCGCGTGAGCGCCTTTCCCGAGGTGGCCCACAACTACGAGCGCGAGCACACGTTCAACCTGTGGTTCGTGGTGGCGGTGGAGCGCCCCGAGGCGGTGGGCCGGGTGCTCGCCGCCATCGAGCGCGAGACGGGGCTTCGCGTCTACGACTTCCCCAAGCTGCAGGAGTTCTGCCTCGGGCTGCGGCTGGAGGTGTGAGGTGAACGATCCGAGGGTTCCGGCCCCGCCGGCCGCCGCGCTGGACGAGATCGACCGCCGCATCGTGGTGGCGACCCAGGCGGGGCTGCCCCTGGTGCCGGAGCCGTGGGCCGAGGTGGCGCGCCAGGTGGGCGTGCCGGTGGCCGAGGTTCTGCGGCGGGTGCGGCGCATGCAGCGGCGCGGGGCCGTCCGCCGGGTGGCGCTGGTGCCCAACCACTACGCTCTCGGCTTCCGCGCCAACGGCATGACCGTCTGGGACGTGCCGGACGAGCGCGTGGCCGAGCTCGGGCGCGCGGTGGCGGCGCTGCCCTTCGTCAGCCACTGCTATCAGCGCCCGCGCCACCTGCCGGAGTGGCCGTACAACCTCTTCGCCATGGTGCACGGGCGCACCCGCGAGGAGGTCGAGGCCAAGGTGGCCGAGATCGCCGCCCTGCTGGGCGAGGCCGACCGGGGGCATGCCGTCCTCTACAGCCGCCGCCTCCTCAAGAAGACCGGCCTGCGTCTGCGCCCCTGAGCATGGCCCGGGTGTGGGCCGGGGCGGGCATCCCCCTTGCCGACACCCCGGGTCAGGCCCGAAATCTTGACCGGGATCAGGGAAGCGGCCGCGTGGCTGGGGCAGGCTGAGGACGGGCTCGAGACGGGGAGGGCGCATGTTCCGGATCAGCCAGCACATGAAGGCCCTGCTGGGACAGGGAGAGGCGGCCCCGGCGGCGCCCGCGCGCGGCCCCGTGCGGCCGGTGGTGATCTGGAACCTCATCCGCCGCTGCAACCTCACCTGCCGCCACTGCTACACCACCTCGGCGGACCGGGACTTCGCCGGCGAGCTCACCACCGCGGAGGCCGAGGCCGTGATGGACGACCTGCATGCCTATGGCGTGCGGGTGCTGATCCTTTCCGGCGGCGAGCCCCTCATGCGCCCGGACATCCTGCATCTGTCGCGCCGGGCCAAGGCGATGGGCTTCCTCACGGCGCTCTCCACCAACGGCACCCTCATCGACGCGGGTCTCGCGCGCGAGCTCGCCGACGTGGGCTACGACTACGTGGGCATCAGCCTCGACGGCCTCGGATCCACGCACGACGCCTTCCGCCGCCGCAAGGGGGCCTTCGAGGACGCCCTGCGCGGCATCCGCCACTGTCTCGACGCCGGCCTGAAGGTGGGCATCCGCTTCACCCTCACCGAGGAGAACGCGGGCGACCTCCCGGGGCTGCTGGATCTGATGGCGCGCGAGGGGGTGCAGAAGTTCTACCTCTCGCACCTCAACTACGCCGGCCGCGGCAACCGCAACCGCCGCCGCGACGCCCTGCGCCGCACCACGCGCGCGGCCATGCGGATGCTGTTCGAGCGCGCCTGGCAGGACGCGGCGGCGGGCACGCCGCGCGACTACGTGACGGGCAACAACGACGCCGACGGGGCCTTCCTGTGGCTGTGGGCCCGCCAGCAGCTAGGACCCGAGGCCGCCGCGCGCCTGGAGCCGGGGCTCGCCGCCTGGGGCGGCAACCAGACCGGGGTCGGCATCGCCAACATCGACAACCTGGGCAACGTCCACCCCGACTCCTTCTGGTGGCACCACAGCCTGGGCAACGTGCGCGAGCGCCCCTTCTCGGCCATCTGGGAGGACGGCTCGGACCCGCTGCTCGCGGGCCTGCGCCGGCGCCCGCGCCCGGTCAAGGGCCGCTGCGCCGGCTGCCGCTTCCTCGTCTGGTGCAACGGCAATACGCGGGTGCGCGCCCAGCAGCTCACGGGCGATCCCTGGACCGAGGATCCCGGCTGCTACCTCACGGACGCGGAGATCGGCCTGGCGGGCGGCGGCGTGGGCACGGGACGGCGGAGCCGCGAGAAGCGGCCCAACGGCGCGCGCCCGCAGGCGGGGACGCGGGACTCCGGCGCCGCGCCCGGGCCCGACGGCACAGCGTCCGGCCCCGGCACGGCGGGCGAGCCTCGAGGCATGGGGGAGGCCGGTGCGGCGCAGGCTCTGGGCTGAGGCTCTGCTCGCCGTGGCCGCGCTCGCCGCAGGCGGGCCCGTGGCGGCCGCCCGGCCCGACGCCCGCGCCCTCTATGCCGCGCACTGCGCCCGCTGCCACGGAGCCGACCGCCTTGGCGGCATGGGCCCGGCCCTGGTGCCCGGCACGCTGGGCCGCCTGACCCCGGAGCGGGCCGCGCGCGTCATCCGTGATGGCCGCCCGCTCACCCAGATGCCGGCCTTCGGCGGGCGGCTCTCCGAGGCCGAGATCGCGGCGCTGGCCGCCTACGTGTTCACCCCGCCGGACCGGCCCCCGCGCTGGGGCTTGGAGGCCATCCGCGCGAGCCACCGGCTGCTCGCGCGGCCCGGGGAGCTCCCGACCCGGCCGGTCCACGGCGCCGACCCCATGAATCTGTTCGTGGTGGTCGAGCTCGGCGACCACCACGTCACCGTCCTCGACGGCGACCGCTTCGAGCCCATCACGCGCTTCCCCACGCACCGCGCCCTCCACGGCGGACCCAAGTTCTCGCCCGACGGGCGCTTCGTCTACTTCGCCTCGCGCGACGGCTGGATCAGCAAGTACGACCTGTGGGGGTTGCGCTACGTGGCCGAGGTGCGCGCCGGCATCAACACGCGCAACCTCGCCGTCTCCCACGACGGCCGCTACGTGGCCGTGGGCAACTACCTGCCCCATACCCTCGTCATCCTTTCGGCTGCGGACCTGCGGCCGCTGCGGGTCATCCCGGCGCGCGAAGCCCCCGGGCGCGCCTCGCGCGTGAGCGCCGTGTACACCGCCCCGCCGCGCGGGAGCTTCGTCGCCGCCCTCAAGGACGTGCCGGAGATGTGGGAGATCCCCTACGTCGCGGACGCGCCCCCGGTCTTCCGCGGTCCCATGCACGACTGGCGCCCGGACTCGGGCGAGGCATCCCCCGTGACCGAGGGGCCCTTCCCGGTGCGCCGCATCCCGCTCGACGGGGTGCTGGACGACTTCTTCTTCGACCCGGACTACCGCTTCGTCATCGGCGCCGCGCGGGAAGGCGGCGCGCGCGTGATCAGCCTCGTGACCGGGGCCGAGGTGGCGCGTCTGCCCATCGAGGGGCTGCCGCACCTGGGGTCGGGCATCTCCTGGGTGCGGGAGGGGCGACGCGTGCTCGCCACGCCCAACCTGCGCCGCGGCGCCATCAGCGTCATCGACATGGACCGCTGGCAGGTCATCGCCGAGATCCCCACCCTCGGGCCCGGCTTCTTCCTGCGCAGCCACGCCCGCAGCCCCTACGTGTGGGCGGACGTCTTCTTCGGCCCCCACCGCGACGCCATGCACGTCATCGACAAGCGCACCTTGAAGATCGTGCGTACCTTGCGCCCCGCCCCGGGCAAGACCTCGGCGCACGTGGAGTTCACCCGCGACGGCCGCTACGCGCTCGTCAGCATCTGGGACATGGACGGCGCGCTCGTGATCTACGACGCCCGCACCCTGGAGGAGATCAGGCGCATCCCCATGCGCAAGCCCTCGGGCAAGTACAACGTCTGGAACAAGACGCACTACGAGGAGGGCACCAGCCACTGAAGCGGCCGGGTGCGCCCCCTCACGCGAGACCGCCGTAGCGGCGCAGGGCGGGGATGTCGTGGAGGGTGATGGTGCGCCCCTGCACGGTGATGAGCCCCTTGTCCGAGAGCTGGTGCAGGATGCGGGACAGGGTCTCGGGCTGCACGGACAGGCGCGAGGCGATCACGTTCTTGGGCGCAGGGAGCCGAATCTCGGCCGTATCGCCCGCGTTCTCCGGCACCTCGCCCAGGAGGTAGTTCACCAGCCGCAGGGTGGCGTTCTGCAGGGCGAGCGCCTCGATCTCGTTCACCCGCGCGCGCAGGCGCATGCTCATGGCCGCCATCACGCGGAAGCAGGTCTCCACCGACTCGCGCAGGATCTGCAGGAAGGTGGCGTTGTCGAAGGCCACGAGCTCGGAGCGCACCAGGGCCTGCGCCGAGACGGGGTAGCGCTTGCCCTCCATGAACATGACCGCCTCGGCGAAGGACTGGCCGGGGCGTATGATCTCGATGACCTTCTCGTCGCCCTCGGGCGAGAGGCGGTAGAGCTTGATGCGGCCGTCGCGCAGCATGAAGAAGCGCTCCGCCTTCTGGCCGTGCTCGAACAGATGCTCGCCCTCGACGAGCTGCACGAGGCGGGCGCCGCGGCGGACGCGCCCGAGCTGCTCCTCGCTCAGGGCGGTGAGCACCGGGAGCCGGCGCAGCTCCTCGTCGCTGATGGTTTGCACGTCCACCAAGGGAGACGGCGGCCGGAAACTTGAGACGGGTCATTTTCAGTCCGGCGCGCCGTCCCCGAATATTACGGAACCGGGCGGGCCGGACACAACCGGCTCGCCGGAACGGTGAGGGAACGCATGCATCCGCGCAACCGCCGGTTCGTGACCCTGGCGCTCGCCTACGGCCTGCTGGCCGGGCTCGTGGGCATCGCCTGGCCGGCCGCCCCGGCCTGGCTGCCCGGCGACGTGCCGCGTCTGCACGGGCACCTGATGCTGCTCGGCTTCGTGGCCTTCACCATCTACGGGCTCGGCGAGCACATGCTGCCGCGCTTCGCGGGCCGGCCCATCCGGGCGGGCGCCCTGGCCTGGGGGCAGATCGTGTCCGCGCACCTCGGGCTGTGGCTGCTCGCCGGGGGCCTCGCGGCCGGGGCACGTGCCGTGGCGCTGGCCGGGGCGGCGCTTTCGTGGCTGGCGCTCGCCGCCTTCGCGGTGCGGGTGTGGCCGGTGCTGTGGCCGTGCGCCCGCGGGAATTGACCCAGGTTAAGGAGCGCTCCCCGCGCCGCCCGCAAGCTGATGGCCCTGCGCATCTGCTGGCGGGCCCCCACGCAAAGGGGGCGAGGCTTGCCATGAGCACGATCACCGATCTCCTGAGCGTCGACCACAGGCGCTGCGACGAGCACTTCGCCGAGGCGGAGACCGCGGTCGGGCGTGGCGACTGGGCGCGGGCCGCGGGCGAGCTCGCGGCCTTCCGTGCGGCGCTGGAGCGGCACCTCTCGGCCGAGGAGTCCGTCCTGTTCCCGGCACTGGAGGCACGCGAGCCCATGGCAGCGGGACCCACCGGCGTCATGCGCGAGGAGCACCGCCACATGCGCGCCCTGCTCGATGAGCTCGCGCGCGCGGTGGCGGCCCGGGATGCGGAATCCTACCTGGGCGCCTCGGAGACCCTCCTGGTCCTGATGCAGCAGCACAACGCCAAGGAGGAGCATGTCCTCTATCCCATGAGCGACCGGGTGCTGGGCGCCGAGGCCGTGGCCCCGCTGGAGCGGGCACTTGCGGACGCCCAGGCCCACGGCGATGCCGCCACGGGCTGAAAGATGGGGCGCGTGGCCGTGGCTGCCCGGGAGCGGCGCCTCGACGTGCAGGACCTCGAGCCGCCCGAGCCCCTCGAGCGGGTGCTGGCGGCGCTGCCGGGGCTCCAGCCTGGCGAGTACCTCCGCATGCTCCATCGCCGCGAGCCTCTGCTGCTCTACGAGATCCTGGAGGCGAGCGGCTACCGCTACGCGGTGCGGGAAGGCCCGGAAGCCCCCTTCGAGATCCTCATCTGGCGCGAAGGCGACACCGAAGCCGAGGAAGCGGCGCGGACGCGGGCCGGCGAAGCCGGCAACCGTGGGTAGCGCCGCGCGCCGGTGCCTTCGCAGCGAATCGGGACCGGGCGGGCGATGCCCGCTCTTCGGCCTCGGCGTTTCGAAGAAACGGACGAGCCCGTGGGCGACCTGAGGATCACAGCGGGGTGAGGCATGCTGGCGGGGCTCGCAGGACTCGCCCTCGACCGCGCGCCGCCCCTCGGTGTCCCCCTGCGCTTCCTGCTGACGGCGCCGGCCTTCGGCGTGGCGGCGGGGATTGCGCTCGTCGCCGCGGGACCGGGCGCGCCCGTGGCGCGCCTGGCCGGCTCCGTGGTGGGCGCCACCCATCTCTTCACCCTCGGCGTCGTCACCATGGTCATGTGCGGGGCGCTGTTCCAGCTCCTGGCCGTGGTGGGGGGCGGGTCCGTGCCGCGCCAGCGGCAGGTCGCGGCCGTGACCCATGCGCTGCTCACCGGGGGCGCGGCCGTGCTCGCGGCCGGCCTCATCCTGGAGCGGCAGCCGGCGGTCGGCGTGGGCGCCCTGCTGGCCCTGGCGGCGCTCATGGCCTTCGCCGCTGCGGCGGGCGCGGGCGTGCGCACGGCCGCGCGCGGGCAGGAGACGGTCCGGGCCATGGGGCTGGCCCTGGCCGCGCTCGCGGTGGCCGCGGCGCTGGGTGCCACCGCGGCGCTGGCTCGCGCCGGCTGGCCAGCGCCGCGCCTGCCGCTCGCCGGCCATCTGCATCAGGGCTGGGTGCTCGCGGGCTGGGTGGGGGTGCTGGTGATGGGCGTGGCCTGGCAGGTGGTGCCCATGTTCCAGATGACGCCGCCCTATCCAGCCTGGGCGCGCCGCTGGCTGCCGCGCGCGGTGATGGGCGCGCTCGCCGTCTGGAGCGCGGCGGCGCCGGCGGCGCTGCCCGGCGCCGCGCTGGCCCTGCTGCCGGCCGGGCTCGCCCTGGGCGCCTTCGCCGTCCTCACGCTGCGCCTGCAGACGCAGCGCCGCCGGCGGCTCCCGGACGCGACGCTCTCTGCCTGGCGGCTGGCCATGATCAGCCTGCTGGGCGCGCTCGCCTGCGCCGCACCGGCCTTCATGCCCGGCGCCGACCCGCGCTGGGCCTATGCCGCCGGCACGCTCTATCTCGCGGGCTTCGCGGCCTCCGCCATCGTGGGGATGCTCTACAAGATCGTGCCCTTCCTGCTCTGGCTCGACCTGCACCGGCGGCTCCAGCCGGTGCCCGGGGCGCTGGGACGCGTGCCGCACCTGCGCCAGCTCCTGCCGGAGACGCGTGCGCGGCGGCAGCTCCGGCTCCAGGCGGCGGCGGTGCTGCTGCTGGCGCTGTCGGTCCTGTGGCCTAGGCTGCTGCTCCTGCCCGCGGGGCTGGCGCTCGCCGCCGCCTGGGCCGTCATGGGGGCCGTGATGCTCGGGGCGGTGCGGGCCCACCGGGCGGCCCTGGGGAGGGCGGTGCCGTGAGCGCGGCGTCTGGGGGAGGGGCGCTGCCGCAAGCTGATCCGGCACGGAGGATCGGCCGGCGCGGGAAGGGAAAAGGTATACTGAACGAGAGGATTACGGTTGCGGGAAGGGCCGGCTGGTGAGCGGGGAAGCGAGCGCCAAGGTGAACGCGCCCATCGAGTGCGCCTGCCAGGTGCGCCGCTGCATGCTGTGCGGCGCGCGCATGGCCGCGCTCGCGGGGCCTCAGCTCATCTGCGAGATCCGGGGGCTGATCCAGAAGCGGCGCTTCGCGCCCGGCGAGTACCTGTGCCTCGAGGGCGAGCGGCGCGGGCTACTGCATTTCATCACCCAGGGCATGGCCAAGATCACCGTCACCCTTCCGGACGGGCGCGAGCAGATCCTGCGGCTCGCGCTGCCGGGCCAGGCCCTGGGGCTGGAGACGCTGGAGGACCCGGCGAGCCCCTACAGCGCCCAGGCCCTGACCGAGGTCACCACCTGCACCGTGCGGGTGCCCGAGATCCGCGAGGTGCTGGAGGCGAGCCCCGACCTCGCGGTGCGGGTGATCCGCGTCCTCAACGAGGAGCTCGCGCACGCACGCGTGCTGGTGCGCGACCTGGGGCTCATGCGCGCCGGCGAGCGTGTGGCCTCCTTCCTGCTCTCTCTGCTCGCGACCGCCGAGACCGGGGAGGGCATCCCCATGCCGCTGTCGCGCGCCGAGATCGCCGAGATGCTGGGGCTCACGCCCGAGACTGTCTCGCGCCACATGGCGCGCATGAAGCGCGAGCGCATCATCCGCGAGTCCAAGGGCCGCCTGTTCCTGCTGGCGCCGGAGCGCCTGCGCGCGCTGGCCGGCCTGGAAGGCCGCCCGGCCGGCACCGGCGCGCATTGATCCAGATCAATACGCTCCGCCGCCCTGGCTCCCTAACCTCACCCATCTCCCCGAGACGCGCACGGGGCCGTCCGCGCCATGCAGCTCGCCGACCACGTCCACACCTTCGGGCGCTATGCCCGCGCGCGCTTCGGCGAGCGCGTGCACAAGCTCGCCATTCACGCGGGCTTCACCTGCCCCAACCGCGACGGGACCAAGGGGGTGGGCGGCTGCACCTTCTGCAACAACGCCTCCTTCAGCCCCAACGCCCGCCGCGCCCCTGCCATCGCCGCGCAGATCGAGGCCGGCCGGCGGGTGATCCGGCGCCGCACCGGCGCGCGCCGCTACCTCGCCTACTTCCAGGCCTACACCAACACCTATGCCGACGTGACGCGCCTGCGCGCCCTCTACGACCAGGCGCTGGCCGAGCCCGACGTGGTCGGGCTCTCGGTGGGCACGCGCCCGGACTGCGTGCCGGACGCGGTGCTGGACCTGCTGGCCGGCTACCGCGAGCGGGGGCTGGAGGTGTGGCTGGAGCTGGGGCTGCAGTCGAGCTTCGACCGCACCCTGGCGCTCGTCAACCGCGGCCACGGCTTCGCCGAGTACCGCGCGGCGGTGCGCGCCGCGCGCGCGCGCGGCATCCCGGTCTGCACCCATCTCATCGTCGGGCTGCCGGGTGAGGGCGCCTGGCACGCGCGCGTCACCCTCGAGCGCGTGCTGGAGCTGGGTGTGGACGGCCTCAAGCTCCATCCCCTGCATGTGGTGCGCGGCACGCAGCTCGCGCGCGCGTGGCGCGCCGGCGCCTACCGCCCGCTGGCGCTCGACGAGTACGTGCGAATAGCCACCGAGCTGGTGGCGCGCACGCCCTGGGACGTGGTCTTCCACCGCCTCACCGGCACCGCCCCCGAGCGGATGCTGCTCGCGCCCGTCTGGTGCGCGCGCAAGTGGATCGTGCTGAACGGTATCGCCTCGGCGCTCGCGGGGAGCGGCCTGCGGCAGGGTGCGCACGCGGGCGCGTCCGTGGCGGAGGCGCTCGCATGAGGGCGCCGGAGCTGGTCTGCCCCGCCGGCACCCTGCCGGCGCTGCGCGCGGCGGTGGAGCACGGCGCCGACGCCGTCTACGTGGGCCTGCGCGGCGCCACCAACGCGCGCAACTTCCCGGGCCTCAACCTGACCCCGCGCGAGCTGGCGCGCGGCGTCGAGGAGGCCCACGCGGCCGGAGCGCGCGTCTTCCTTGCCCTCAACACCTACCCGGGCCCGGACGAGTGGCCGGAGGCGGTGGCGGCGGTGGACGCCGCCGCGGAGGCGGGTGTGGACGCCCTCATCGCCGCCGACCCGGGCCTGCTCGCCCATGCGCGCGCACGCCACCCGGAGCTCGCCCTGCATCTTTCCGTGCAGGGTTCGGCCACGCACCGGCGCGCCATCGCCTTCTTCCACGAGCGCCTCGGGGTGCGTCGCGTGGTGCTGCCGCGGGTGCTCTCGCTGAGCCAGGTGCGCCGCCTCGTGGCCCGGCTGCCGGTGGAGGTGGAAGTCTTCGCCTTCGGGAGCCTGTGCGTGATGGTCGAGGGGCGCTGCATGCTCTCCTCTTACGTCACGGGCGAGTCGCCCAACCGCTGCGGCGTGTGCTCGCCGGCCAGGGCGGTGCGGTGGGAGGAGGGCCCGGAGGGGCGCAGCGTGCGCCTCAACGGTGTGCTGGTGGAGCGTTTCGCCCCGGGTGAGGCCGCAGGCTACCCCGTACTGTGCAAAGGGCGCTTCCGTGTCGGCGGACAGGTCTACCACGCCATCGAGGCGCCCACCAGCCTCAGCGTGCTCGACATCCTGCCGGAGCTGGTGCGCGCGGGGGTGGCGGCGCTCAAGGTGGAGGGGCGCCAGCGCAGCCCCGCCTACGTGGCGCAGGTCACGCGCGTGCTGCGCGAGGCCCTGGACGCCTGCCTCGCCGACCCTGAAGGCTTCCGCCCCGACCCCGCCTGGGTCGCGGCCCTCGACCGCGTGGCCGAGGGTGCCACCCACACCCTGGGCGCCCTCGACCGGCCGTGGATGTGAGCCCGTGCGCCTGAGCCTGGCTCCCATTCCCTACTTCTGGCCCGCGGAGCGGGTGCGCGCCTTCTACGAGCAGGCGGCGGGCTGGCCCGTGGACGTGGTCTGCCTGGGCGAGACCGTGTGCGGCAAGCGCCTGGCGCTCGGCCTGGAGGACTGGCTGGAGATCGGCGCGCGGCTGGAGGCGGCGGGCAAGTCCGTGGTGCTCGCCACCCAGGCGCTCATCGAGGCCGAATCGGAGCTCGCGCGCATGGAGCGGCTGTGCCGCAACGGGCGCTTCCTCGTGGAGGCCAACGACCTGGGCGCGGTGCACACGCTCGCGGAGGTGGGCGTGCCCTTCGTCGCCGGCCCCCATCTCAATGTCTACAATGCCGCCACCCTCGCGCTGATCGCCGGCCTGGGGGCGCGCCGCTGGGTGCCGCCGGTGGAGCTCCCGGGGCGGGTGCTGGCGCGCGTGCTGGAGGGGCGCCCGGAGGGGCTGGAGGTGGAGGTGACGGCCTACGGGCGGCTCGCGCTCGCCTTCTCCGCGCGCTGCTTCACGGCGCGCGCCGACAACGTGCCCAAGGACGCCTGCGGCCTGCGCTGCCGCGAGGATCCGGAAGGAAGGCTGATGGAGACCCAGGACGGCCGGCCCCTGTTCGTGGCCAACGGTGTCCAGATCCAGTCGGCCGCCCCCTGCAACCTGGCCGGCGAGCTCGAGACGCTGCGGGCCATGGGCGTGGATCTCCTGCGCGTCGTGCCGGACGCGAGCACCACCGAGGCGGCGGTGGCCATCCTCGCCGAGGCCGTGTCGGGACGGCGCGATCCCGCGGACGCAGCCGAGGCGCTCGCCGCCCTGCGCCCGGGCATCGGCGCCTGCAACGGCTACTGGCACGGCGGCGCCGGGCTCGAGTGGCGCGCGGCGCCGGCCGCCCCCTCCGGGCCGTGAGCGTGCGAGCCCCCGTCCTCACGCTGGTGACGGGAGCGCTGCCCGCCGGCCGGGACGCCGCCCTCGCCTGGGCCCAGGCGAGGCTCGCGCGCCGCGCCGGCCGGGCCGTCGCGCGGGTGCACCGCAGCGCGGCGGCCGTGCTCGCCGGGCGCCACGAGGACGCCCGCCAGGCCGCGCGCCTCGGCTGGTGCCGGGAACACGGGTTGCCGGTGCTGCGGCGACCCACGGGCGGGGCGGCGCTTCACGTCGAGCCCGGCCAGCTCCTCTGGACCCTGGCGCTGCCCGACGACGGGCGGCCGCTCACGGTCTGGCTCGCGCGCGCGGCCGAGGCCCTGGCGGCGGCCGCGGGTGCGGCCCTCGGCCTGCCCCTCGTCCCCGCGGCGCCCAACGACCTTCTGCTGGAGGGGCGCAAGGCGGGATGCGTGATGGCGGGCGAGCTCGCCGGCGTACTCGTGCTGCAGGGCACGTTCCTGCTCGCCCCCGATATCGGAGCGCAGCTCCGCGCCCTGCGCGTGCCGCGCGAGAAGCTCAACCCGGAGGGGCTGCGGACCGCGCGCGACCGCTTCGCCGCCCTCGCGCCGGCCGCGGGTCTGGCGCTCGCGGCGGCGCTGGCGCGGCTGCGTGCACGCCTGCCCGAGGCGCTGGCCGGCCTCGCGGGCGCGACGGCCGCGCCGCTCGCGCCCGCGGCGCTCGCCGCGCTCGCCCCCCGCCGCGCGCCTGTCGCGCCCGAGGGCCCGCGGCGACCTGCGGCGGCCTCCGCCACGCTCGCCGCGCCGGCCGGTGTGCTGCGCTGCCGGCTGGAGGCGGACGGGTCGGGCCATGTGCGTGCGGCCTGGATCGGCGGCGAGGCCATGCTGCGGCCGGGCACCCTGCTGCACGGCCTCGCCCGGGCCCTGCGGGGCGCGCCGCTGGCGGCCGCGCCCGCGCGCGCCCGCGCCCTGCTCGCGCGCCGGCCGTGGGACGGGAGCGGCCTGGGGACGGAGGATCTGGCCCGGCTGCTCGAGCGGGCGGCGGCCAAGGCCTTCGCCGGCCTGCGCCTCGGGCTCGGCCCGGAGGAGGCCGCGGCCCTGGACCTCGCCGGGCCCGGGGCGCGCGACCCGCTGGCCGTCCTCGGGCGCGCCGGCGCCATCCTCGTGCCCTACTGCGCCAAGCCGCTCTGGTGCAGGTGGCGCGTGCGCGAGGGCTGCCCCGATTGCGGCCGGTGCGAGGTGGGGGCGGTCTACCGCCTCGGGCGCGCGTGCGGCATCCCTGTCATCACCATCTGCAGCTTCGAGCACCTGCAGGCCACCTTCCGGCGCCTGCGCGCCGAGGGCGTGGAGGCCTATGTGGGCCTGTGCTGCGGCGAGTTCCGCCTCAAGCGGGCGGAGGCCTTCGCGGCCTCGGGGCTCGCGGGGCTGCTCGTGGACATCGCCGGGGCCAACTGCTATGCGCTCGGGCGGGAGGAGGCCGCCTACGCGGGGGTCTTCCGTGCCCAGGCGCGGCTGCGGGGGCCGCTCACGCGGCGCGTGCTGGCCGCGCTCGGCCCTGGCGCGCCGCAGGCGCCCCCCGCCAGGGACGGGAGCAGCGCCGCCAGCGCGCGCGCGGCGCCGGCTTCGTCCAGCAGGCCGCCCAGGCGTGCGCCGAAGGCCGCCCGCAGGAGGGTGGCGGGCGACCAGTCCAGGGCGTCGAGGCGGTTCTTGAGATAGAGCCCCGTCTCCGTGTCGCCCTCCACCACCAGCCGGCGCTGGAAGAACAGCGTGTCCGGATCCTCGGCGCGCAGGGCCAGCGCCAGGAAGGCGTCCACGGGCCCCCGGATACGCACGTCGGCCCGCGTCGGGTCCGCCGGCCACAGCCAGCGCCCGCGCACCGCGAGCGCTGCGGCCCGATCGGCGTCCGTCACCTCGAGGGCGATCACGCGCCCCTCCAGCGGCTCGAGATCCTCCAGGGCGCCCTGGGCGGCGAGCAGGCGCGCCGCGCCCAGGGCGAGCGCCGCCGCCCCCACGGGCGGGGGGACGAGACGCAGCCCCAGGCGGAGCAGGCCCAGGGGTGGGGCTGGGAGCCTCGGCATGGTCCCATGCTGGGGCCGTGCCGGGCCGTCCGGCTTGATCCGGGTCAATGCGTGCGGAGAGCCGGCGCTTGGACCTGGATGCCGCGCACAGGTTTATAGTTTCTGTCATGGATACGAGCGCCGAGCGGACCGTACGGCTCTCCATCTCCGGCATGAGCTGCGCCGGCTGCGTCTCCAGCGTCGAGGAGGCCCTGCGCGCCGTGCCGGGCGTGCGCGAGGCGAGCGTCAACCTGGCCGAGCGCACGGCGGTGGTGACGGGCAGCGCCCCGGCCGAGGCCCTGATCGAGGCCGTGCGCGGTGCGGGCTACGACGCCGCCGAGCTCACGGGGCTGGACGACGACGAGCGCAAGGAGGAGCAGGAACGGGCGCACTACCGGCGCCTCATGCGCCAGTTCGTGGTGGCCACGGCCTGGGGTGCGCCGCTGCTCGCCGGCGCCTATCTCGACTGGTTCCCGGAATTCGAGACCGTGGGCGGCCGGCTCTTCTGGCTGGCGACGGGCCTCGTCACCGCCGCGGTCATGTACTACAGCGGCCGCCACTTCTTCATCGGCGCGTGGAAGGCCTTCCGCGTGCACAACGCCAACATGGACACCCTCATCGCGCTCGGCACCGGAAACGCCTGGCTCTACTCCATGGGCGTGGCCCTCTTCCCGGAGGCGGTGCCGGCCATCGCGCGCGAGGCCTACTACGACGCCGCCGCCATCATCATCGGCTTCATCAACCTGGGCCAGGCGCTGGAGATGCGCGCGCGCGGGCGCACCTCCGAGGCCATCCGCCGGCTGATCGGGCTGCAGCCCAAGACCGCGCGCGTGGTCCGCGAGGGCCGCGAGCTGGACGTCCCCATCGAGGAGGTGGGCCTGGACGAGACCATCCGGGTGCGACCCGGCGAGCGCATCCCCGTGGATGGGGTGATCCTCGAGGGCCGCTCCAGCGTGGACGAGTCCATGCTCACCGGCGAGCCCATGCCGGTGGAGAAGGGGCCGGGCGACGAGGTCATCGGCGGCACCATCAACGTCTCGGGCACCTTTCTCTACCAGGCCAAGCGCATCGGCCGCGACACGGTGCTCGCCCAGATCATCGAGATGGTGCGCCGCGCCCAGGCCACCAAGCCGCCCATCGGGCGGCTGGTGGACAAGGTGGCCTCGGTGTTCGTGCCGGTGGTGCTGATCGTGGCGGTGGTCACCTTCCTCGCCTGGTTCAACCTGGGCGGCGAGGAGCGCCTGAGCTACGCGGTGGTGACCTCGGTCACGGTGCTGGTCATCGCCTGCCCCTGCGCCCTGGGGCTGGCCACGCCCATCTCCATCATGGTGGGCGTGGGCAAGGCGGCCGAGCACGGGATCCTGATCCGCAACGGCGAGGCCCTGCAGCGCGCCTGCGAGCTCACCGCCGTGGTGCTGGACAAGACGGGCACCGTCACCGAGGGCCGGCCCAGCGTGACCGAGCTGGTGCCCGCGGCCGGCTGCACGGAGGAGGAGCTCCTGCGGCTCGCCGCCGGCGTCGAGCGCGGCTCCGAGCATCCGCTCGCCCACGCGATCCTGGAGGCGGCCGCCGGGCGCGGCATCGAGGTCCCCCCGCCCGAGGGCTTCGAGGCCATCGCCGGCCACGGCGTGCGGGCCCGCGTGGAGGGCCGCACGGTGCTCTTCGGCAACCGGCGCCTCATGGAACGCGAGGGGGTGGACGTCTCCGCGCTCGAGGCGCGGGCCGCCGAGCTCGCCGCGCGCGCCCGCACCGCCATGTATCTGGCCGCCGACGGCCGGGCGATGGGCCTCGTGGCCGTGGCCGACCGCATCAAGCCCGACGCCGCCGCCGCCATCCGGCGCATGCACGCGCGCGGGCTCAGGGTGGTGATGCTCACGGGCGACCAGCGCGCCACCGCCGAGGCCGTGGCGCGCGAGGTGGGCGTGGACGAGGTCATCGCCGAGGTGCTGCCCCAGGACAAGGCCGCCAAGGTGGCCGAGCTGCAGGCCCGCGGCGAGGTGGTGGCGATGGTCGGCGACGGCATCAATGACGCCCCCGCGCTCGCCCAGGCGGACGTGGGCTTCGCCATCGGCACCGGCACGGACGTGGCCATCGAGAGCGCCGACGTCACCCTCATGCGCGGCTCGCTCCACGGCGTGGCCGACGCCATCGAGATCTCCCGCGCGACGCTTCGCAACATCAAGCAGAACCTCTTCGGCGCCTTCGTCTACAACACGCTCGGCATCCCGGTGGCGGCCGGCGTGCTCTATCCCTTCACCGGCATGCTCCTCAATCCCATCCTGGCCGGTGCCGCCATGGCCATGTCCTCGGTCACGGTGGTCACCAACGCCAACCGGCTGCGTCTCTTCCGGCCGAAGGGGGCGGAGGCATGAGCGGCGCCGAGCTGGCGGTCAACGTGGCGGGGCTCGCCCTCATCGCCTTCATCGTGTGGTGGTTCTGGCTCTCGCACGGGCGCACCGAGCGCGCCGGCGCGGGGCCGGTGGAGATCGTGGTCGCCGACGGCGTCTACAGCCCGTCGCGGGTCGAGGTGCCGGCCGGCCGCCCCGTGGTGCTGCGCTTCATCCGCAGGGATCCGAGCCCCTGCGCCGAAAAGGTGCTGATCGACGCCGCAGGCGTGGCCGCGGAGCTCCCGGTGGGCGAGCCCAGGGAGGTGGTGGTCACCCTCCCGGAGCCGGGCGAGTACGAGTTCACCTGCGACATGCGCATGTACCGCGGCACCCTCGTCGCCCGCTGAAGGGGCAGGGCCGGCGCGGTTGGCCTACAATAGTTGAAAACGCTGATCAATCCGCTGCGCGGATTGATCAGCGCGATGGTGATGCGCGGTCCATTTGGATTTTTTGTCGCATCGTCATGCGCTTCCCTGTGCATGGGTGGTCCCGCGGCCTCGCTTGCCGCGGGGAAGGTCTGAAAAGTCACGATTTTTCAGGCCTTCCAGTTCTATGGGGAGGATGGGCAGGCGGCGTGCGCCGCCGGGAGGTCTGCCGTCATGCGAGTCCGCACGTTCCTCATGCTCGCCCTTTGCCCGCTGGCGCTGGGAATTGCCGCACCCCCTACCGGAGCTGGCGGCCTGCCGGTGGACGAGACGGCTCGCGTGGTCTATCACGCCGACTTCGCCGATCCGCGCCGTTTCAGCGCCATGCTCACCAGCATCAACAACATGGTGAACACCTACGAGAGTGACCTGGTCGAATACGACGTGCGCATCGTCTTTGTCTCGCACGGCATCCGCTTCCTGACGGACGATCCGTTGAAGGGAACGCCTTTCGAGGAGGACGAGGCCCTGCGGGAGCGCCGTGAGAATCTGAAGGGCAGGCTGCTCTCGCTCAGCCGTGTGCGGGGAGTGAAGCTCGAGCTGTGCGAGATAACCCGCAAAGCCATTGGTCTCCCCAAGGAGCGACTCTATCCCGGCGTGCGGCTTGTCCCATCCGGCGTGGTGCGCCTTGCCGAGCTGCAGGCGCGCGGGTTCGCCTACCTGAAGGTCGAATAGGGACGGTGACCCTTCCTCACCAGCCGGCGATCCGTCCGCCGGCCGCGATTGCCACCACGGCCAGACCCAGCAGCAGGTTGAGCCCCACCAGGCGCCGGATCTGCGCCAGCGCCCGGCCTCCGGCGGGCCAATCCTCCGCCGCCACCGCCGCGCGCAGGCGGCGGTAGGGAGCGAACCAGACATGCAGGTAGATGAGGATCATGAGGGTGCCGATGCCGTTCATGAGGTGCACCCGCACCGGCGTGGCCTCCAGCCCCCCGAAATAGGCCAGGATCACGGTCCAGCCGGTGGCGGGCAGCAGGACCACCGCTAACCACACCCAGGGGAAGAAGCGGCCGAAGGTCCGCGCCCACAGCGGCAGCCGCAGGGGCGGCTCCAGCAGTGCGGCCGCCACCGGCCTGAGCGCCATGTAGGCGAAGAACATGCCGCCCACCCACACCACGGCGGCCAGCACATGGAGGCCCACCAGGAGCGCCATCAGGTCCCGCATCGCTCAGTTCCCCTTGCGGCTGCCAGCCCCAAGGGTGCGCCGCAGCCAGCCGTCCACCTGGGCGAGCAGCTCGTCCTCGAAGCCGTCGAAGAAGTGGTCCGCCCCCTCGACGCGCACCTGGCGCGATCCGGCCGCGCCCGCGGCCGCGAGCGCCGCGAGCCGAGCGCGCGCGTCGCGCAGCACCCCGCGCAGGTCCAGGCTGCCGAAGAGGTCCAGCACCGGCACCGGCGCGCGGCGGAGGTTCCCGATCGCGTCCGTGCGCGGGTCGCCGGGGCGCGAGGGCAGCCCGATGGCGATGAAGGTGCGCACGCCCGCCCGGGGGCGCTGGGCCAGGAAATAGGCGCCCATCGCCGCCCCCAGGCTGTGGCCGGCGAGCGCCAGGGGCGTGTGCCCCTTGCCCCGCAGCCAGGCGATGGCGGCCTCGATGCGGGGCAGGGCCGCCTCGAACAGTGGCGCGTAATCCTCGGAGGCGGCCCCGTTGGGCAGCACCGGGAGCTGGACGGAGAGCGTGGCCCAACCGCGCTCGGGCAGCCCCACGCGTAGGGGGTGGATCACCTCCGGCCAGTCCGGATGCGCCCCCATGCCGTGGAGCAGGACCACCCCGCCGCGCGGCCGGCCCGAGGGCGGCGTGTAGATGGCGAGGAAGCGCCGGCCGCCGGCCTCCAGCCACACGGCCTCGCCGTCGATGAGGGCGTCCACGATCTGCCCGGCCCAGCGCCGCTCCTTGGCCGCATCGCCCTGGCGGGCGGGGGCCGCTGCGGCGCCCGCCCTGCCGGGGCCCGGCGTCGCGTCTCGCGCGGCGAGGATGATGCCGGGGACGGTCCACGCCGCCTGCGGGCGCTGCGCCGCTCCCTCCAGCTCCACTCCCCCTTCCTCCATGCGGGCGGGGAGGCGGGATGCGCGGGCGTCGGCGGCCAGGGATGGCCGCCGTCGAGCGCCAGGGATGGTCCTCGCGTCCCGCGCAGACCGCGTCGCCGCCCGCATGCCTTCCCCCGGCCCCGTGTCCGCGGCGCCCGCCGTGCCGTGGCTTGGCGGGGTGTCCCGGGGCTCGGGATCGGTGCCGGGGGTGGGCTGTCGCGCCTGCGGGCGCTGCGCCGCTTCCCGCGGCTGGCCTCCGCTGCGCTCCGGCCCCGTGTCCGCGGCGCCCGCCTGCACCACCGGTGCGGCGCCGCCGGCTGGCGCGGCCGGCGCCGCCACGCTGGCGGCGAGCAGGACCGCAAATCCAGCCACGACATGGGGTTGCTGGCGCACGGGGCTCCTCCGCGAGGCTGCACGGGGCGGGCATTTGGGGTAAAGTTGCCGGCTCGCGCCCGCCGGGATGCCGGGCGGGCTCCAATATGGCAGTCGGCAGCAGGGGCTTCAAGACCATGCGCGAGTATCTCATCGCACCGTCCATCCTTTCGGCGGACTTCGCGCGCCTGGGCGAGGAGGTGGCGAACGTGCTGGCCGCGGGCGCCGACATCGTCCACTTCGACGTGATGGACAACCATTACGTCCCGAACCTCACCATCGGCCCCCTGGTGTGCGAGGCCCTCAGGAAGTACGGCATCGAGGCACCCATCGACGTGCACCTCATGGTGAAGCCGGTGGACCGCATCATCCCGGACTTCGCCAAGGCGGGCGCCACCTACATCACCTTCCACCCCGAGGCGAGCGAGCACGTGGACCGCACCCTGCAGCTCATCCGCGACCAGGGCTGCAAGAGCGGCCTCGTGTTCAACCCCGCCACGCCGCTCGACTACCTGGAGTGGGTGATCGAGAAGGTGGACATGGTGCTGCTCATGTCCGTCAACCCGGGCTTCGGCGGGCAGAAGTTCATCCCCTACGTGCTGGACAAGCTCCGCCGGGCGCGCGAGATCATCGACGCCTCCGGGCGCGACATCCGCCTCGAGATCGACGGTGGCGTCAAGGTCGACAACATCCGTGAGATCGCCGAGGCGGGCGCGGACACCTTCGTGGCAGGCTCGGCCATCTTCGGGGCCGCCCGTGACGAGGACCCGAACCGCTACGATTCGGTCATCCGCGCCATGCGCGAGGAGCTGGCCAAGGTCGGCGGCTGAGGAGGCCCCATGCTCGCCACCCGCCCCGAGCTCGTCATCATCGACGTGGACGGCACCCTGGTCGACAGCGTGCCGGACCTCGCCTGGTGCGTGGACGAGACGATGCGGCGCATCGGGCGCGCCCCCCACGGCGAGGCACGCGTGCGCGAGTGGGTGGGCAACGGCGTCGAGCGCCTGGTCGAGCGGGCGCTGGCCGGCAGCCTGGACGGCCGGCCCGATCCGGCGGACTTCGAGCGCGCCTACCCCATCTTCCTCGAGCTCTACGCCGAGAACACGAGCCGGCGCAGCCGTCTCTATCCGGGCGCGGCCGAGGCGCTGGCGGCGCTCGCGGCGGCGGGCTACCGGCTCGCGGCCGTCACCAACAAGGCGCGCCGCTTCACCGAGCCCCTGCTGCGCGACCTCGGCGTGCGCGAGCGCCTTGCGCTCGTGGTCTGCGGCGACGACTGCGCGCGCAAGAAGCCCGACCCGGAGCCGCTGCTGTGCGCGGCGCGCCACTTCGGCCTCGAGCCGGGCCGCTGCCTCATGGTGGGCGACTCGGTGAACGACGTGCGCGCCGCGCGCGCGGCCGGCATGCCCGTGGTGTGCGTGAGCTACGGCTACAACCATGGCCGCGACATCCGCGAGGCCGCCCCGGACGCCGTCATCGATTCCCTGCTAGAATTGCAGCCCATCCTCGAGCAGGCCGCCTGAGAGCCCAGGACATGCCCGCCCGCGCGGCACGACGGAGCCCGGTTCCCGGCACCCGATGGTGAGCCGGGCCGCCCGCGTGCATCCCGACCGTCTGCCCTTCACGCCGTATGCTGGCCGCGCCCGCCGTGCCGTGGCCTGTCGGGGTGCCCCGGGGCTCGGGATCGGTGCCGGGGGTGGGCTGTCGCGCCTGCGGGCGCTGCGCCGCTTCCCGCGGCTGCGCGCTCCGCGCGCCCGTGTCCGCGGCGCCCGCCGTGCCGTGGCCTGTCGGGGTGCCCCGGGGCTCGGGATCGGTGCCGGGGGTGGGCTGTCGCGCCTGCGGGCGCTGCGCCGCTTCCCGCGGC
>Ga0256839_1001891_pt1 | contig 24529 bp, 23 predicted proteins | sample 354166metaG_FD_185968 | JGI IMG/M metagenome (GOLD analysis project Ga0256839, IMG submission 185968) | Hydrothermal vent microbial communities from Mid Atlantic Ridge, Atlantic Ocean - 354-166 | ecosystem: Environmental > Aquatic > Marine > Hydrothermal vents | place: Atlantic Ocean: Mid... | reverse complement strand
CGTATATAATATTTCCGCCCCCGTATGCGAGACCTTCAACATCAGCTCCTGGTGCAGAAAGTGGGGTCAGTGTTGTAAAATCACCTGTGCTGATGGAAAAGAAGTCACCATTTATACCGCCATATAGCATGCCGCTATTGGGGTTATAGGCAAGGGCTTCTGCATTGGCCGACCCAACAATTGGCGCGCCGCTTCCATCTGTGTTGGCATTGGCAATGTTAGACCATGTGGACCCATACAGGCTTGACGCATTGGCTGATGGTGCGAGGCCAACAGTCGACCCTGTTACGCCAGAAGCGCCAATATTGGTTGACGCGCCGGTTGTCGTATTCAAGCTGTATAAGCCGTTGCCGTTAGCGTCCTCGCTGAAATAAAGCACACCAGCATTCGCGCCGCTGGCAATAGTAAATGAAGAGATACCGATAATCCCTATGAGTAATTTTCTGAACATTTTTTCTCCAGTTTGTTATAATTAGTTATAATTGTTTATCGCCATCGATAAAGCAAGCAAAAACCATGCCAGTATATTAAGATGCAGGAATTACAATAGGTTATGCTGCGGGGGTGCTCAAAGGTGATTAAAAACTGTAAAATATCCTGAAAAACCGTCAGGATATTTTACAGTTTATGATAATGAATCTTCACAAAATTTATGTGAAGCAATGTGATTGCCAATTATTTTTTCTATGGTTTTTCTCCGGTTTTTCTCGAAAAAACTCAAATCATGGTTCACAAATGGTGGCCAGTGTATTATCAGTGTATTATCACAGTCTTGAACCTTTATTTTATGCGTAAAAGTCCGTCAACGGGCTTTTCGGGGGCTTTTTGGAAAAAACAGATGGCAGGTCATTCAAAATTTAAAAATATCATGTATCGTAAAGGGGCGCAGGATAAAAAACGCTCGTCTCTTTTCAGTAAATTATCCAAGGAAATCACCGTCGCGGCCAAATTGGGCGGGCCGGATATGGATAGTAATCCCCGCCTGCGCCTTGCCTGTCAAACCGCGCGCGGACAATCCATGCCCAAGGATAATATTCTGCGGGCCATTAATAAATCACAGGCTGGCGATGCGGAAAATTATGACGAAATCCGTTATGAGGGTTACGGCCCGGGCGGCACCGCCCTCATCGTGGAAAGCCTGACCGATAACCGCAATCGGGCGGCATCGGATATTCGCACGGCCTTTGCCAAAAATGGCGGCAATCTTGGCGAAACCGGCAGCGTGGCCTTTCAGTTTGAAAAAATTGGCGAGATTATTTTTGAGGCTTCGGCCAAATCAGCCGATGATATGTTCGAAATTGCGCTGGAAGCCGGCGCGGAGGATGTTGTATCTGATGATGAAACCCACGAAATCTATTGTGCCATGGGTGATCTTCAGGATGTGACGGCCAGCCTGACAGAGGCGGTTGGCGCGGAGCCAAAATCGGCAAAACTCATCTGGAAGCCGGAAAATACCATCGAGGTTGATTTGGAATCCGCGCGAAAATTGCTTAAAATGATTGATGTTCTGGATGATCTTGATGACGTGCAGAATATTTACGGCAATTATGAAATTTCCGATGAAATTATGGAGCAGCTCAGCGAGTGACATCAGGGTGACAGATAAAAGGCAGCGACTGATCGGGCTTGATCCCGGCCTCAGGAAAACCGGCTGGGGGGTCATAGATGTGGAAGGCTCCCGCCTGATTCATATTGCCAACGGCATTGTCCATACCGACGATAACAATAGTCTGGCCGAACGTCTGGTACAGCTTTTTGATGGCTTGGGGCAAGTGATCACCGATTGGGCGCCGCATTCGGCGGCTGTTGAGGAAACCTTCGTCAATAAAAACCCCGCCTCAACCTTAAAACTTGGTCAGGCAAGGGGGATGTCGCTTCTGGTGCCGTCCCTTGCGGGGATTCCGGTGGCGGAATATTCCCCCAATCATATTAAAAAGACGGTTGTCGGTTCCGGTCATGCGGGGAAAGAGCAGGTGGCGGCCATGTTGAAAATTTTACTGCCGAAAGCGGTGATTAACGGCGAAGATGCCGGGGACGCTTTGGCGGTAGCCATTTGCCACGCCCATAACGGCGGCGGTCATGGCTTGCTGCATGAAACACTAAAGAAAGATCGCAGGCCGAAGGCCGGGGCGCAAATTATATTTCGGGGGAGTCGCTGATGATTGCCAAATTAAAAGGCCTTGTGGATAGTATCGGGGAGGGTTCCTGCGTCCTTGATGTGAACGGGGTTGGCTATCTTGTTTTTTGTTCGGGCCGTACGCTGGGTAATCTGCCGGGGGCCGGCGAAGCGACAATATTGATCATCGAAACCCATGTGCGGGAAGACCATATTCATCTGTTTGGTTTTTCCACTGAACTTGAAAAAGACTGGTTCAAATTACTGCAGAGCGTGCAGGGCGTTGGCGCCAAGGTGGCGCTTGCCATCTTATCGGCCATAGCCATTGATGAACTGTCCAATTCCATCGCGGCGCAGGATAAAACCGTTGTGGGCCGCGCCAGCGGTGTCGGGCCGAAACTTGCCACAAGGATCATCACGGAATTAAAAGATAAAGTGGCAAAATTCGCCCTGCCGCCGACAAAGGCCGGCATTAAATCTGCCGAAGCCATATCAGCAGGCGGAACTGATATTCAGGACGCTGTCTCCGGGCTGGTTAATCTTGGATATGGGCAGACAGAAGCCTATATGGCCGTGTCAAACGCCGCCCGCAGCCATGAGGGGGCCGCCGTGCCCGATCTGATCCGCCTTGGGCTTAAGGAGCTGAGCCAATGAGCGAAAGTGATGAAGGCCGCATGGTCAGCGCAAAACGGAAAAGCGGCGATGAGGCTGAGACTTCAATCCGGCCAACGCGGCTGAATGATTTCATTGGACAGCGTAAAGTTTGCGATAACCTGCAAATTTTTATCGAGGCCGCGCGCACAAGGGGCGATGCCTTGGATCATGTGCTGTTTTACGGGCCGCCCGGACTGGGCAAAACCACATTGGCACAGATTATGGCGCGGGAGCTGGGCGTGAATTTCCGGGCCACCGCCGGGCCGGTCATTTCCAAGGCGGGTGATCTGGCGGCTCTTTTGACCAATCTGGAAGAAAATGACATATTATTCATTGATGAGATTCACCGGCTTAGCCCGGCGGTTGAGGAAATTCTCTATCCCGCCATGGAGGATTATCATCTGGATTTGATCATCGGCGAGGGGCCGGCGGCGCGTTCGGTGCGCATTGACCTGCCGCCCTTTACCCTGATTGGGGCAACCACAAGATCTGGTTTATTGACCACGCCGCTGCGGGATCGTTTTGGCATTCCGACCAGGCTGGAATTTTATACGGCCGAGGATCTGGAAACCATTGTCCGCCGCGCCGCAAGGGTGCTGAAGGTGGATATGACCAGTGACGGGGCGCTGGAAATTGCGCGGCGGGCGCGGGGAACGCCGCGTATTGCCGGGCGGCTTCTGCGGCGGGTTGCGGATTTTGCGCTGGTGCGGGCTGATGGCGGCGTTAATCGGGAGGTGGCCGATCTGGCCCTTGATATGCTCGAGGTTGACAAGCGCGGCCTTGATGCCATGGATCACAAATATCTGAAATGTATCGGGGTAAATTATAATGGCGGGCCGGTCGGTATAGAAACACTGGCGGCGGCCCTGTCCGAGCCAAGGGACGCCATTGAGGAAATTATCGAGCCTTACCTCATTCAGACGGGGCTGGTTCAGCGCACCCCGCGCGGGCGCATGCTGTCGCCTCAGGGGTTTGACCATATTAAGGTAACAATGCCCCAAAATTTAACCAAAAAACCGCAGAAATCGCAAATGAATTTGCTTGAGGAGTAAAATGGCTGAATTTTCGCCACATTCTGGCTTTATCACTAATGGAGAGCATATTTTGCCCTTACGTGTTTATTACGAGGACACGGATGCTGGTGGGGTTGTTTATCATGCCAACTATTTAAAATATATGGAACGTGGACGGTCAGATATGATAAGAAACCTTGGGATAAGCCAAGAAGAAATGTTAAAATTTCTAGAACCGGATGACATTAAATTTGTCGTGATCCGCTCGGAAATTGACTATGTCAAACCGGCCAAACTGGATGATGAAATTACCGTTCATACCAATGTATCAAAATTGGGCAAGGCGAGCCTTGTGATGGAACAGAAAATACGTCGGTCGGATGAGATATTGGCGAAAGGCATCATAAAGGTTGCCGCTTTGAATGAAGAGAATAAACCAGCAAGATTGCCGACGAAAATACTAGAAAAAATCAATGAAGTGACTAAGGAATAGGGACAGGAATGCAGCAACAGGAAAATGTTGGAAATGCCGTTGATATCGTGGACTTAGGGTCAAACATACCGGATTTTTCCATGTGGGGCATGTTTACGCAGGCTGACTGGGTCATACAGCTGGTGATGCTGGTATTACTAGGTTCGTCTCTGTGGTGTTGGGCTATTATTTTTGACAAGACCAAACGTATTCGCCGGGTCATGTCACAGGCCGATAGCTTTGATGCGGAATTCTGGTCTGGAAATTCTTTGGAAGACCTTTATGGCCGGGTAAAGAAAAACCCGGATCATCCCATGGCCGCCGTATTTGTCGCCGCCATGCGGGAATGGCAGCGTTCTGTTGGAACGGGCAATGATGTCAAGCTGGGTACGGGGCTTCAGGATAGAATTTATCGGGTCATGCGAGTGACCGTCAATCGTGAAATGGAACGGCTTGAAGGCTATTTGAATTTTCTGGCGACGGTTGGTTCCACGGCACCTTTTGTGGGTTTGTTTGGCACGGTGTGGGGGATTATGAACAGTTTTGAGAGTATTGCCATTAGCCATAATTCATCGCTGGCCGTTGTTGCGCCCGGCATCGCGGAAGCTTTGTTCGCTACCGCCATGGGTCTGGTCGCGGCCATTCCCGCCGTTGTGGCCTATAATAAAATCAGCAACGAATTGGGCCGTTATGCCAACAGACTGGAAGGCTTCGCAGATGAATTTGGCACCATCCTGTCCCGCCAGTTGGATGAGGAACATCATTGATGCAAAGTCACGGCGCAAATAAACCCTCGAGCTTTGGACGCAGGCATAAGCCCATGAGCGAGATCAATGTGACGCCCTTTGTGGATGTGATGCTCGTATTGCTGGTGGTCTTTATGGTGGCCGCGCCCTTGCTTACCGTCGGGGTGCCTGTGGATTTGCCCAATTCGGCGGCCAAGGCCCTGCCAGAAAATACTGAACCACTGTCCCTGACCATTGACAAGAACGGCAAGATATATCTTCAGGATGAGGCCATCGAACTTGGGGAGCTGGTGCCGCGCCTGACCGTAATCTTCTCAGGCCGTAAAGATGACAGAATTTACATTCACGGGGATAAAGCTGTGGATTACGGGGTTGTGATGAAAGTGATGGGCCGGATGAATGGTGCCGGATTTTCCCGCGTTGCCCTCGTAACAGATACGGAGAATTAAGGTAAATTGCGTAATGCGGTTATCATATCTCTGGTTTTTCATATGGTGGTTATGACGGCAGGCATATTTGGCTTGCCGATGACAAGCCGGGAGAAACCAACCCAGATGAAGGTCATTCCCATCGAAATGATCAGCATAGGCGAGGTGACGAAGCTAAAGGCACAGGAAAAGAAACCTGACCCTGTGACAAAGAAAACGCCGCCAAAAAAGAAAATGCCAGAGCGAAAAATCGAAATGCCGCCGCCGCCGCCAAAGCTGGCTTCTAATATGCCCTTGCCGGATATGGCCGCAAAGCCCAAGAAGAAAAAAAAGAAGGTCGAGCCTGAAAAAACGACCCCGAAAATAGCAAGCCGCGCGCCAGAAATTACGCCGAAAAAAAAACCGAGCCGATTTAACAGCGGAAAATTATCCGCACTTCTGGACAAACGCGAAGCGGCACAGCCCAATATTATTGAACAGTTGAAGGATAAGACGTTTGGCGAGGAAAGGGTGATCAGTACGGTCGATGTGCGCCAACAGACCCTGAGCATCATTGATGCGGTGGGCCAGCATATTTTCAAAAATCAATGCTGGAATATTCCCGCAGGGGCCAAAGGTGCCGAAGGGCTTGTCGTGACCATTCAAACCCGCCTCAGTCCGGACGGCAAATTGATTGGATCGCCAAAGGTGGTTGAAAAAAGGCGCATGAACATGCCCGGTCAGGAATTTTATCGAACAGCGGCGGAAAGCGCGCTCAGGGCTGTCCGAAAATGCGCGCCATATGATTTTTTGCCCAAGGATCAATATAATTTATGGCGCGAACTGGATATCGTATTTGATCCGGAATATGCCATAAGTGGATAAGTGTTAAATATAAATATAGATGGAGTTGCAAGTGAGGTTATTTAAAATATTGAGGTTGGTGACTGCCGGCTTTACGCTATCAGCATTGCTGGCAGCATTGCTGGTAACATTCGCAGTGACAATGCCGGCAGAGGCAAGGATTGTGGTTGATGTTAACCGGGGGCATGCCGACCCGCTACCCATTGCCATTACGGACCTGGTGGGCAGTGAAAGTGACATTATCTCTGGTGGTTCTGTCAAGAATTACGGCCAGCGTATCGCCCTTGTGATCAAGGCGAATTTGACCCGATCCGGCCTGTTTCATTCCGTTGATTCTGAAGCCTTTATCCGCTCTGGAACGGTTGAGGGAAACCTTCGAAATCCAAATTTTAATAATTGGAAAGCCATTGGCGCCCATGCCTTGATGAACGGATCTATCTCTTTGCAGGAAGATGGCCGGCTGAAGGTGGAGTTCAGGTTATGGGATGTGTTAGGCGCGAACCAGATGACTGGCCTGAGATATTTCACATCACCAAAAAACTGGCGCCGTATTGCGCATTTAATCTCAGATGCCATTTATAAGCGGATGACGGGAGAAAGCGGTTATTTTGATACCCGGGTGGTCTATATTTCGGAAAGCGGAATTGCCACAAAAAGAGTAAAACGGCTCGCCATTATGGATCAGGACGGTCACAATCATACTTTTCTGACCAATGGCAAAAATCTGGTGCTGACCCCGCGTTTCTCACCAACCGCGCAGGAAATCACGTATCTGTCCTATCATAATGATGACCCGCGCGTGTATCTGTATAATATTGACAGCGGAAAGCAGGAAATTCTTGGGGATTTTCCGGGCATGACGTTTGCGCCGCGCTTTTCGCCAGACGGCAATAAAGTGATTATGTCACAAGCCTATAAGGGGAATTCCGATATTTATGTCATGGAGCTGCGAACCCGAAAAATTAAGCAGCTGACCCGTCATACGGCCATTGATACCTCGCCCAGCTATTCACCTGATTCGCGCTATGTTACCTTTAATTCGGACCGGGGCGGCAGCCAGCAGATCTATGTCATGGAGTCCAGTGGAAAAAACATCAAACGCATCAGTTTTGGAAAAGGCCGTTACAGTACGCCGGTTTGGTCGCCCAGAGGGGATCTCATTGCTTTCACACGTCAATATCAGGGCAAGTTTTATATCGGCGTAATGCGCCCGGACGGCAGTGGGGAGAGGCTGTTATCTGAGAGTTTCCTAGACGAGGGGCCAACCTGGTCGCCTAATGGCCGCGTGATTATGTTCTTCAGGCAGCAGCCTTATGATAATAAAGGACGCGGCGGCGAGACACAATTATGGACGGTGGATTTAACGGGTTACAACGAAAGGCAGGTAATAACGCCGTTAGATGCGTCAGATCCTGCATGGTCCCCCTTGATTAGATAAATGATTCTGTTATAGTTTCGCAGGATTGCATAATAAATACGATTTGTTTGAAATATGCATTCGCCAGTTCTTGAGGGGAATGGCATTTCATCGGTTGGATAAAAATATTAAGTTACGTGGAAGGACCACTAAATGCTGGAAAAAATGAATAGCGTAAAATACTGGGCACTGATTGGCTCGGCTTTATTATTAAGTGCTTGCGCAAATACAAATACAGGTACTGTTCCTGACACGCCAACGGAACCCGTTGCCGTAGAAACAGAAGAGCCCGTGGTGGCAAGTCCGCCCGAAACCGTAGATGTTGAAACCGTGATGGAAGATCCTGCAACGCAGTCATCACTTGATATGGCATCTGGTAATTCAGTAGCTTATTTCGGATATGACCGTTATGACCTTTCTTCCGATGCCCGCGCAGCTTTGCAGGCGCAGGCCGCCTGGTTGCAAACGCATGCTGCGGTAAAAATTACCGTAGAAGGCCATTGTGATGAGCGCGGAACGCGGGAATATAACCTGGCTCTTGGTGACAGACGCGCCAATTCTGTGAAGAATTATCTGGTGGCGCTGGGTGTTGACCCATCCCGTATTCACACGGTGAGCTATGGCAAAGAACGTCCCGCTGTAACTGGCTCCGGTGAGGCGGCATGGGCAAAAAACCGCCGCAGCTATACGCGCGTAAATTAATAGTCTGATATTTAAACTATACCCGCGCGCCAATATGGTTGCGCGGGTATTTTTATGTCTTTACGATCTGGAGAAATTGATGAAGAAAGTTACCTTTTTGCGTTTCAAGGAATTTAAACTGATTTGCTTGATGGGGGTTATGGTGATCATCACATCTACAAGCGCGGCTGACATTGCACAGGCGCAGACCGTGTCAAAACGGCTTGAAATTATTGAAAAGCAGTTAAAGGCTGTTCAGAGAAAAGTTTTTACGCCGGGCAGCAAATTCCCGCAAGGGTCAGGTGAACAAACGGGCGGTTCAATGCCGGTAATTTCTCAGAGTAATATCAAATTCGCCGATATTGAGGCGCGGCTCTCTCAAATGGAAACCCAGCTTCGCCAGCTTACAGGCCGTGTTGAGGAAGGTAATTTTCAGGTCGATAAACTGAGACAACAATTGGAAGTCATGTCCCGTGATTATGAATTTCGGTTTAAAGAGCTGGAAACATTCAAATCCAGCAAATCCGCAAAGCCCGGCGCAGGGCCGCCCGTTGCCGCAGAAGAAAGGGCAATAAGTAAAACGACAGAAATTCTGCCTGCAGGTACGGTGCAGCAAAAATACAGCTATGCACAAAAGTTGGTCACCACGGGACAATATGCCAAAGCCGAAGCCGCGCTGAGTGAATTCATTAAAAAATATCCAGAGGACTCATTGGCCGGTAATGCCCAATATTGGCTGGGGCAGACTTATTATGTTCGCAAAATGTATACCAAGGCAACCCGCGTTTTTCTGGAAGGTTATAATGAATATCCGAAAAGCCCGAAAGCGCCGGCCTTTTTATTGAAAATCGGCATGTCTCTGAATGCCATGGGAGAAAAGAAAGATGCCTGCGATGCATTCCGTGAATTAGAAGCCCGATTCCCGGATAGCCATGAAAGCAAGAAAACGCGCCCCGCCGAAGCAAGACGCGCAGGATGTAATTAATACAGAATCTTATAAATATGCATGATGCCATTATATCTTCTGAATTTTCAAATCTGCTTCGTGCTGTTTTTCCGGTGGTATCACCAGAATCTGGCCCAAAATCTGGCCCAAGGTCTGATCTGAAATATGGAAGCGGGATTGCGGCGGCGGTTTCTGGCGGTGCAGACAGTCTGGCCCTGACTTTGTTGCTTGGGCAATGGTGCCAATCAAACGGTGTCGCCCTGACCGCCTTAACCGTTGATCATGGGTTAAGGCCCGAAGCAAAAGACGAGGCTTTGCAAGTCGGGCGATGGCTAAAAAAATACGATATTCGCCATATGGTGTTGAACTGGCAGGGGGACAAGCCAAGCCGAAATATTCAGGACCGCGCCCGCACCGTCCGGTATCAGCTGATGGGAGAATGGTGCCAGAATAATGATGTGAATAACCTGTTTCTGGCGCATCATGAGGGAGATCAGGCGGAGACATTTCTCATTCGGCTGTTCAGGGGCAGCGGCGTTGATGGCCTGTCTGCCATGCGGGGGATATCGGATTTTCCCGTTCCCTTGGCGCGGCGCGGTGATGTTTATTTATGCCGCCCTTTGCTTGGCGTGACCAAAAAACGTCTGGAGGCAACTTTGCGTCAAATGGATCAGCCCTGGATAGAAGACCCCAGCAATCAAAATGAAAACTATACGCGTATCAAAATACGCAAAATGCTGCAGGATAGCGAAATTGACGGGCTGAACGCGCAACGCATGGCGCAAACGGCCACCAGAATGGGCCGCGTGCAATCTTTGTTGCAGAGCATGACGGCGGGGTTAACGCAGGAAGCCGTGACGGTTTACCCTGAAGGTTATATGCGGGTGAATATGGCCAAGCTCATGTCTGCTCACGAAGAAATAGCACTGCGTTGTCTGTCTTCATTGGTCAAGAAAATTAGTGGCAGCAGATATATCCCGCGATTTTCCCGTGTGGAAGCCTTATATAATAATCTGAAACAGGCGGATTTCTCTGGTCAGACATTGGGGGGATGCCTTGTGTCCCCTGTCAAGGCAACATCAGGGTCTGATCATATTATTATCAGTCGGGAGATTGCGGCCATTGAGCATGAGGCAGATATTGAAAATTGCGGGCCATATTTATGGGATCAGCGTTTTGAAATAGATAATATTGACGGGGCCAGACTTGTGAAAAAACTTGAACTGGCAGAATGGCGCCGGTTATGTTCAGATTACCCTGATCTGAAAAAACTGAAACTGCCGAAAAAAATTCTTTATAGCCTGCCTTGTATGATTTTGATGAATGGTGATGTGATATTGCCCAATTTCATACCGGGTTTTGAAGAAAAGGGATTTAAGGCTGCATTCCTTTTTGGATATGAAAATACGGGGCATAATGATGGCTAAATGCTGAAAATAGACCATATAAGTGAAAATAATGCGATAAAAAGCCATTGTTAACTTGTTTGGGAGTAAAAAAGCCTTATTTATGGGGTTAACATATAAAATGAAATTTGCGAATAATAGACTGATCATTGAAAGACACATGAAATATGGGACGTAACATTGCTTTATGGGCGATTATAATAATTTTGCTTTTGGCCCTTTATTCCGCTCTGAATGGCGGTGCGCGTCAGGCGGCAAGCACGGAAATAGATTTTTCCACTTTCCTTGACAGGGTAGAAGCCGGTCAGGTCATTAAGGTTACCATTAAAGGGCAGGATATTACTGGTGAATATGGTGCCGGCAGCACAGGCAAGTTTCATACTTATGCGCCGGATTATCCAAATCTTGTCGAAAATTTACGAACCAAAGGGGTTGTCATTACGTCCGAACCTGAATCTCAGGGTGGATTTTTAAGTATATTCCTCGGTTGGTTGCCAATGATTCTGTTGATTGGTGTGTGGATATATTTCATGCGGCAAATGCAGGGCGGCGGCGGAAAGGCCATGGGTTTTGGTAAATCCAAGGCGAAGCTGCTGACGGAGACCAAAGGACGGGTGACCTTTGATGATGTGGCTGGTATTGATGAAGCCAAAGAAGAATTAGAGGAAATCGTTGAATTCCTGCAGGACCCGCAAAAATTTGAACGGCTCGGCGGTACAATTCCCAAAGGGGCCTTGCTTGTGGGCCCGCCCGGCACCGGTAAAACATTGCTTGCCCGCGCCATCGCAGGTGAGGCAAACGTGCCGTTTTTTACCATTTCAGGTTCTGATTTTGTTGAGATGTTTGTCGGGGTTGGCGCAAGCCGCGTGAGGGATATGTTTGAACAAGCCAAAAAAAATGCGCCCTGCATCATTTTCATAGATGAAATTGACGCCGTAGGCCGTCACAGGGGCGCAGGGCTTGGCGGCGGGAATGATGAGCGTGAACAGACCCTTAATCAGCTGCTCGTGGAAATGGACGGTTTTGAAGCAAACGAAGGCGTGATTCTTGTCGCCGCAACAAACCGTCCCGATGTTCTGGATCCCGCGCTGCTGCGTCCCGGCCGGTTTGATCGTCAGGTTGTGGTGGCAAATCCTGATATTACCGGCCGCGAGAAAATCCTGCAGGTTCATCTCAAGAAAACCCCAAAGCTGGCCGCCGATGTGAATGTTCGCACATTGGCCCGCGGCACACCCGGTTTTTCGGGCGCGGATCTTGCCAATCTTGTTAATGAGGCGGCTCTTCTTGCGGCCCGTAAAGGCAAGCGTGTGATCAGCATGAGCGATTTTGAAGAAGCAAAAGATAAAGTCATGATGGGCGCTGAACGACGGTCTATGGTCATGACGGAAGAAGAGAAGCGCATGACAGCCTTTCACGAGGCGGGTCACGCCCTGGTTGCGGCAAAATGTCCGGCTTCTGACCCTATTCACAAGGCAACGATTATTCCTCGCGGCCGCGCGCTTGGTATGGTGATGCGTTTGCCGGAACGGGATAATTATTCATATGCACGGGAGAAAATGCATGCTGACCTTGCCGTGGCAATGGGCGGACGTGTGGCGGAAGAGATTTGTTTCGGGTTTGATAAAGTGTCCTCCGGCGCCTCTAGTGATATTTCCATGGCGACCAGTCTGGCCCGCAACATGGTGACAAAATGGGGCATGAGCGAAAAGCTTGGATTGCTTCAATATGGCGAAAATCAGGAAGAGGTTTTCCTTGGACATTCTGTCGCCCGCAGTCAAAATATTTCAGGTGCCACGGCAAAAATAATAGACGAGGAAATACGCCGGCTTGTTGATGAAGGCTATCAGCATGCCAAGAAAATATGTACGGACCATCGGGACTTATTGGATAATCTGGGCAACGCTTTGCTGGAGTATGAAACACTTACCGGCGAAGATATTGATAATATTATTGCCGGCAAGGATATTCATAAGGATTTGTCTGGCGATGATGACAATTCCAAAGACAAGCCGCATGAAGGCTCAGTTCCAAGTACAGGCCCAAGTGAGGGAAGCGCGCCTGATGACGATAAAGGCGGCAATGTTGATGCCGACCCGGTACCGGAAAACTGATCAATGCCTGATAGGGGTAACGATAAGCTTTATTTACAGCCTCTGGGGATTCTCAGGGGCTGTAATGCTGTGGAGGCGGTAAAGGCGGGTCATGCCCGATGGCTGGCGGGTGGGCCGCTGGGTTTTACTATTGTCAAAATTATATTCCGCCAACCATCTGTATCTGGACGGATATGGACGGAATTAATGCCCGTCGCGGAACTTGACACATATGTCCGTAAACTGCCGGCGTTTCAACAGGACAGTCTTTTATTCCAGCTTAACAATATTTGCCAGAAACGAAGTGGCTTTCAGGGCAAGCGCCCCTTGCTTCAGGGGATTGTCAATGTGACGCCGGACAGTTTTTCTGATGGCGGGCGATATAATCAACGCGCCCTTGCGGCCTCTCATGCCAGAGAATTGATCGCTGAAGGCGCGGATATTATAGATATCGGTGGCGAGTCTACGCGGCCCGGCGCGCAGAAAGTCTCCGTTGAAGAGGAATTAAGCCGCGTTATTCCAGTCATCGAAAGTTTGCCGGATATTTCTGTACCCATATCCATTGATACGCGTCATGCAAAAGTCATGGCGGCGGCGCTGAAGGCTGGCGCAACTATTGTCAATGATGTGAGCGCCCTGTGCCATGATGCAAAGTCGTTGGCTGTTGTCGCCGCATCGGATTGCCCTGTCATTTTGATGCATGCTCAGAACCAGCCGGACAATATGCAGGATGACCCCCGATATGATGATGTGGTGCTTGATGTTTATGACTTTCTGGAACGCCGGGTGGAAATCTGCCTGGCTTCGGGTATTGATCGCGGCAGAATAATCATTGATCCGGGTATTGGCTTTGGCAAAACAGTTGACCATAATAGTGATCTGTTGGCTAATTTGTCCCTGTTTCACGGTTTGGGCGTACCAATATTACTTGGGGTGTCACGAAAGAGTTTTATCGGTCATATTTGCGGCGGAGAGGGGGCTGATCAGCGGCTGGCCGGATCACTTTCCTTTGCACAGACGGGCTATGATCAGGGGGTGCAAATATTACGGGTTCATGATATAAAGGAAAGCCGTCAAGCCAGAGAGGCTTGGGCAAGCCTCGCAGGATAAATATCTTTAAATTAGTCTTTTTGTCATATTACAAACATAGTTTTGATGTTTTATACTATCCGTTCAGCATGTATTAATACTTGAATGGTATAAATCGGCTAATAATTCTGATAATAAAAAGAAAACTTATGGCACGGAAATATTTTGGTACGGACGGTATTCGCGGCAAGGCGAATGAGGGACATATGACTGCAGAGGTCGCCATGCGCGTGGGCATGTCAGCTGCGAAACATTTTACGCGAGGCGAGCATCAGCACCGTGTTGTCATTGGAAAAGACACAAGGCTTTCGGGCTATATGTTAGAACCTGCCTTGACGGCGGGTTTTATTTCAATGGGCATGGATGTGATCATGGTTGGCCCAATGCCGACCCCGGCGGTCGCTATGTTGACCCGTTCACTTCGGGCGGATCTGGGCGTTATGATTTCCGCATCGCATAATGCCTTTCAGGATAACGGCTTGAAATTATTCGGCCCGGATGGCTATAAATTATCCGACGAGATTGAGCTGGAAATCGAACGGCGCATGGACAATGGCTATGCGGATCACCTTGTGCCCTCAGAAAAACTGGGCCGGGCGCAGAGGCTTAAAAATGCCGTTGGCCGTTATATGGAATTTGCCAAAAATACCTTTCCAAAAAATCAGCGGCTTGATGGTTTGAAAATCGTTGTGGACTGCGCCAACGGCGCGGCATACCGCTCTGCACCAAGCGTATTATGGGAATTGGGGGCTGAGGTTATCGCGATTGGAGTCAGCCCCAATGGCAAGAATATCAATCATAAATGTGGATCGACATACCCGGAATTAATTTGTGAAAATGTTGTGCTGCATGGGGCGAACATTGGCATTGCACTGGACGGCGACGCTGATCGCCTGATTATTTGTGATGAAAAGGGCAAGATTATAGACGGTGATCAGCTTATGGCAACGGTTGCCACATATATGAAAAATAACGGACAGTTACGCGGTAATGCGATGGTGACAACCATCATGTCCAACCTTGGGCTGGAGAAATATCTGGAAACGATCGGTGTTGATCTGATCAGAACCCAGGTGGGCGACCGTTATGTGGTGGAAGCCATGCGAAAGCAGAATCTTAATCTTGGCGGGGAACAGTCTGGCCATATCGTTTTAAGTGATTATGCGACGACGGGTGATGGCCTGATTGCGGCTTTGCAAATTCTGTCCGTTCTTGTGACCAGCGGCAAACCGGTGAGTGAGATTTGCAATCTTTATACCCCCTATCCTCAATTGCTTAAGAATGTGAGCTACGAGCAAGGTACGGACCCATTGTCGGCGCCCTGCGTGAAAGAAGTCATCAGCGAAGGCGAAGACCGCTTAAATGGTACGGGCCGTCTGGTGATCCGAAAATCCGGCACTGAACCTTTGATCCGGGTGATGGCAGAAGGACAGGATGACAAGTTGATTACGCTGGTTGTCGATGATATTGTTGGCGCAGTTAAAGAACTGTCAGCCTAGGGCGCAGCTCTCTATAAATTGTGACGATGAATAGCGAAAAGATATCATGCAGGGAAAAATTCTTACCATTGCCGGCTCTGACCCCGGCGGCGGCGCGGGTATTCAGGCAGATATTAAAACCATTTCGGCTCTTGGCGGCTATGCCATGGCAGCGATCACCGCTATCACCGTACAGAATACCCGTAAAGTCTATGATGTTCATCCTGTACCGGCAGAGATTGTTGCGGCGCAGGTAAGGGCCGTGCTGGAAGATATTTTGCCCGATGCCATTAAAGTCGGCATGATGTCTTCTGCGGGAACCGCGAAAATTTTATATGAGATATTCTCGGATTATCCGAATATTCCTTTGATTATTGACCCTGTTATCCTGTCCACCAGCGGCCACCAGTTGTTGGATCAAAGGGGGGTTGAGATATTGATTTCTGACATTCTTCCCCGCGCGCATTTAATTACCCCAAATCTTGCAGAGGCCGCCCTGTTAAGCGGGCTTGATACTATTGTCACTCTTGATGATATGACGCGGGCCGGTGAGGAAATACTTTCTCTGGGTGCGCGGGCTGTTTTGGTTAAGGGCGGGCATCTGCCGGATGATATATTAACGGATATATTGATGACGCCGGAAGGGGAATTTGAATTTACGAGCCCCAGGATTGCCACGCGCAGCACCCATGGAACCGGCTGCACACTGGCGTCTGCCATTGCTGCGGGTATCGGGCAGGGCCTGTCTCTGAAAGATGCGGCGACAAGGGCGCACAGATATGTTCACAAGGCCATTCAGGAGGCACCGCAACTGGGCCATGGCAGGGGGCCGCTTAATCATTTTGTCACGCTTGATTAAATCCATATCGCGCTTTATGGTGACATCATGTTTTTTGTAAAATGTATATTTGGAATATCACATCATGAAAAAGTCAATCCTCATCAGCATTCTTGCCGTTTTAACCGCATTTTTTTCCGCATTTTTTACCTCTGTCGCCTTGTCGCAGACGGTTGAGCAGCTGCATGATAAATTCCGTCAATTAAGCGATGAAGTTCTGCCAACGCCGAATGTATATCGTACGGCTTCGGGCGCGCCGGGCCATAAATACTGGCAGCAGCAGGCAGATTATAAAATTGATGTGACCCTTGATGATCAAAAACAACGGCTCATCGGTCTGGCAAAGATTAAATATTACAATAATTCTCCGGATAGCTTGCGGTATCTGTGGGTGCAGCTTGATCAGAACCATTATGCCCATGGCAGCAATGCACAGAAATCAGAATTCGCCAGCCATGCCCCAAAAGCGGGATATGGTGTGTTACGCAGGAAAATGCATGAAAAGACCTATGTCGGGGGCTATGATATCGCCGCCGTAACGGACAGCGGCGGCGCGGATTTAAAATATATCATTAATGATACCATGATGCGTATTGATTTGGCGTCCCCCCTGCGGCCGGGCCAGAAATTTAATTTTACCGTTGAATGGTCCTATAATATTCTGGATGCAAAGATCATTCGGGCGCGCGGCGGCAAGGAATATTTCAAAGAAGATGACAATTATATATATGAAATCGCCCAGTGGTTTCCCCGCATGGCCGCCTATTCGGATTATGATGGCTGGACCAATAAGCAATTTCTGGGTAATGGTGAATTCACCCTTGAATTTGGGGATTATGACGTGTCTATCACGGTGCCTGCCGATCATGTGGTCTCGGCGACCGGCACGTTGCAAAACCCGTCGGATGTCCTGACCAAACAGCAGCAACAGCGACTGAAAGAGGCAGAAACAGCCAAAACTCCTGTTATGATTATCACAACAGAGGAGGCGGCCGCCAAATTGGACAGCCGCGCCAAAACCACCAGAACATGGCGGTTTAAAGCGGATAATGTGCGTGATTTTGCCTTTGCCTCATCGCGTAAATTCCTGTGGGATGCCCAAGGATATTATCAGCCGGAAAATGGCAAGACCGTCATGGCCATGTCCTTTTACCCGGAAGAGGGAAATCCGCTTTGGGAGAAATATTCAACACAATCCATAATCCATACGCTGGAAGTCTATAACAGATACGCTCTTACCTATCCCTATGCGGTTGCCCAATCTGTGAACGGGCCTGTGGGCGGGATGGAATATCCCATGATTACATTTAACGGGCCGCGTCCCACCAAGGATAAAAAAACCGGCAAGAAAACCTATAGTGACCGGACAAAATACGGGCTGATCACGGTTATTATTCATGAAATTGGCCATATATATTTCCCGATGATTGTCAATTCCGATGAGCGGCAATGGACATGGATGGATGAAGGATTAAATACTTTCCTGCAAGGGCTGGCCGAAGAGGAATGGGAAAAAGATTACCCCACCCGCCGCGCCGAGCCGTATCAAATTGTCAACTATATGAAAAGTAAAAAACAAGTGCCTATTATGACCAATAGCGAGTCTATTCTGCAATTTGGCAATAATGCCTATGGCAAGCCGGCGATTGCGCTCAGGATTCTGCGCGAATCCATCATGGGCCGGGAATTGTTTGATTTTGCTTTTCGCGAATATGCCCAGCGCTGGAAATTTAAACGTCCGACACCGGCAGATTTTTTTCGCACCATGGAAGATGCCAGCGGGGTTGATCTGGACTGGTTTTGGCGCGGCTGGTTCTATACCACGGATAATGTTGATATTTCCCTCGATAATGTCCGGCATTTTAATGTGAATACAAAAGACCCCGAAATCGAAGAAGCCTTTAAGCGTGCCAAGCATAATGAAAAGGGCATCACACCGGATCGCCTTGCGGATAAGGCGCTGGAAAAAAGGACAGACCGCTTTCCTGAATTGCGTGATTTTTATAATGAAAATGATAAATTCACGGTGACCAATAAGCAGCGCAACAGCTATACGGCCTTGCTTAAAGGGCTGGAGGATTGGGAAAAAGAAATGCTGAATGAAAAATCCAATATCTATCTGATGGATTTCAGCAACAAGGGCGGTTTGGTGATGCCCATATTCCTTCAGGTGGCCTATGAAGACGGCAGCATAGAGGATATACGCCTTAACGCAGAAGTCTGGCGCAAGAATTCCAAAAAGGTCACGCGCATGCTGATCACTGAAAAGCAAGTGACGTCTGTCACCGTTGACCCTTATTGGGAAACAGCGGATGTTAATATGGATAATAACCACTTTCCCCGCCGTATTGAAACATCCCGTTTTGAGCTTATCAAGCGCAAAAAATCCCGCGATATGATGAAAGAATTTGATACAAAGCTTAACAGTGATAACGAGGTCAAAAAAACTGAGGAATGAGATTTTTTTATCAGCGATCAATCCTTGTTATAATGATCGTGATGGGCGCGGTTTCCGTCGGTCACGCCCATCGTTTCTATGCGGCCTTCACGCAAATTGAATTGCGGGAAAATACGCAGATGATTGAGGTCATCCACCGGCTGTTCACCCATGATGTTGAAGATTTTCTCAGGTCAGAACTGGGCAATTCTTCCGGCCTGAGTGACGCCGAGATCACGCCGATACTGAAGGCCTTCGTTGAAAAGGATTTCGCCATTTTTGACAGTCAAGGCCATCGCCTGCCGCTCAGCTGGATCGCTATGGAATATCATATTGACAATGTTCTTATCTATCAAGAGGCCGCCCTTCCGGACAAGCCCGCAGAATTGACAATCATAAACCGGCTTTTTATGGCTTTGTTTGAAGACCAGCGAAATACCGTCAATGTGGCATGGAAGGGCAAAATCCGTACCCGCATTTTCAACAAAGGCAATGATCAGCAAAAAATCAGTTTTAACAAGGCTGATTAGGCGGTTTTTGATTGGGTAAAAATTTGCAGGCCGTCTTCCGTGATACCGACAGTATGTTCGGACTGGGCGCTTAATTTCCGGTCTTTTGTGACCGCTGTCCAGCCATCGGCCAATATCTTTACGTCAGGCTTCCCAATATTCAGGATGGGTTCAATGGTAAAGATCATGCCGGGCAGCAATATGGGCCCCATCTGGTCGGGCTGCACATGAATGACTTCCGGGTTATCATGAAAGGTAAGCCCGATGCCGTGGCCGCAAAAATCTGTCGCAATGACATAGCCATAATCCAATGCGACTTGACCGCAGGCCACGCCAATATCCCCCAAGCGGTTTCCCGGGCGTGCGGCTTCTATACCAGCGGCAAGGGATTTTTCTGTGGCTTCGATCAGGCGCGCGGCTTTGACCGGAATTTTGCCAACCTTAAACATGCGGCTGGTATCGCCGTGCCAAGGGGTCGGGCCATCCCGGCGCGGGGTCACATCTATATTGACGATATCGCCGTCTTTCAGGATTTTGCTGGCGCTGGGGATGCCGTGAACGGCCACATGATTGACGGAAATACAGCTGGCATGCTGAAACCCGTGATACCCGATGGTGGCCGGGATCGTGCCATGATCCGTCATAAATTTATGAACCAGTCGATCAAGCTCTGCGGTTGATATGCCGGGTTTTACATGGGGCGTGATGAAGTCAAGGGTATCTGCGGCGACCCTGCCAATGGACGCCATGGCGTCATAATCTTCTAAAGTATGCAGAGTGATGGGCCCATAAGGGTAGTCATCAAGATTTCTGCGAATACGTTTTGTCGGAAATTTAAATTTATGGATGATCATTTGGCATCACTCCAGCAATCCAAGACTTGTTTTGCCGCAGGCGAGGGCGACATCCCGGCATCGGCCCATACCCAGACCAGACCTGTTGCTCACTCCGGGGCGGGTTCTTAAGTATGGTTTCATGACGGCAATAGGCCCGTCAAATATGGCAAAATTTGCCAAGGCAATATTGGCGGGTGTGAGGGATTTTTGATTATATTTTATCAGAGCGGATAACCCCGCGCCCAGTTTCTGATAAAGGGCATTTAACTCTTTATGTAATTCAGGCGTTAAGGGGCCATCGATCAGGTCATTCTCGTCATAAAGCATAATGATGCGCGCAAGATCAGGACTGGCTTTGGCCCAATAGACCAGCGCGCATATGGCCTGATCGCTGTTTCCCCGCGCCAGATGGGGGTATATATCCTCTATCATGCGGGATAAAGCATGGCACCAAACGGCACCAAGCAGATCAGACCGGGACTTAAACCGATGATAGATGGAACCTGTGGGCGCATTGGCAGAGGCCGCAATGGCGGCCATGGTTGCGGCTGCCGGGCCGCCAAGGGCAATCAACTGAGCCGCCGCCAGAATAAAATCATTTTCCGAGAATTCTGCTTTTCTTACCATGAATTAAAACTATCATTCTAGAATAAAAAGTCAAATTAAATTTTTAATATACACATGCATTCAATTAGCGTTTCTTTTTTGAATGCGGTACAAAGTGACCTGAATGATTGCAAGATTAAGGTTTAAACAAATTATGTCAGAAAATACCTCCACAAAATTGGATATCTTATCAGCTGAATTGGAAGAATGTCGCCAGCTGTCTCATGAAACACCGCTGATCAACCCTTATCAGCAATTGTCCTACCGCCTGTTGAAAAAGATGAAGGCAGGTGATCTGCCGAGAGATCAGATTGATAACCTTGTCTCTGAACTGGGCGTTTGCAGTTTCTTAAGTCGGGGCAGGCGGGCGCAGGCCTATCTTCTGACGACTGACAGGGCTAAAAACAAGGTAAGTCTTTTAACCTGTTTTCAGAATGTCAGCAAGGATAGGGGTTTCGCGGAGTTTCAGGATTTTATGCGCCGCGAGACGGCGGGTATCGTCATTACCGGTCATCCGACTTTCGGCTTCAGCGAGGGGCAATATGACATATTGGCGGGGCTGATTGATGGCAGCATGTCCCAAGCAGCGGCGGCTGAAAAACTTAGAGAAAGCGCGGATCGTCCTGATGAAGGTTTAACGCTCGAATATGAATATATTCAGTCAGAACGCGCCCTTCTGAACCTGCAACATGCAATTGGTCAAATGTATGAGCTTGCCCTTGAGGCCGCGCGCACGGCCTATCCGGATGATTGGCAGAAACTTGACCTTAAGCTGGTGACCTCGGCCAGCTGGCTGGGCTTTGATGTGGATGGCCGGGATGATATTACGTGGATTGACAGTATAAAATTCCGCTGCCGTATGGCCCTTCGTCAATGTGACGTCTATCTTGATCGCTGGCGGGCGTTTTCCGGAAATGATAAAATCACTGATCTGCTGATCCGGTTAAAGGAAATTTTTGAAGGCTATCTTGCCGAATTTCCAGATGGCGTTAATGATATTGATGCCGTTCGGCATTTTGCGCAGCATATGGCCAATAGTCGCCGTGATGGCCATAATATAGTGACGCTGTCCGCAGAAATCATGTCTGAACTGACCCAACAAATTGCGCAGTCGGAAGACGATGAATCAACAGCTGACCTGATCATATTCCGTGCCCTTTTTGCCAATTTCAGAACCGGCTTTTCCCATGTGCATTTCCGGTTGAATGCGGTGCAGCTTCATAATGCAATCCGGCCCATGGTTGCCATGGAAAAAGATCCGGATGATGCCACCAGCCGCCGGCGTTATATGTCGGCGGCAAGCAAATTATTGGACCGTATTGACGCGCAAACCGTGGGCTTTGAGACTATTCTTCACGAACAGACAACGGCCAAACGGCTGTTTATGGTTGTCGCTCAGATTCTGAAATATATCGACCCTGATACGCCGGTTCGGTTCCTGATCGCTGAATCTGACACGCCTTTTACAGTTTTGGCGGCCTTATGTTATGCCAGATTATTCGGGGTTGAGGATATGGTGGATATTTCACCCCTGTTCGAGACCGATCAGGCCCTGGTTCGGGGCGCCGAAGTGATTGAAGAATTACTGGAGAATCCCCATTATTTTGCTTATGTGAAAAAACGCGGGCGGCTCTGTATTCAGGCCGGATATTCTGATGCGGGGCGTTATTTGGGACAGGTGGCAGCGGGGCTTGCCATTGAGAGACTGCGGATAAAGGTCGCCAAATTATGGACCAAGTTTGATTTGTCAGATGTTCAACTGGTGTTTTTTGATACGGGCGGCGAATCCGTTGGGCGCGGCGCGCATCCCGGCGGCTTTGGCGGCAGGCTGGACTATATGCATAGTCCTGAGGCGCGCCGCCTGATCAAGAAACATAATATTGCCTATAAACAGGAATTCAGTCTGCAGGGCGGCGATGGTTTTCTTTGGCTGCATACCCCTGATATGGCCCTTGCCACGTTAACCCGTGTGATGGAAAATATGCTGGCGCCTGTGGATCCGGCGCCGGATCCTTTTTACCAAAATACAGATTGGTCGCTGGATTTTTTCCTGACCGTCAAAGGGCATTACGGAGCCATTGCGGAAAGTCCTGATTTTATGCGTCTGCTCAGCCTGTTGGGGACGGAAATTTCCTATCCTTCCGGCTCACGTATGACCCTCCGTCAAGACGAAGGCGTGGTCAGCCGGCCGCTGGAAAAACTATCACAAATTCGGGCTATTCCCAATAATATGCTGCTTCATCAATTGGGTTTTCTGGCCAATAGTCTGGGCGGGGTCGGCACGGCCATGAAGCAGGATGGTCACGGATTTTGGAAAATGTATGAAAAATCGCCGCGCCTGCGTCATATTATGAAACTTGTCATTGCGGCGGTGGATGTGACGGACGAGGATTTTCTGGGCGCTTATACTTCACTGTTTCGCCCCCGTTACTGGATGCATTCAGCGCGGTATGAAGATAAAAGCCACGATCATAACCGGATGTTGCGGCTTGCCGGTATGATGAGAGTGAACGGCGTTTTTGAAGGCTTGAACCGTATTGAGCTGACGCTGCGGGAAGATCTCATGTATTTGAGGGATGCCATGAAGGAAAGGGATCTTGCGCCGCCGCCATTTTTGTTAAATGAGCAGGAACGGGGCCAATATACCTTGCTTCATGTGTTACGTATGGCTTTGATACAGCGGATGTTCCTGCTGATCACCCGTATTCCCAGATTTCGGGACCATAAGGGCCTGAGCGTCGATGATTTGATTATGCGCATATTACGGTTTCAGATATCGCCGACAATTTTGCTGCTTCGCGAGATTTTCCCCCTTGAAGGGGATTATGACATTGATCCGGATAATCCGGAGAATATTACGTTCGCGCGTGAAGATACCCATGGCTATATCTATGAAAACAAGCAGATTTTTGACGAGATTGAAGCTACCTATGATCAAATCAGGAAAATTTCCCAAGCTCTGTCGGCCTATATCGGAGCTATTGGCTAGAGGCCTTTAATTTTGTTTGAACAGCACTTTCCAATGCCTGAAGAAAACGTGATTTGTCGGTGCTGGTAAAGCTGGGGTTATAGCCTTTGCTTTCGCCGGTCTCGCGCAGATGAGCGTTAAGGTCACGCATGGCAACCGCCACACCAATATTATCCGGTGAAAAGACCTTGCCCGTTGGCCCGATCACGATGGCCCCGGCATCAAGACAGCGTTTGGCCAGCAGAATATCGGCGGTAATCGCGATGCCTTTTGCCGTGATATTGTCGGCAATCCAGTCATCGGCCAAATCCGGCCCGTCCGGCACGACAATTTTCTGAACCAGCGGCCCGACGTCCATTCGCATCCACTGATTGCTGACTAGATAGACGGCCAGTTGATGACGGTAAGAAACTTTTAAAACCTCATCCTTCACCGGACAGGCATCCGCATCCACATAGATGGTAACGTCACTCATGCAACATCCTTAAATTACGCTTGCTGATCTTCTATAACAGTTTTATTTATAAGATCAAATCATGACTTGAAAACCGTAATTTTGTGGAATTAGAAGATTGACGACTTAGTTAAAGAGAAAAGTTAGCAGAAAGCCAATGACAACCCCGATTAATGTCGTGAAAATACTTAAAATGGCTATCCCCCGATCCGTTTTTGGCATTAAACGAGGTAGGTCAGCCCGGGGGTCAAGAATGATTTGGGACTGTTCGACCTCTAATACAGACGCAAGGGCCAGAACGGTTTCTGGTGCGGCTACCCCCAAGGTTTCGACCCTCTGAATGGTACGAAGGTTAACATCACACGCATCCGCCAGGTGCTGCTGGCTCCAGCTTCTCGATCGCCTTAATTCTTTGATGGCTTCGCGCTTAACTTCCATGTTTTTGCTCCTGAAATATTTTTTTTACAGGAATCATTTGAGTAATGCCTCAATCAGATAACCG
>Ga0256839_1001890_pt1 | contig 24543 bp, 15 predicted proteins | sample 354166metaG_FD_185968 | JGI IMG/M metagenome (GOLD analysis project Ga0256839, IMG submission 185968) | Hydrothermal vent microbial communities from Mid Atlantic Ridge, Atlantic Ocean - 354-166 | ecosystem: Environmental > Aquatic > Marine > Hydrothermal vents | place: Atlantic Ocean: Mid... | reverse complement strand
AATTTGCTTCCCTGCAGTCTGACTTCGCTAAAGAGCTGTTGGAAAGGTATGGTCTCTGTGAAGAACTTGTGGAGGGAGAGGGCAGCCTGGTTCTTATTGAGAACGGGCGCGGCTATCTGCGCTCTTCGGCAGCTTTGCGTCTGGCTTCCTATTTGCGATTTCCCTGGAACTTGTTGAAGGTATTTCTTTTGCTGCCCGAACCTTTGCGAGACGGACTGTATCGCTTCGTAGCTGCTCGTCGGTATCGATGGTTTGGGAAGGATGAGGGGAAATGCTCCCTTTAGATAGGAAAATGTTTGAGGGAGAATGCCTTTTTTAAGGATGGATATTCTGTGCCTTTGTTCGATTGAGTGCTATAAAAAATAACAACAAAAATATGATAAATAAAGACAGGCATACCGATCATACTTTTTTCACCAATGAGCCTGGTTCAACACTTCTTGATAGATTTATAAGAACGCTAAAGGATACGCAATACTTTGACGTATTGGTCGGTTATTTTCGGGCAAGTGGTTTTTATCAGCTACATCAGGCCATCGAAAAGGTTGACAAGACGAGAATCTTGGTTGGTTTAGGCATTGATGAAGATTCTTATCAGTTAATCAGTGAATATCAGAATCAATCCGTCGCAGACTTTGAGTCTCACGCAAAAGCAAAAAAGGAATACCAAAGAAACTTAATTAGGGAAATAGAAAACTCAAACGAGGCTGATGCAAGGCTACAAACAGGCGTTCTAAAGTTCATCGAATTGCTGCAGACAGACTGCCCTGACAAAGAAGCCGATATCCGAAACGGCGGGAATGGCAAGAAACTTGAGATTAAGGCTTATCCTTCCAAAAACATCCACGCAAAAGTTTACATAAGTCGTTACCACCCGGAAGACAAGGAGTACGGCTCTGTCATAACCGGATCGAGCAATTTTTCCTTGTCGGGCCTGGTTGCCAACAGGGAGTTTAACGTGCAACTGAAAGACAGAAGAGATGTGGATTTTGCCCTTCAGCAATTTGAGAGCCTTTGGAAAGATTCGGTTGATATATCCGAAGAATTTATTGACGCCGTAAAAAACAAAACCTGGCTTAATGACAGCATTACACCCTATGAATTGTACCTCAAATTGATTTATGAATACCTGCAGGAAGACATCAATTTAGAAGAAAATTTTGAAGCATTCTTACCTGAGGGCTTTATGAAACTGGAGTATCAGCAACAGGCGGTACGTCAGGCCATGAAAAAACTGGAAGAATATAATGGTGTTTTCCTGGCCGATGTGGTTGGCCTGGGAAAAACTTTTATAACTGCTCAGATACTTCAACAGGTTAGGGGCAAAATTCTGGTCATTTGCCCTCCACTCTTGAGAGAATACTGGGAACAAAGCCTGATGGACTTTTGGGTGCCGGCTAAGGTCGAATCCCTTGGTAAACTGGAGCATGTCATCCGGAAAGGGGTTGAGCCTTGGGATTACATCGTAGTTGACGAAGCCCACCGCTTCCGCAATGATGCTACGCAATCTTATGCCAACCTGCTGGACATCTGTCATGGCAAAAAAGTTATTCTGGTAACGGCTACGCCTTTGAACAATACCATTGACGACATATTTGCCCAACTCAAATTATTTCAGGTGCCTAAAAATTCAGCCATTCCGGGAATCCCCAATCTCGAAAAGTTTTTCAATGTTCTCCGAAAAAAACTACGCAAGCACAAAAAAGGCGAACCGGAATACAAGGAAGCAATAAGGGAAGTTTCCAAAGAAATCCGGGAAAAGGTCTTGAAATACGTGATGGTACGTAGAACCCGAAATGATGTGCTAAGCTGGTTTAGGAAGGACATTGAACAGCAGGGCCTCTCTTTCCCCGAAATGCAGGACCCCCAGAAAATAGTTTATGAATATCACGGTCAGATTGAGGATGTTTTTGATCAAACCATGAGGTTGTTGAGCCAATTTAGATACGCTCGATATACCCCTCTGCTGTATTACACCGGAACCAAAAAAATGACCGAGTTCGTAAAGCAACAACAGCGCAATGTGGGTGGCTTCATGAAGGGTATTCTGGTCAAACGCCTGGAAAGTTCTTTTTTCGCTTTTAAGCAAAGCATTCGACGATTTATCAGCTCCTATGAACGGTTTATCAAAATGTATCACGATGGTACGGTTTACATAAGTAAAAAAGTAAACGTGTATGACCTCCTTGACAATGACGACATCGATAAATTGGAAAAAGCGGTAGAAGAGGAAAAAGCACAGAAATATATCTCCGAAGACTTTAGAGAAAGTTTTTTAACAGATCTTATTCACGACCTGGAGACGCTAAGAGAGATTTGGGAATTGTGGAAGGACATTGATGAAGATCCTAAGCTGGAAAAATTTATCGCAGAGCTTCAAACAAACCGAAACCTCAAAAAACAACACCTGGTTATTTTTACAGAATCTAAAGAAACGGGTGATTATTTATATGAAAACCTGAGTAAGGTGTTTCCCGGAGAGGTGATGTTTTACTCGAGTGCAGGTGGAAAGCAGAGTGATGTACAGGGGCCTTTAGGCCATGCGACTTCCCGGGAAATCATCATGGAGAGTTTTGACCCCAATGCCCAAAAGGCATCCGATAAACTGCGAATATTAATTGCCACCGATGTGCTCTCAGAGGGCATCAACCTGCACCGTTCAAATGTGCTCATCAATTACGATTTGCCCTGGAATCCCACCAGAGTATTGCAACGGGCGGGGCGTGTAAACCGACTCGGAACCAGGCACAAGGAAGTTTATATTTTCAATTTCTTCCCTACCACAAAATCCGATAAGCATTTGGGCCTGGAGCGGAACATCACCAATAAAATCCAAATGTTTCACGACATCTTGGGTGAAGATGCCAAATACCTTTCCGATGGAGAGGAAGTGAGCAGCCAGGAACTCTTCGATACACTAAACAACAAAAAAGCCTATACCGGAGAAGAGGAAGAAGGAGATTCAGAATTGAAGTATCTGGAAATGATGCGCAGCATCCGGGATAAGGATCCCGATTTGTTCGATCGCATTAAAAAACTACCCAAAAAAGCCCGCTCGGGAAAAAAAGTGAAGGAACTCGAACATGAGCAGTTGATCACTTTCTTTCGCTTGGGAAAACTCAAAAAGTTTTATCAAAATCAAAATGGCAAGACCAAAGAAATCACTTTTTTCGACGCTGTGAATCTGCTTGAATGTGAACCTCATACCCAAAGAGCATCCATTCCCATGGAAAAGTATTTTGCTATGCTAGAGACCAATAAGGCTCGGTTTGAGCTGGATACCACCCAGCAGGATGATGAAAAGCCAAGAGGTGGCAGATCCAATGTGCAATACATCGAAAAGCGGCTGAAAGATCCGTCTTTCCGCAGATACAAAGGGTTTACCGATTCGGACGAGAAATTTATTCGGGGCGTAAAGCAATTGATTCAGCAGGGGCTGATGGCTAAAAAAACCGCCCAGAAAATAAAAAAAGAATTGGAAAAAGAAGATGATCCCCTAAAAATGCTGTATATCCTTCAACGTCATATTAAAACTGTAGCGGTAGAAGAAAGGCAGCATCACAAATCGCCCATGAGGAGAGAAGTGATTTTGTCAGGCTACCTAATTCAATGACAATGGAAAAACGCCAGGCACGAGAATACATCGGTAAGGTTTTGAAGTCGCGCTTCGATCAGGATCAGTTTGCCCTGTTTGTGCGCAACCTGCTGAACGAATACGAACCGAGAAACAACAGCTACAGCGGCAACCTGATTCCCGAAGCGTTTCGCGAACACATTTCCCATTACAAACGAATCGGAAAATACACCGACCCGGAAGGAGAAGTGCTCGATATCTTGATTGTACAAACCAAGACGGTAAAGAAACTCGAAAGAGCCAGAACGGCCTTGAGGAATTTCGTCGTTCGGCATCTGAAAACCTTCGAAAAACAGTATGCCCTGGCTGCTTTCTATTCCAAAGAAGATGACGGGGCCGAATGGCGCTTGTCGCTGGTGAAAATTGATTATGAATCGCAGCGCAACGAAGACGGAAAAATCAAAGTGAAAGAAGACCTGGTGCCGGCCAAACGCTTTTCCTTTCTGGTGGGTGAAAACGAAGACGCCTACACCGCCCAAAAGCAATTGCTGCCACTGCTGACCAACGACCATTCCAACCCGCTCGTGGTAGCTGAAAAAAGCGGGGATGGCAGCATTGAGGGCGCTTTTAGTGTGGAGAAAGTCACACAAGAGTTTTACGAGCAATACAAAGAACTCTACCTCAAACTAAGCGAAAACACCTCCCTGATTCAAACCCTGAAACAAGAAGGCCTCGATCCGGTGCGCTTTGTAAAAAAACTGCTCGGGCAAATCGTATTCCTCTATTTTCTCCAAAAAAAAGGCTGGCTGGGTGTGCCCAAAAACGGCAAAATGGGCGAAGGCTCCAAACGCTTCCTGCAAGACCGCTTTGAACTGACCGTTGCCAACGGCCAAAACTATTTCAACGACTTCCTGCGCTACCTGTTTTATGAAGCCCTGGCTCACGAGCACCACGATGACGGCATCAGGTATTATTTTAAACAACTGGATTGCAAAATTCCTTTCCTGAATGGCGGTTTGTTTGAAGCCGACTACCACTGGGAAAAGGCCAACCTGGATATCCCCAACAGCTACTTTCGCAATGATGAAAAAAACAAAGCGGGCGACAAAGGCACCGGCATACTCGATGTGTTCGACCGTTACAACTTTACCATTAAGGAAGACGAGCCGCTGGAAAAAGAAGTGGCAGTTGACCCGGAAATGCTCGGTAAGGTTTTTGAAAACCTGCTGGACATCAAAGACCGCAAAAGCAAAGGCGCCTTTTATACCCCGCGTGAAATTGTGCACTACATGTGCCAGGAAAGTTTGATCCACTACCTAGATAACACCCTGAAACACTCTCCTCCTTCTAAAGGAGGAGTACCCGAAGGGGGTAGTGGTTTTATCACAAAACAAGCCCCCGAAGGGGGAGAGAGAGGGAGCATACATAACCTGCCGCATTTAAAAACTTTTAGAAAAAAACTCAGAAATAACCTGACTCCTGCTGAAGCTGCCCTTTGGAAATTGCTTCAGAAAAAACAGCTGGACGGACGCAAATTTAGAAGACAGCACAGCGTGGCCAATTATATTCTCGACTTCTATTGCCCTTCGGAAAAATTAGCTGTAGAACTGGACGGGCAAGGTCATTTTGAAGAAGATCAAGCAGCGTATGACAGAGAGCGCGATTTGTTCTTAAAACATTGTGGGATTAAAGTGCTCAGGTTTGAGAACAAATGGGTTCGGGAAAATCCGGAAGAGCTTTTGCAGAGGATAAGGAAGGAGTTTGGCTGGTGGAAAAAACAAGAACCCCGTCCTGCGGACAGCAGTGGTGTGGGTGAACCACCCCGTCCTGCGGACAGCAGTGGTGTGGGTGAACCACCCCGTCCTGCGGACACCCCTCCTTTAAAAGGAGGGGAGTTGAGGGGGGACATTGAGCAATTTATCCGTTATGGCCATTTGGTGCTTGAGCACGAAACCACTGTGGCAGGTAAGGGCAAAGAAACCAGCGCTTATAAATTCAAGCTGCCGGAAAGCATACGAAAATATGCCAGGGAACTGGATGAGGCCCTGGCCGACATTAAAATTTGCGACCCGGCCATTGGCTCGGGCGCCTTCCCGGTGGGGCTGCTGCACGAAATCGTTACCGCCCGCCTGGTGTTGAACTCCTTCCTGCAAAACCCCCGGCACACCCCCTACTACCTGAAACGCCACGCCATCAAGGAAAGCATTTACGGGGTGGACATTGACGCCAGCGCCATCGACATTGCCCGCCTGCGCCTCTGGCTCTCCATGATTGTGGATGAAGAAGATTACGACCGCATCGAAGCCCTGCCCAACCTGGACTATAAGATTGTTTGCGGCAACTCCCTGATCGGCTTGCCCGATAATGCCATGCGCAATTGGGCCGTGGAGGAAGAACTGGAAAAACAGAAAGAAATATTCTTTCGTGAAACCGATGAAAACAAAAAGAAAGAACTAAGACAACAAATCAATGCCCAAATACGCAAATTGCTCGACTCGGCAGAGCAATTTGCCGGGTACGAGATTGATTTTGACTTTAAACTCTACTTCTCGGAAGTATGGCACCAAAAAGGAGGTTTTGATGTGGTGATTGGGAATCCGCCTTATTTGCGCATTCAGGGTATAAGAAAAGAAAATCCGGCATTTGCAGATTTCCTCGTCAAAAATTACCAATCTGCAACCGGATCCTTTGACTTGTATGTATGCTTTGCTGAAAAGGCATTATCGCTAACCAGCCCTAAAGGAATCTTGAATTTTATTATGCCTGTTAAATGGACCAATTCTGCTTTTGGTAAGGGGCTGAGAAAGCTGATGAAGCAGCAAAAGGCAGTAAAAAAAATCATATCTTTTAGTGCATATCAGGTTTTTAATGCTTCTACTTATACCGGAATACAAAGCTTTCAAAAAGGCAGTAAAGAATTACGGTACCTGGAGCTCGACAAAGACTTGCCCGACAATGCAGCCATACAAAATTTTCTCTACCATTTGGCAAGTGAAGACTTTAACCGCTTTACTTATGATGAATTGACCCATGATGCCTGGGTGCTTACCAGCCGGCAAGTGGCAGCTATTCTGCGCAAAATCAACAGGCAGTCTCTCCGGGTATCCGATGTATTTAAAAAAATATTTCAGGGAATTGCCACCAGCAAAGATTCCGTCTATTTCATCATGAATGCCGAGATAAAGGATGAAACGATAAGAGGGTATTCCAAAGAATTGGACAGCCAAGTAGAAATTGAACTCGGGTTTGTCAAGCCCTTGCTCAAAGGAGATCAGGTGCACCGCTATGAAAAGCTGCACACCAACAACTATGTCATTTTTCCTTACAACCTGGTGGATGGGAAAGCCATATTGATGACAGAGAGTGAAATCAGGGAAAGATTCCCAAAAGGTTATGCTTACCTCAAAGAAAATGAAGCGGTGCTCAGAGGGAGAGAAAAGGGGAGATTTAATATAGATGGAGTGTGGTTTCAATTTGGTAGAAAACAAGGGATAGATTATGGAGGAATGCCTAAGTTGATCTGTCCCGATATATCTATGGGAGGCAATTACAGTTTCGATATGGCGGGAGAATTTTATGATACAACAACGCTGTATGGTTATATTAAATATGATTCAATAGAACACCCTTATGGGTTTTATCTTGCCGTTTTGAATTCAAATACTTGTTGGTATTATTTAAAAAATACGGGGACGGTCTTAGCTAATGGTTATTTTAGATATATGCCAAGATATGTGCAGCCCTTTCCGCTGCCTGATCCGGATAAACATGTTTCCGAACTATTGGCTTTATTATCCCTATACGCTATTGAGATTAAAAAGAAGGACGATATAATTTATGGCTTTTTTGAAACTTTAATCGATGCCCTGGTCTTTGAGTTGTATTTTGAGTCAGAATTCAAAAAAGCCGGCAAAGAAATTTTAAAACACTTAGGCGATCTCAAGCCAATAAATTCCCCTCCTTCTGAAGGAGGGGTGTCCGCAGGACGGGGTGGTTCACCCACACCACTCCTGTCCACAGGACGGGGTGGTTTAAAACTCTCAGCAGAAGAAAAGCTGGCCATTATTCGGAGTGAGTTTGAGCGGCTTTCGCATTCGGATCATCCGGTCAGGCGGGCTTTGGACACTTTGGATGAGGTGGAGGAGGTGCGGATCATCCGGGAGGCGTTGAAATAAAAAGCATTAACTTTGCCTGCGTTTTTCAGTTTTTAACTTTTACGTATGAAGCCCTCTTTGCCGAAAGGCACCCGGGACTTTGGTCCGCAGCAGATGTTGAAGCGCAATTACCTGTTTGGTATTTTGCGCAGAGCTTTTGAGCGGTATGGCTATCAGCCCTTGGAGACGCCGGCCATGGAGAAGCTCTCCACCTTGACCGGCAAGTACGGCGAAGAGGGAGACAAGTTGTTGTTTAAGATTCTCAACAACGGGGATTATTTGGCGAAAGCCGATCGGGAAGCCCTTGCAGCCCTGGACGCTCAGCGGCTTACGCCCTCCATTTCCAAGCGCGGTTTGCGCTACGACTTGACGGTTCCCTTTGCCCGCTATGTGGCCATGAACAGGCACGAGCTGAGCTTTCCCTTTAAGCGCTATCAAATTCAGCCCGTGTGGCGAGCCGACCGGCCTCAGCGCGGGCGCTATCAGGAGTTTTTCCAGTGCGATGCCGATGTGGTGGGTTCTGACAGCCTGATGTACGAGGCTGAATTGGTACTGTTGTACGATACCGTTTTTACCGAAATCGGCTTGTCGGTAGAGATTCGCATCAACAACCGCAAATTGCTGCAGGGCTTGGCTGAGAGTTGTGGCATAGCCGATCGTTTTGTGGAGATGACGGTGGCTATAGACAAGTTGGACAAAATCGGCTCGGAAGGCGTGTTGGAGGAGATGAAAAAGCGGGGCATAGACGGGGCGGCTGCTACCCGGGTGTTGGAGCGACTGGCCGAGGGAAAGGCGCCGGCGGGCGAGCTGCCCAAAGGCTGGAAAGACTTTTTGCGCAACAGTCCGGTCGGTAAAAAGGGGCTGGCAGAGTTAGAGGAAGTTTTTGCTTATCTCGAAGACCGTACTTTGCAGCAGGCCGTGGTTTTTGACCCCTCACTGGCCCGCGGGCTGAGCTATTACACCGGCTGCATTTTTGAGGTGGTGGCGGTAGATGGCCAAATGGGCAGCTTAGGAGGCGGAGGCCGCTACGACGAACTGACGAATTTGTTTGGCTTGCCCGGAGTCTCCGGCGTGGGTATTTCCTTTGGGGTGGAGCGCATCTACGACCTGATGGAGGAAAAAGGGCTTTTCCCCGAGGAATTGTCCGGGCAGTTGCAGCTGTTGCTCATCGCCTTGGACGAAGAAAGCCATCGGCATGCCTTTGGCTTGCTGGAAACTTTGCGCGGGGAAGGCATCTCTGCCGATTTGTACCCTCAGCCCGCCAAGCTCAAAAAACAGATGAAATACGCCAATGCCAGCGGCGTTCCCTATGTGCTCATGGTAGGGGAAGAGGAAAGAGTTTCCGGCAGCTATACCTTTAAAGACATGAGAAGTGGGGAGCAGAAACAATGTAGCTTAGAGCAAATCGTTATCAACTTAGCCTCAGGGCCTCCCAGTCAAGACAGCTTGTAAAGAAGACGGGAAATGGCAGGATGTGTGTAGGGGTAGTTGGCTTGAGTTTTTTATGTCGGGAGGGCAAGCGTTATTCTTCGGCATTGCCGTGTATAGAGCATGGAAGCGGCTGTTGAGACTCCTAGTAAAACCTAAAACCCCATGTCCCGTATAGCTCTTTTTGTTTTTTTGTTTTTTTCTTTGGTTTTGGAGGCTGCCGTTCCGCCCGATTTTGAGTCGGAGGTGCGTTTGAGGTTGGATTCCATGGCGTGTTTGGTAGAGATAGGGCGCGATGAGGTGGTGTTGTCCTATTTGAATCGCTATTTGATAGGGAATCGCGAGCGAAGTCAGCGGATTTTGGGGCGCAGTTACGTGTATTTTCCGGAGATCGAGGCCTTGCTGCGGGAGCACGGCATGCCGGTGGATTTGAAGTATTTGGCCGTGGTGGAATCGGCTTTGTATCCCGAGGCTCTTTCGCGGGTGGGTGCTGCGGGCATTTGGCAGTTTATGAAGGAGACGGGGCGCAGTTATGGTCTGGAAGTGAACAGCACGGTGGATGAGCGTTACGAGTTGCGGAAGGCCACTTTGGCAGCCATTGAATATTTGCGAAACAAGCATCAGCGCTTTGGGAGTTGGGCTTTGGCTTTGGCGGCCTACAATTCCGGAGCGGGTCGGGTGAGCAGGGCCATCAAGCGGGGGCGTAGCAAGAACTTTTGGCGGATACGTCGGTACTTGCCGCGAGAGACGCGCAATTACGTTCCGGCTTTTATTGCCGCCACTTACTTATTTAAGTATTACCAAGATCATGGCTTGAAGCCAGAGCCTCCCTCCCTGGATCTGCAATTGACTGAGCGGATTACCGTTTACCAAAACCTCTCTTTCGGGCGCATTGCTCAGCTTACGGGTTTGGATTTGGAGACCATCGCTTTTCTCAATCCCGCTTACCGCAGGGGGTACATACCGGCTTCGCGCAGGGGTTATCCTTTGGTATTGCCCCGTCGGGTGATTTTGGCCGTAGTGGATTACCTGAATGTGGGGCAGGGCGGTTCGAAAGACCGAGCTTCGGATTTTTCGGAAGAGGTTTCTTCTTTTCGGGTTTTGCAACAGCCTTCTTATCGGCGAGAGACAGACTATTTGCAGGTGATCCATGGGTTTGGCGAGCAGGATTGCCTGTCTTCCGTAGCTGCGGCTTATGGCTGTTCGCCTTATCACTTGTTGGTTTGGAACGGGCTTAGAGATACTCTGGTGGCAGAGGGTGCGGAGCTTACCGTTTATTTACCGGCTTATCAATTGCGTTATCACCCTGAGCTGTATCGGCCTTTGCGTCCTTTGCCTTCCGGCAAATGGAGCACCCCTCCTTTAGTTTTGAGCAAGAGCGCACCTCGCGTTCGTCCACCTCTTTTTCCCAAGGGGAAGTACTACTGTTATGTCTTGCCTAACGAGATGAGCTTGCTGCATTTGGTCCATTTTTTCGGAGGCCTAAATATTGAGCAGTTGATCGCTTTAAACAAGGTACAGCCCAATGTCTTGTTGCCCAAGGGTTTTGTATTGAAAATCCGGCCTTTGGAGGCCGATTAGTGTGCGACTACGGCTACGGGCATTTGCGTATCGAAATTTCCTTTGAGTATCGGTCTTTGAGCTCTGCCCGTGTATTTTTCTACGGCAGCCGTAACGTAAGCCGCCAATTCCGTAATGGTGATGAGGCCGTTTTGGTCGGCATCGGCTTCGCCCTGTAAGCCGCGAACCAGGAAGTAGCTGAAGATTCCGGATCTCAGGCCGCCGTCTTCTAAGGAAAACTCATCGGCTTGCGAAGACAAGAAGAGGGCTACCCCGCTGCGGGCATCTTCAAAGGCCTGATAGAAATCTTCTAGTTTTTCGTCTATGCCCGGACTGCGTACCCCTTCGGGCAGGCTGCCCGAATAGCAGGCGTCGGCCAGCACGAGTTTGTGCTTGGCAGCACTTTGCTCCAAGACATTCACCACTTCTCGATGTGTAAGTCTATTGTTGACGCCGTCGTAATCTACCGGCAGGAAGGTGCCGGGCAGGCCATGGCCCGAGTAGTAAAACAAGATGACGTCGTTGTCGTCGGCACGGCTGAAGAGTTCTTGTTGTGCGCGCTTTATTTTGGCGGCTGTAGCGTCGTCGTCGATGAGTAGGCGAATTTGATCGTCGGGTATGGCGCCGCCATCGGGGCTTCTCAAGAAGCTGTAAAAGCGATAGGCATCGTCATCGGTGTATTTGAGTACCGGCATGTAGGTGTAGGAAGCTACCCCCACTACGACGGCAAAGATGCGCACAGCGCTTTTGTTTTTTGCCGGTGTGGACTCGGGTTGGGGTTTTTGACCGAAGAGGCCGGAATCCGTCGTAGCGGGTTGGTTCGTCGGTTTTTCATTTGCCGCAAGGCTCTGTAAATGACCGTTTTCCCATTGCCCTGTTTCGACTCGTCCGTCGGGGTAGTACATGCTGCCCTCGCCGTTGGGCATGTGTTGATACCACTCGCCCTCGTAGCGGCGGCCGTCGGGATATAGAGCACTGCCCTTACCTTCGGGTATGCCGTTGTGAAAACTGCCGACGTAGTAAGTGCCGTCGCTGTAGGTGTAGCTGCCTTCTCCTTCTTGGCAGGGCAGGAGGTTGCAATTGGGCAGGCCAAAGCGAAACAGGCCTTCATCGGGGATGAGTGGGGCGTTTTCGCTGACGGCCTTTCCTTCTTTCCATTCGCCTTCATAGACTAAGCCGTCGCTGTATTCGTAGCGCCCCGGGCCGTTTTTTTTGTTTTCTTTCCACAGGCCGGTAAAGACCGAGCCATCGGGATAGTGGAAGCTGCCCTGCCCTTCAAACAGGCCATGAACAAATTCTCCTTCGTACCAGCCCCCGGCATGGAATTGATACAGGCCGTGGCCTTCTGCAAATCCCTTTTTCCATTGCCCTTGATACACATCGCCATTGGCGTATTCCATGGTGCCCTGCCCGTCGAATTGGTTGTTGAGAAATTCGCCGGTATAGGTATGGCCTTCCGCGAGGATGAGGCGGCCCTTTCCCTGGCGCGTTTCATTTACCCAGTCGCCCAGGTATTTGTTGCCGTTGGCGAAGTACATGATTCCTTTGCCATTGGGCTTGCCGTGTTCGAAGTTGCCGACATAGCGGGTGCCGTTGGGGTAGAGATACTCTCCATAGCCCGTGCTGCAATCGCCCTTCAGGCATTTTCCCTGGGCGGGCAAAAAGGCGGGAAGAAAGAGGAGGAAGAGGAGCTGTGAAAAGAAGCGGTACTTTGCCATGGCATGACGGTTTTTGAAAGGACGGCCTTGGGGATATCCAAAGGCTGTTGTCCGTGGGTGTATTCATGGGCAATCCGTATTCGGTGCCAATTCACTGTAGCCTTTTGCTCGTTGTGGTTTGTGTCGCCTCCCTTCGTTTACATTTGAGGCATTTACATAGCAAAGTAGAGGTGTTCAAATAAGCTGTATTTTTTCAACGAGTATGTCTTAAATGGTATGGATTGGGGTGAAAAGGTTTGTCGAAGGCTGTCAAGAAATACGAATGGAGTCTTTGCCGACACCAAACCTTTTCTGTTTTGCATATAGAACCCTCAGCCTTTGCTTTTATTGTCTTTTTTTGCTTTTCGTTTGGCCTTTCGGCAAATAGCAGGGCGAGCTGTTTTTGGAAAGGTCGTTTTGGGCTGGAAGCGGTCCTGTTTTTCAGAGAAGGGGGGCGATTTTTTTTCTGCGAATAAACGGTTTGCTGCCTAAGTCTTTCCCCGGCGGGTCATTTGACGGAAGTGCGGTCGAGGGAAACAGTGCGGATGAAATCGGGTTTGCGAAAGTCGGTAAGAGCTTTTATCCCTTTGCCGTTTATATACTCATGGCGAAGTGGTTTGGGAGGCGTTAGCCTCCCGCTCCCTATCGTTTGCTCATTTGCGAATTGTAAATATCCCAAACCATTTCGATTTGGGTATAGCTGTCTTTTGGGCAGTTTGTTGGCTACAGGGGGCGGAAATGCTTGGTCATACGGGGTATTGAATCTGTAGATTTGCCGGATGAGCCATTTAGCGTCCCCTTTATCTGTGCCGATTGTCATAAACATCGTACTTTTGGAGCGGACAAAGAGGCTATGTACTCATAGCGAAGTGGTTTGGGAGGCCTTAGCCTCCAAACTCTCTGCCCTTTGCCCGTTTGCGAGTCGCAAATATCCCAAGCCATTTCGGTTTGGGTATATACTCATAGCGAAGTGGTTTGGGAGGCCTTAGCCTCCAAACTCTCTGCCCTTTGCCCGTTTGCGAGTCGCAAATATCCCAAGCCATTTCGGTTTGGGTATATGCTCATAGCGAAGTGGTTTGGGAGGCCTTAGCCTCCCAAACTCCCTATCTTTCGCTGGTTTATGAGTCGTAAATGCCCCAAACCATTTCGGTTTGGGTATAGAAGGCTTTGAGGTAGTGTTTGAGGGGGTAAATAGCCGATGTTTTGTTTTTGAAATAATCTTATGGCAACTAAAGGAGATTTTTTTCGCGAAAGCCTGAAGAACATCAAGACGGTAGGGACTTTTACACGCAGTTCCAAGTACGTTTGTCGCAAGATGGTGTCTCAGGTGGATTTTTCTTCGGCCCGCACCATTGTGGAGTTGGGCGCAGGGGACGGTGTAATTACGCGCCACATTTTAAAAGCTATGGCTCCGGAGGCGCGTTTGCTGTCTTTTGAAGTCTTGCCGAAAATGTGTGAGGCCTTGGAGCAGATTGAGGATGAGCGTTTTACCATCGTTCAGGATTCTGCGGAAAACATAGCCGAGCAGCTGGCTGTTCGAAACTTACCTGCGGCCGATGCCGTGATTTCGGCCATTCCCTTCGTTGCTTTTTCCGACGATTTGTCTTATCGCATTGTGCGCGCTGTAAGAGCCAACATGAAAGTGGGTGCCCCTTTTGTGCAGTTGCATTATTCTTTGTTGAAGAAGAAGATGTACGAAGAGCTTTTCGGGGAAGTCAAGGTGCTTTTTGTGCCCTTGAACGTGCCTCCGGCTTTTGTCTTAGTGAGTCATCGTTAGACTTTTGACTTCTTTTGCTTTTGGGGTGAAGCCAGCTTTTTCCCCAGCTTGTGGTAGCGAGCTTGGAGTGTTGCCAGGCTTTATTTTTCATTGCAGTTGCAGGGGTACTTCCAGTTGTTGTTCATCTCTGAGGATTTGGAGTTTTACCACATCTCCGGATTGGAACTTTTCCAATTCGAGGATGAAGTCGCTGCGGGAGTGGATGGGTTTGCCGTTGATGGCTGTGATGATGTCGCCGAGGAGGAGTTCTCCGTATCTGTTGCGTCGGGTGGGCAGCAGTTGGGCTTGTTCGGCCGGGCTGCCGGCTTCGATGTGGAGGATGAGAGCGCCGTCTATGCCCAGGCTGCGGTGAGCGTATTCTGAGGCCAGTTCTATGCCCGTGAGGGGGCGGCGAATTTTTCCGTACTGAATCAGGTCGGGTACGGCTTTGCTGACGACATCGACGGGGATGGAGAAGCCGATGCCTGCGCTGCTGCCGGAAGGGCTGTAGATGGCGGTATTGACGCCGATGAGTCGGCCTGAGGAATTGAGCAAGGGGCCGCCGGAATTGCCCGGATTGATGGCCGCATCGGTTTGGATGACGTCGCGTATGGGAATACCTGCTACGGATTCGATTTCGCGCCCCAGTGCGCTGATGACGCCTGTGGTTAGGGTTTGGTCGAAGCCGTAGGGGTTGCCGATGGCGTAAACGGCTTGCCCCACGCGCAGGTGGTCTGAGCGCCCCAGCGGGATGGGGATGAGTTCTTCGGCCGGCGCATCAATGGCGAGCACGGCCAAGTCTTTTTCCGGTGCCTGGCCGATGAGGCGGGCGGCGTAGGATTTGCCATTGGCCAGGGTAACCGTGGCCTTATCCGCACCTTGTATGACGTGGTAGTTGGTGATGATGTGCCCTTTTTTGTCCCAGACAAAGGCCGAGCCGGTGCCGCGGGGCACTTCCGTGGTAGCGCGGGAGAAGATGTTGTAGCGGTAGTTGGAGGTGGTGATGAAAGCTACCGATTTGGAGGCTTTTTCAAACAATTGAATGGTGTGCAGTTCCTCGGGGCGGAGCACTTCGCTTTCTTCTTCGGATTCTCGGGAGGAAGTTGTCGGTTCTTCTTTTGTTTTGAACACTTTTGCTGTTTCGGTTTTGGGAGAATCGTCAGTTTCTAATTTTTCTTTCCAGCTGATACCGAGGAAAAAGCCGAGTATCAAAACCAAGAGAAGAAGAACCGGTTTTAAAAAAGTCGAAAGTTTCATGGTGCGTGTTTGATGATATACTTATGGCAAAGAGGTTTAGGAGGCGTCAGCCTACCAAGTTCCCCATCTTTCGCTCGTTTGCAAGTCGTAAATATCCCAAATCACTTCGGTTTGGGCATGTTTGATAACGAAATGTTTGGCATGTTTGGTGCCATGCTGATTTTCCGGTTGCCCGAAAAATCAATACGGGAGTTTTTACTTTCTCCAAAGTGTTTTCGTTTGGGTATAAAAGTGCATCTTTGTGCAGGATTTAATAGATTTTGGAGACCTCAAATAGAAACTGAATAATGCCAAACAAGTTTTTTTTTCTACTCGCTTTTTTTGTCGTGTTTTTTTCTTGTGGAGAATCGGATTCTTCTCAGCTTGATGAGCAGGTAGAGGAGTCTGTTGAGACCGACCAAACGGATTGGCCCGGCGACAGTTTGGACTATAGGCTGCACAAGGTGGTGAGCAGGTTGGAAGGATGCGATACGCTCAGTAAGGAGGAACAAGACTATTGTACCCAGGCTGTTGTTACGTATGTGGAGGTAACGGGAGCTCCAAGTGAAATTGTCCGCAGGCGCATCAACGATACGCTGGAGATGAGCATCATAGAAGACGATTCCATTCCCGGTATTGAAGCCATGTTGGACAGTTTCATTCAGGAATACATCCGATTTGTTCAAGAAGTGGAAGAATTTGAGGACGACCTCATGGCTCCGCCCTGGAGCTGGGAGATCAATCAAAGGGTGGTGAACAATACGTCGGATGTGTTTGTGGTGGAGCAAGGTCTTTATGTGTATCAGGGAGGGGCTCACGGCAGTTATTCCACTACTTTTTTAAATTTTTCGCCCCGCACGGGCAAGTTGTTGAAGTTGGAAGATTTGGTGCCTCCGGAAAAGATGGATGAGCTTTTGCGAATAAGCAAGGAGCAATTTGATAAGGTGATGGCTGAAGGAGAATGGACGGAAGAAGATTTGTGGTTTCCCGAGGAGGGTTTTTATTTGCCGGAGACCTTCGGTTTGTTGCCGGAGGGTTTGGTTTTTGTTTTTGGCATTTACGAGATTGGGCCTTATGCTTTGGGTGAAATCAGTTTTGTGGTACCCTACGATGAGTTGCGTGCTTTGGCCAGGCCCTACAGTGTTTTAGACAGAATAATGCATCAAGTTAAGTAAGGCTTTACGGCTTTCAGGCTGTATGCCCACAAGGTTTTGGCAAGCGTTTTGTCTTTAGCTAAAGGGGCCGGATTGCGTTTGCGCTGTTTGTCGTCGTAATACCCTCCGCTTTGACCTTTGAGGGAGGGGTCGCTGGCGAGGAAGATAGAGGTTTGTGCCCCCTTTTCCGGGCTAATCATGAAGGGTTTGAGGAGTGTCCAGCCCAGGGAAATCCACCACTTGCTGTGTTTGTTGGCAATGGGGGTGCGCACGGTACCCGGATGCAAGAAGTTGGCTGCGATTTGTGGGTAGCGTCGGGCGTGCTCCAGGGTGAAGAGGGCATTGGCGAGCTTGGATTGTTCGTAAGCTTGTAGTCCTTTGTACTTCCCTTTTTTTTGGCGGAAGCTGTCGAAATCTATTTTTCCTTTGAGGTGGGAGATGGAGGAGACCACGACCAGGCGGGGGTCATTGGATTGCTCCAAGAGGTTTCGGAGCAGCTCCGTGAGGAGAAAGTGGCCGAAGTGATTGACGCCGATTTGCATTTCAAAGCCATCTTCCGTGAGTTGGAAATCGGAGGTGTAAAGGCCGGCATTGTTAACGAGCACGTCCAGTTTGCCGAAGCGCTGTGCAAAAGATTTGGCGAAAGCCCGAATAGACCGAAAGGAGGCCAGGTTTAGCTCCATGCCATAGATGTGTTTTGTTCCGCTGTCTTTGCGTAGGGCTTCGGCCACGTCTTGGTTTTTTTTCTCATTTCGCGAGGCTATGATGACGCGAAAGCCCTTTTGGGCAAGGCCCAAGGCTGTGTATTTCCCAATGCCGGAGCTGCCGCCGGTGATGATGGTCGTTTTCATTAGATTTTCTTTTGTGCTCTGAGGATGAGCAAGATGATGCCCAGGATGAGGAGGCCGGCGCTGCTTCCTATTTGTATCCAGCGCTTGCGTTGGGCACGCAGGGAGCTTTCCACGTAGTAAGCATTTGCTTTGTTGGGGCTGCCCGGGCCGGGGCGCATTTCCCAATTCTGAGGATCGCCGTTGTTGAGGGAGGGCAGCATGAGGTCGAGTGAAAAGACGGTGTCAAGGGGCGGAAGTTCGTAATCCACCACATCGATAACGGCTCCGTCCGGAGCGTAGAGGGCGATGTGCTCTTTTCGTTTATTGAGGCCAAAGGTGAAATCCCCTGTAAAATTATAGGATTCGGGGAATGCCTGTTTGAACTTTTTTGCATTTTGGCAAAGAACGAGGTATTCTTTGGCACCTATGCTGATTTTTGGTATGTTAAAGACGTGTTTGCTGTCTTCCAGTTTCCAGTTATTGAGGAGTATGGTTTGGTTAGAGCGGTTGTACAATTCTATCCAGTCTCCTGCATCTTTGTTGTTGCAGCTGATTTCGTTGATGATGAGCACGTCTTCCAGAGGGTGGTGATAGGGTTGAAAGACAGCCCTCAGGCTGTTAATTTTTTTGGAAGGAAGGATGTTTATTTCCCTGGACTTGATTTGTTCTCCGTTTACTATCCAATAGAGGAAGCGATGTCCAAGTTGGGGTTCGGCGGAGAGTTGCAGGGGCATATTTCTGAAGTAAATAGCCCTGAAGGTGGTGTCTTCCAGCAGAATGTGGTCGTTTAGTTTTACCAGGCCGCCGGGGCTGATGTACATGGACCATTTGGCGGTTTGGCCGAGCTCAAAAAAATCACTGAGGTATTGGCGCAGGTATTGAGGGCGCCTTTCGGCAAAGGTACGCATGCGTTTGATGTGCTGGTACCAGACTTCGGGTTTGTACTTCCAGCGCTTCCACTGTCGGGGCATTTCGGGTTCGTAGAGTTGAACGAAGAAATCGAGTTGTCGCAAGACGCGTTGTGGCTCAAAAGTAGTGTTTAGCTCGTCGGCAAAGCGGCGGGCGAAGGCCAGTCGAAATGTTTCGTTTTCCAGCAGTTTGCGCAGGATAAAAGTGCTCCAGGGAGGATTGGGCCAGACGGGGCCATGGGCTTCGGTGTGGAAAGCCAGGCTATTGTTTTTCCAAGCTGTTTTGTCGTAGAGGCCGAAGCCCCAGTCGGTGTCGTAGAGTACCCACCTCCAGCGTCCGTCGGGTCGTCGGGGGCGCCAAAATTTGATGTTGCCTCCGGCATCCTGGTTATCGAAGTAGATTTGTGCAATCTGGTACAGCATGAAATTTTCTACATCCATTTGTGTTTGGACATAGGCGTAGTTGGCGGGGTTGGACAAGTCGTGTGTTCTGAGAAATTCGAGAAGTTTTCTGTAGTGTTTTTTTGTTCCCCGGCGGAGGGAATAGCGGTGTTCAAACAGGTCGATGCTGTCTTTGTCCACTTCGTGGTGTTGAGCGATGAAGTAGCGGTTGATTTTTTCCCGGATGTTGTAGATGCCCCAGTACTTGCCATTGATGTACACGTGTGCGGGCCGCCAGGCCTGCTTGTCCAGGTCCCAGTCGTCGAGCAGGCTGGTTTGGAAGGCATCCCTAAACTGGGTTCGGCCGCATTCACTGCCGGAGTTGCGCAGTACCAGGAATTTAAATTTTTTGGGTTGGTCTTTGCCAAATACGGGATAGTTGAAGCGCTTGGCGCCGTATCTTTTTCGGGTGACCAGAGTCATGGATTTTTGGGGAAAGAGCCGGCTCATGCCTCCGAAGAGTCGGAACCCCGTTCGGGAGCGAAAAACGCATTTGCCGGAAGGCTCGAAAAATTCTACCTGAATGGGGAATTCCCTTCTGCTCCAGAAGTTTGCTCCCGGCAAGGCCCGAATGCTATCTATGGCCTTCGGTCCTTTGACGAACAAGCCCTTTACGGGGTCGAAGAGGAGTTTGGGCGGGATAGCCAGAGAAACGGTTAAGAAGTGGGTTTCCGGTTCTCGGATGAAATAAGTGTGTGCCTGAGGCACGCCTTTTTGCCCCTGGCGCACAGCCACAGTTCGAACGACAGTGGTTTTGGATATTTTCAAGGCTCCGGTGTATTTGCGGCTTTTTCCGGGGCCTGGCGTGCTGCCGTCTGTGGTGTAGTAAATGGTGGCGTTGGGGCATTGCAGCGAGAGCAAGACCTCTTCCTCAAAAAAGCCCCCTTCGGGAAAGAAGTGAACTTCCGGGAGGTCTTCTGCCGGCCGCTTGGTTTTTGCCGTTTGAGCTGTACCGGATACGGCATGGAGTAGGCAGAAAATACAGAGCAGGCTAAAAGTGGAGGCAGTTTTCTTCAAGCTGTTTACTTTTTGTACTCAATCGGAAAGGGTTTGGGGTTTCGAGCCGCTATTCCATTCGTCATGGGTAGAAATCAAGAGCAAAAGTAAGGTTTTTTGTCGGCTTATGTAGCTTTTCTTATCTTTGCTTAATGTTGCGTTTTAGTAGTCAATGGATTCTTCGCTTGTTAGGTTGGAACATCACGGGTAGCTATCCGCACGAGCTGGATAAATTCATCATCGTGGTGATGCCGCACACTTCCAACTGGGATTTTCCTTTGGGCTTGTTGGTGCGCAATGCCTTGGGGGCGCGGCACATCAAATACGTGGCTAAGGATTCCCTTTTCAAACCTCCTTTTGGCAGGCTTTTCAGAGCTTTGGGCGGATACCCCATAGACCGCAGTGGGAACAAGGGCTATGTGGAGGCTGTGGCCGAGATCATTAAGCGGGAGCCACAATTTGTGCTTACCGTTACGCCGGAGGGTACGCGCAAAAAAGTAAATCAGCTCAAAACCGGATTTTACTACATCGCGCTGCAGGCCGGGGTGCCCTTGGTTCCCGTGCGTTTTGATTACGGGAAAAAAGAGGTGGGTTGGGGTGAGCCATTCTATCCTACGGGTCAGCGCGAAAAAGATTTTGAAACCTTTTTGGCTTTCTTCAAGGGTGCTCAGGGGAAGTATCCGGAAATGGGGTATGAGATTTCTTGATTTTGTAAAGACAAAAAAACACAGGCATTTATGAAAAAGACCTTGTTGTACTGGATGACGATTTCAAGTTTAGCCGCTTTTTTTTATTTGGGTGGCTGTACGCCTAAGACGGCTCAAAAAACAGAGGAGACTCAGGTTGAAGAAGAAGATGCGGGGGGAGAAGTTGAAGAAGCCCGCCCTACGCCCTGCGCTATGTTTCGGGATGCTCCGGATCCCGATGCTGCCGAGACAGATTACGTTTTGTACCGGGACCAATTGAGGCTGGGGAATTGGAATGAGGCCTTCTCTTATTGGAGGCGTGTTTTTGAAGAGGCTCCGGCTGCCGATGGCAAACGCACCACCGTATTTACCGATGGCGTTAAGCTGTACGGTTTGTTGGCCAACGAAGCTAAAGATACCGCCTCAAAAAAGGTTTATATCGATACCATCATGATGATTTTTGATAAGATGGATGAGTGTTATCACGATGGTGGGCGCGTTACGGGATTAAAGGCTTTTGAATTGTATTACAAATACCCCTATTACAAATCTCGCAAGGAGATCTACGAATTGTTCAAAAAATCCATTGACATGGATGGTGATACGGCCCGCTATTTTGTGCTGAATCCTTTCACGGCTTTGTTGGTGGATTTGTATCAAGACGGGGAAATCAGCATGGAAGAAGCTCAAACTTATCAACAAAAGATACGCAATGCTTTGAAGTACGGCTTGGCTCATTGCAAGGATGACTGCGAACACTGGAAAATTGTAGCTCAATATGCTCCGGTTCGTTTGGAAGATTTTGAAACGATTAAGGGCTTTTACGATTGTGCTTACTACAAAGAGAAGTATCTGGATGAGTTTAGAGAAAATCCGGAAGATTGTGATGTTATACGAACGGTGTACAGCCGTTTAAAATGGGGAGGTTGTTCCAATGATGATCCGGATGTTAAAGAAGTGTTGATTGCGGGAAATACCAAATGCGTTGAAGACAAGTCGCTGAAGTTGGCCTATGACGCTTTGCGGGATGGAGAATACAAGAGAGCTGTTGAACTTTTTCAGCAAGCGGCGGAAGAGGAAGAAGATGTGCAGAAGAAAGCAGGAATTTATTTCACCATAGCGAAGGTGTACTACGCTCATCTGCGCAACTTTCCGCGTGCGCGTCAGTACGCTCGTTTGGCTTTGAAATACAGGCCGAATTGGGGGGAGCCTTACATCCTCATCGGGCAGCTCTACGCCTCCAGCGGGCCGCTCTGCGGGCCGGGCCGGGGCTGGGACAGCCAGGTGGTGGTTTGGCCGGCCATTGACAAGTGGAAGAAAGCCAAGGCCATAGACCCCTCCGTAGCGGCTAAAGCCAATAAACTGATTAGGCGCTATGCCCAATACATGCCCTCCAAGGGCGACATTTTCCAGCGCGGCTTGACGGAAGGCTCGACCTATACCGTGGGTTGCTGGATTCAGGAGAAGACGACCATTCGGCCGGCGGTCGAATAGGAGGCCTTTTGTGTGAGGATGAAAGCCTTTCGCTAATTTTTATGCCGAACCTTCGGGCCACTTGCCCTGGTCAAGTTGGCATGAAATTCAGCTGTTTGATGATTGTAATTCTTTGGTTATGAAAATCCATGCTACCATCCCCTATCGAGGGCAGCGCTTTAGCCCGGCAGAGAGTTTGCAACGTAGCCGGGAGTATTTGAAATACATGTCGAGGCGTCGCAGTTTGCGGTCTTTCTCGGATAAGCCCGTTCCGCGAGAAGTCATTGAAAACATCGTGCTGACGGCTGGCGCTGCTCCAAGTGGCGCCAACAAACAGCCCTGGGTTTTTTGCCTGGTATCGGATCCGGAAATCAAGCATAAGATACGCGAGGCTGCTGAAAAAGAGGAGTATGAGAATTACCATCAACGCATGAGTGAAGAATGGCTACGCGATCTGGAACCTTTTGGCACCGATTGGCACAAGGAGTTTTTGGAAACAGCGCCCTGGCTAATTGTCGTCTTTAAAAAGGCGTATGATTTGATCGAGGATAAAAGACACAAAAATTACTACGTCAACGAGTCGGTGGGTTTGGCCTGTGGCTTTTTGCTGACAGCCATTCATCAGGCGGGTTTGGTCGCCTTGACGCATACGCCCAGTCCGATGAATTTTCTGCAAAAGATTTTAGATCGCCCTGAAAACGAGCGCCCCTTTTTGTTGATTCCGGTAGGTTATCCTCCTCCGGATGCCGAGGTGCCCGACATCAGCCGCAAAACACTGGACGAAATAGCGGTGTTCTACTGAGGGAAAGTTTTAAGCGATGTGCACCGTAACTTACATTCCGCATTCGGGTGGTTATTTTTTTACTTCCAACCGCGATGAAAGCCCCCGGCGGGCAGCTGATGCTTTGCATTTGGGCGAATTGCGAGGCCGGCGTCTGCTGTACCCGCGCGATAGAGGGGCCGGCGGCAGCTGGATTGCCTTGAGCGAGGACAATCGTCTGGTCTGTCTGCTCAACGGGGCTTTTGTCAGGCACGAGCGCAGACCGCCCTACCGAAGAAGTCGGGGTTTGATGGTGCTCGATTTTTTTGTCTTTGAAGATTTTTCGGCTTTCGCCAAATGCTATACTTTTGAAGGCATGGAGCCCTTCACCCTGATAGGCGTGGAGGGCCTCTGCTTGCACGAGCTGCGTTGGGACGGCCGCGAACGACACCATCGGCAGTTGGATTCGAAAAAGAGATATTTGTGGTCTTCGGCTACGCTTTATCCCCGGGCCGTGGCCGCCCTGCGGCAGCAGTGGTTTCAGACTTGGAGTGCAAAACACCCCAAACCCGATAGGGAAGAGATTTTGCACTTCCATCAATATGCAGGACGCAATGATTCGCAAAACGGCCTGGTGATGAACCGGCGAGGTAAGGTCATGACGGTGAGCATTTCCTCCATAGCCAAAACAGAGCACTCCACTTCTTTTTTGCATCTGGATCTGCTGGAAGGCCGGAACGAGGAACGCGTTTTCGGCGGGTGAAAGCTGTCTTCGGCTTCTCGTGAAATTTTTCCTAAACTTTGCTTGGCTCCAGCTGTTTTAAAGAGATATTTTGCATTTCGTCACCCAAGTAGCAAGCAATGGAAGATGCCTTGATGTATGGCAGGCTGCAATTTGCCTTTACCATTACTTTTCACTATTTGTTTCCGATTCTCACGATGGGTTTGGCCTTGCTTATCGTGTGGTTTAAAGCCCGTTTTTTGCAAACGGGCGATGAGCTCTACAATGAGGCAGCTCGTTTTTGGATGAAGATTTTTGCCTTGAACTTTGTGATGGGGGTGGTTACGGGCATTCCCATGGAGTTTCAGTTTGGCACCAACTGGGCGCGCTTCTCCGAATTGACGGGTAGCGTGGTGGGGCAGACCTTGGCCATGGAAGGGCTTTTTTCTTTCTTTTTGGAGTCTGCCTTTTTGGGCATGTTTCTCTATGGGGAGAAGCTGTTGGGGCCGCGTTTGCACTTTGCTTCGGCCGTCTTGGTTTTGTTGGGCTCCTGGTTGAGCGGTTTTTTGATTTTGGCGACGAATGCCTGGATGCAGCATCCGGTGGGTTATGAAGTTTTGGCCAACGGCAAGTTTGTCTTGAAGAACTTTGGAGAGCTGTTTGGCAACCCCTGGCTGTGGCCTGCTTTTTTGCACAATCAGGCAGCTTCTTTGACGACAAGCTCTTTTGTGGTGGCTGCGGTGGGTGCCTTTTACTTACTTTCCCGAAGGCATGAGGCCTTTGGTCGCTTGTTTTTGCGTACGGGGCTGTTTTTCGGTTTGGCTGCTTCCGTGCTGGTGGCTTTTCCCACGGGCGATTGGGTGGCGAAGAATGTGGTGCGCTATCAGCCCGCCACTTTTGCTGCTATGGAAGCTCTGTTCGAGACGGAGCAAAGTGCAGAACTGGTGTTGATCGGGCAGCCGAACATGGTGGAAAAGCGCTTGGACAACAAAATTGCCCTTCCGGGCTTTTTGAGCTTTTTGACGTATCAGCAATGGAATATGGAGATCAAGGGGCTGGAGGAATTTCCGGAAGAAGACCATCCGACGAATATTCCGGGGCTGTATTACGCCTATCACATCATGGTTGGCCTGGGCACTTTGTTTATCGGTCTGATGTTCTGGGGGCAT
>Ga0256839_1001889_pt1 | contig 24557 bp, 23 predicted proteins | sample 354166metaG_FD_185968 | JGI IMG/M metagenome (GOLD analysis project Ga0256839, IMG submission 185968) | Hydrothermal vent microbial communities from Mid Atlantic Ridge, Atlantic Ocean - 354-166 | ecosystem: Environmental > Aquatic > Marine > Hydrothermal vents | place: Atlantic Ocean: Mid... | reverse complement strand
GAAGAGGCACAGATTGCGCGGTTGATGATTGAACAATCACAATCGCTTACTGTTTTGGTCGATAGTTCAAAGTTTAATCATCTGGCGCCATTTGAAGTTTGCGGGCTGAAACAAATTGACAGACTGGTCTGCGACAGACGTCCCCCTGAAAACCTGATGAAGGCATTGAAGCTAGCCAATGTAAAAGTCATTGTTGCATCTTGATTTTGAAGTTTGCCCCAAAAGACTGCAATATCGATCAGCTGCAACCCTATGAGGTTGCGTGGGCCGTGCTGAATTCTCTAACACTACAAAGCGATTCTGCTGGAATCAAATCTTTGAGCTAGACGCTTTCATGTTTTCATGGAAGCACCTAAGTCGCGAAGAGCGGCCGGTGCCTGTCACCGCGCCCGCGTAGGCCGAGGCAACGCCTCGAACAGCCGCGAGCGAAAGCATTTGGAGCGATTCAATCAAAAGATAAAACGCTCTAGTGCCTTTCAATTCCAGTAGCTCATGAGTACGCCACCCAGCACTTTAAAAGCATTTTTGAATAGCATTAAAATTTGAAAGAAAAATTTGGAGCGGGCGAGGCGATTCGAACGCCCGACCCCAACCTTGGCAAGGTTGTGCTCTACCCCTGAGCTACGCCCGCTCACTTAATCCGGTCATTATGAGGTATTTCAGACCAGCGGGCGATATATGGCGCAACCCAAACGCAATTGCAACAGGTATTTTCACACAATTTTCCAACCGGTTAAAATTGAGCTTAAGACCCACTAATCTTGGTCATTCGGCACTTTATAAATTCGCCGCGATCAACAGATCAACCCTTGAACCATTCAGCGGCACAAGGTAAGCGATTAACCGCAAATAGGGAGTTCAATTCTGTTAAATGTCAAACCATCCAACCACACCGGACCAACTGTTTGAATTTCTTAAAAATTTGAGCATCACCACGAGTACGGTTGAACACCCACCATTGTTTACCGTCGAAGATTCTCAAATGCTTCGAGGTCAAATCAAAGGTGCCCATACCAAAAATCTGTTTTTAAAAGACAAGAAAAACAACTTCTTTCTGGTAACCGCCGACGAAGAAGCTAAGGTTGACTTAAAAACCCTGCACAAAATAATCGGTGGTTCCAGCAGGCTGTCATTTGGTAAACCGGAAAAACTGTTGGAATATCTGGGTGTTTTGCCGGGTTCAGTCACTGCCTTTTCCACGATCAACGACACAAATAATGTGGTCAAAATGATTATTGATGAAAAACTGATGGAAAGTGATGTTCTAAACTGCCATCCGCTCATCAACACAGCCACCACAACAATTGCCCGCGATGATCTGATTAAATTTCTCAATGCGGTAAATCACCCACCCCATATTCTGCCTATATATTGAATGTATCGCTTTGAATACCAATATGCTAAAAGTTGAATATGTAAATGAGAGCCAGCCCGGTTTTACCCGGACGGTATGGAGCAAATTGCCATGAGTAATGACCCCAACAATATAGATACTGGCGTATCCGGCGCGGGATATTCAGCCTCTTTTGGCGACAGTCAGATTTCCGGATATTCACAGACTGCGCCATCTCCGCAGCCCCCGGCAGAACCGGCAGCTGAGGCACAACCAAGGCCACCGGTCAAAGATATAACCACCGCTGAATTTGTTGATGATGTCATCAAAGGATCCAGCGACCATATTGTTCTGGTAGATTTCTGGGCACCTTGGTGTGGGCCTTGCAAACAATTGGGCCCAATTCTGGAAAAAATCGTCAACGATTCGGACGGCAAGGTCGTATTGGCCAAAATGGATATTGATAAACATCCAGAGGTTGCCGGCCAAATGGGCATTAAATCCATTCCAGCAGTAGTTGCCTTTGTCGATGGCAAACCAGTTGACGCGCTTATGGGCGCCGTACCAGAAAGTCAGATTAAAACCTTTTTGGATAAGCTGCCGTCACCGGCAAATCCGGCACCAGCGCCTGGCGATGAAATTGCCACTGCCATGGAAAAAGCCGCTGGTTTATTAAAGGCAGGTGATGCAGCGCAAGCAGCCGAAGTCTTTGTATCCGTGCTTGATAAAGAGCAGGGTAATCTTGATGCCATTGCCGGTCTTGGTACCTGCTATCTCGAAGTGGGCGAATTGGAGCTGGCCCGAAACATCATAACCAGCCTGCCTGAGGAACATCTAAAAACACCATCCGTTGCGGAATTTCTGACCAAACTGGAATTGGCAGAACAATCTGCAAAGCTTGGATCGCTGCCTGATTTAGAGAAAAAAGTTCAAGACAATCCAAAAGATCATCAGGCCCGCTTTGATCTGGCTATTGCCTTAAATGCACACAACAAGCGCGATGAGGCCGCAAGCCAATTGCTTAAAATTGTTGCAGCCGACAGAAAATGGAACGAAGATGGCGCCCGTGAGCAGCTGGTGCAGTTCTTTGATATCTGGGGCCCAACGGACCCTGCCACTTTGACAGGACGGCGCAGACTTTCCTCTCTTCTGTTTTCTTAAAAGCAAACTCCAGGAACTTCACCATGAAAGCCGGGAACAAAAGCTACAACACATCCGAGGATATACCGGAGATTATTCCGATATTCCCGCTCAGTGCTGCCCTGCTTTTGCCGGGCGCTCATATGCCAATGAACATTTTTGAACCGCGATATTTGTCATTGATTGATGATGCACTTCGTGGCGACCGGCTGGTCGGCATGATTCAGCCAAGTTTTGAAGATGGCGAGACGGAAGATACATCGAATTTATGTTCCGTTGGCTGCATTGGCCGCATTACTGCTATTCAGGAGACCGGAGACGGGCGCTACTTGCTCAACCTTTCAGGTATTTGCCGTTTTCGAATTGTCAGCGAGCAAAAACCAAAAAATGGCTACCGTCGGTGCAAGGTCAAGCTGTTTGTGGAAGATCTTTTGGAAGATTCAGACGCCTCCAACGGTGTAGACAGGGACGAGTTGCTAAGCACCTTCAAAGCCTATCTTGATGCCAATGATATGGAAGCCGACTGGGAGGGCGTATCTGCCGCCTCTACCGAAATGCTGGTCAATACTCTTGCTATGATGAGCCCCTACGGCCCGGCGGAAAAACAGGCTTTACTGGAAGCACCTGATCTTCGAACCCGCGCCCAAACCCTTATCGCCATCACTGAATTTGCCCTAGCAAAAGATACTGAAGACAGCGGAGTCACCCTGCAATAGGCCAGAAATTGACCAAGCAATAGGAACCAGATGAACACCTCAGGCAAACAGAAACTGCTCGATCCGAAAATGCTGGAGATGCTTGTTTGCCCATTGACCAAAAGCACGCTTGAGCTGGATCTGGATGCAAATGAGTTGATTTCAGAAAAAGCAGCTTTGGCATATCCAATCCGCGATGGCATCCCGATTTTACTGCCATCCGAAGCGCGCCCTCTTGATGATGACGGGCTCGACAACGACGAGAACGATTAAAACCATGACCGCTGCCAATGATAAACGCGATAGACTTGTTTCAGCTGCGGCCAAGCTGTTTTGGTACAACGGATTTCACGGTGCCAGCATTAAAGACATAGCGCTTGAAGCCAATGTACCGCTCGGCAATGTTTATTATTATTTTCCAGACAAGGCGAAACTGGCGCTTGCGGTGGCGCAGGTATTTACCAATGAAACAGAACAAATGCTGGTGGATATATCAACCATTTCTCCTGAACCCAGAAAACAACTGGTACAATTGTTCGACAGGCTGGCAACCTCCGATGGCAGCCGGGTTTTACATGGCTGCCCGATTGCCCTGGCCTGCCGCGACTTTAAAGAAAATGCACCTGAGGCAGCAAAAGAGGCGGCCGAAGCTTTTTCAAAGTTGATTGTCTGGATTGCCAAACAAAGGCAGACAATGGGAGAGCGGCCGTCCATTGCACTTGCCGATGCAAGGCAGGCGATTGTCGAGTGGCAGGGTGCTATTGCCCTTGCTCACGCTTTGCAGGATTCAGTTTTGCTGGCTGAAGCCCACCGCCGCATCAGGCGTAATTTAACCGCCCGAACCAAACTTCATTAAATCGCTTCGCCGACCAAAAGTCTCGGCTGTTCGCCGGTCATCTTTTCCATGACCCCACCAGAACGCCCGGCCGCCTGATTGACAAACCGGTCTTTTAAACCGGGCATTTTCTCGACCATTCCAAGCCCCACATCACGCGCAAGGCGCAAAACCGGGTTATCATTGGAAAACAGCCGGTTTAAAACATCTGTCACAATGCCCATTTGCACCGTATCAAATCGACGCCAGCGCTCATATCGCTCAAGCACCGTGAGCGAGCCAATATCAAGCCCAAGCCTGTCGGCCTCAACAATAGTTTCAGCTAGGGCCGCCGCATCCTTAAAACCAAGATTAAGCCCCTGACCGGAAATTGGATGAATGCCGTGCGCCGCATCACCCACCAGGGCAAACCGCTCTTTTACAAAGCCGCGCGCCAGGGTGAGACCAAGCGGAAAAGCTTTACGACCACCAACAACCGAAATATTACCGAGTTTATGCCCAAACCTTTGTTCAAGTTCCAACTCAAACATCAAATCATCCATAGCTAAAATACGCTTGGCGTCTTTGGTCGCCTCAGTCCATACCAGCGACGACTTATTGCCCTTCAAGGGCAAAATTGCAAACGGTCCTGCTGGCAAAAAATGCTCCTCTGCAACCCCATTATGGGGCCGTTCATGAGAGACCGTGATAACAATACCCATTTGATCATACGGCCAGTGCACGGTCTTGATTCCGCCAGCCGTTCGAAGCTTTGAGCGCACCCCGTCTGCTGCAATTAACACCCGTGCCTCAAACATTTTGCCCGATCCAAGGCTAACGCAAGTGGTTGCAACACCCTTGGAAAAGCTCTCAACCGAATCCTCATGCAGCAATTCCACACCAAGCTCTTCAGCCTTGGTTCTCAAAGCCTTTATCATGGTTTTATTCGGCAACATATGGGCAAATGGCTCACCCTGTTCCTGAATTACGTCCTCATTAACATCATGCCCAAATGTCAGGAATACCGGTCGCACCACATCACTGGTCTTGCTGTCGGTAATAATCATTTTATTGATCGGCTGCGCGTCTTTCAGCATGTCATCCCAAATACCGAACTCATTCAGCATCCGGCTTGCTGCTGCTGCAATTGCAGAGGCACGGGTCTCGTTTTCAATTGCCGAACGAGGCGCCACATCAACAATAGTGATACTCAAATGAGGTGCGGCAGACTTGATTGCCACCGCAACGCTTAGCCCCACATAACCACCACCGGCAATCAAACAATCTACCCTGTTGGTAACCCTATCAGAATTTTTTGACATATTTTCATTCATGGAAACTCACTCCTGAACCTCAATCTTCATCTGTTTATCACATTCTGACCCACTGTCACCTTGACATTAAACAATCTCGCTGTTGCAAATAATCCAAGGCCGATATACCCCATCCCAATTGATCCTTTCCATGGAAATCTAACTTTATGACGACTGCTGTTGAAGAATTGCTCGATATACTCGATCTGGAAACCCTGGAACACAATCTGTTTCGCGGCCACAACCCCAATACCGGTTGGAAACGGGTATTCGGTGGCCAGGTTATCGCCCAGGCACTGATCGCAGCGCAACGAACCGTCGACCCCTCGCGCCATGTTCATTCACTTCACGGATATTTCATGCTCGGGGGTGATCCAAAAATCCCGATAATTTATGAGGTTGATCGCATTCGTGATGGCGGCTCATTTACCACCCGCCGCGTGGTCGCAATCCAGCATGGGCACGCTATATTTTCCATGTCGGCATCTTTTCAGCGAGAAGAAAAAGGTCTCGATTACCAGGCCAAAATGCCATCTCAACCGGACCCGGAAGACATTATCCTGGAACGGAATTCAAACGAAAAACTGCTGGCAGGCATACCGGAAAATGTCCGCGCCTATTGGATGAAGGAACGCCCCATTGAAATGGTGCCAACCTCGCTTGAGCATTATCTATCGGACAAAAAATTACCCGCAGAACAAAATATATGGTTAAGGGCATCGGGGAAAATCCCCGATAATCGCGCTTTACAAGCAGCAATTCTTGCCTATGCATCAGACATGACTTTGCTGGACACGTCTCTTTATCCGCATGGAAAAAAGGTCTTTGATCCCGATATTCAGGTTGCAAGCCTTGATCACTCCATGTGGTTTCACCGCCCGGTAGATTTAAATAACTGGCTATTGTTTTCGCAAGACAGCCCAAGCACCTCAGGTTCAAGAGGCCTTGCCCGTGGCAGCCTTTTTACCAGATCAGGCCTGCTTGTTGCCTCAACCGCACAGGAAGGCCTTATTCGTATTAAAGATCCAAAACGGGTCTGATATGCACACTGTTTAATAATTGTGCATTTTTCAATTTGTGCTTATTTTTTAGTCACACCTCGCGCTCACTCAATTGCGCCACCCTAAACTCAAAAAAAAATCCTTTATTAAACAGCTACTTATATAAGCATTCTGAATCTGGCATGTAATTTGTATCTATTCTGTAATCAGCGCCACGCCATGGGGGTAAAGGTGTCTAGGAACCCGGTTATCGAAGACGGTAGCCCAACCACAGAATGGAAATACCATGAAAATAGTGATGGCTATTATCAAGCCCTTCAAGCTCGATGAAGTGCGCAATGCACTTACCGATCTTGGTGTTCAGGGTTTGACTGTCACCGAAGTCAAAGGGTATGGGCGCCAAAAAGGCCATACTGAAATTTATCGCGGCACCGAATATGCCGTAAGCTTTCTGCCAAAACTCAAGATTGAAATCGCTGTTGCAGCTGACGATGTTGAGAAAGTCACAGAAGCAATCTCAGCCGCCGCAAATACCAGCCAGATCGGAGATGGAAAAATCTTCGTTTGGGATCTGGAACAAGCCATTCGTATTCGCACCGGAGAAACGGGTGTCGAAGCACTTTAATATGCTTCGCCAAGCCTTTTCGACCAAAAGTCTATAGGAAATTCCAATGAAAAACTTAATATCTATTACACCAAAGCTGGCAGGGCTTTCAGCTCTTACAGCTTTCTCGCTGGCTGCAGTGCCAGCCTTTGCCGCCGACACCATGGACAAGGGTGATACCGGTTTCATGATGCTTTCAACTATTTTGGTGCTGTTCATGATCCTGCCCGGCCTCGCCCTGTTTTACGGCGGACTGGTTCGTTCAAAAAACATGCTGTCAGTTCTAATGCAAACCACCATGATCACCGCAATTGTGATCGTTATCTGGGTAACATATGGATATTCATTCGCATTCGGCGGTTCGGAAAGCCCTTACTGGGGTGGGTTTGGCAAACTATTCCTCAAAGGCGTAACCGCAGATTCAACCGCTGCCACCTTCACTGATGGCGTGGTTATACCGGAATATGTCTTTATTGCCTTCCAGATGACCTTCGCTGCCATTACGCCAGCACTGATCATCGGCGCATTTGCTGAACGGGTTAAGTTCTCAGCCATTATGGCCTTTGTAATTTTATGGGTAACCTTTGTATACTTCCCGATCGCCCACATGGTTTGGGATGCAAACGGCCTGATCTTCAAAATGGGCGCGCTTGATTTTGCCGGCGGTACTGTTGTGCACATCAATGCCGGTATTGCAGCCCTTATCGGCAGCATCATGATTGGCAAACGCATCGGCTTTGGCCGTGATATGATGGCGCCACATTCCATGACACTCACCCTTGTTGGTGCTGCAATGTTGTGGGTTGGCTGGTTCGGCTTTAACGCCGGTTCCAATCTTGAAGCCAATGGTGCTGCAACACTTGCCATGATCAATACATTCACCGCAACCGCCGGTGCGATCATTGCCTGGTCTTTGATTGAATCCGTATTGCGCGGACAGGCTTCAATGCTTGGTGCTGCATCCGGTATGATTGCCGGTCTTGTGGCGATCACCCCGGCAGCCGGCTCAGTTGGCCCAATGGGTGCAATCCTGCTCGGTGCGCTTGGCAGTGCAGGTTGTTACTTCTTCGTATCCGTTGTGAAAAATAAATTCGGATATGATGACAGCCTCGATGTATTCGGCATCCACGGCATTGGTGGCATTATCGGAGCTATTGGAACCGGCATTTTCACCAGCCCACTGCTTGGTGGTACGGGTGGCATGGATTACTCGATCGCTGGCCAGACAACAACTCAAATTATGGCTGTTTTGATTACCATCGCATGGTGTGGTATCGGCTCCGTCGTTCTGTTCAAGCTGGTTGATGTGATCTTCGGCCTGCGTGCATCTGAACAAGATGAGCGCCAGGGTCTTGATCTCTCATCACATGGTGAAGCGGCTTATCATTCATAAGCTCTTGACCAATAAGAAGGCTGAAAAGCCCCGGCACTAACAATAAACTCAAATACCCGGTCTGATCTATTTCAGATCGGGTTTTTATTTGATCACCAGTTTCGTATCGCCGCCAATATGTTGAAGCAGCCAGCGCATATCCGATAATTTTATCGCAACACAGCCCTCTGTTGGCTTGAAATCTTCACTGGCGATATGAAAGAAAATTGCGCTGCCCAGCCCGCGCATTCTTTTTGAATAATTTTGGTCAAGCACCAGACAATAGTCATAAAGATGATCTTCACGCCACATTTTCTCATGCCGCCCTAAATAGGGTAATTTTACCAATCTGTTATAATTGCGATCACCGGGCGCATCGCACCAGCCAAATGTTTTACGGTTCTGCAAGAGAGCAATTCCCGTCGGTCGATGCGAAACCCGATCGGCACGGTAAAATCCGTATAAAATACTGAAAGTACCTGCCGGGGTTACCCCGTCACCCTCGCGTTTTTTAGTGCTTATACCGCTTCGACCAAGCGCACAGGAAAAACAACGCGAGCCGGCAAATATCAAACCCTTTGATTTATTTGAGCTACATTGGCGAACAATTATATGCTTTAGTCTGCTATTTTTAGTCTTCATTGATACAGGCCATAATTCACGTTATAAACGCCAAAGTTTCCATAGCTTTGACGAATTTGTGTAACAAAGTGAGTTTACATTAGGTTTCATCACAAATTAGCACCATAATTGCTGTACATGTTATAACAGCAAATAATTCACTGAAACAAATTAGAGAAATTTCATGACAGCCAGAACAATTCTCCTTGTAGATGACGATCAAGACCTGCGCGAAGCTTTAATCGAGCAACTCGATCTATATGAGGAATTTGAATTATTGCAGGAAGACAGTGCCACCCGTGGTATTCAAACTGCACGCGCCAACCACCTTGATCTGTTGATTATGGATGTGGGTCTGCCGGACATGGACGGTCGAGAGGCTGTTAAAATTTTAAGAAAGGGCGGCTTTAAATCGCCAATCATCATGTTAACCGGCCATGATACCGATGCTGATACCATTCTCGGTCTCGAATCCGGTGCCAATGACTATGTCACCAAACCCTTTAAGTTTGCCGTATTGCTGGCCCGCATCCGGGCGCAACTGCGCCAACATGAACAAAGCGAAGATGCCGTATTTACCATCGGCCATTACACCTTCCAGCCATCACAAAAAATTCTGGTAAAAGAAGAAAACGGCGAAAAAATTCGCTTGACCGAAAAAGAAACCGCCATATTGAAATATCTTTACCGCGCAGAAAAACAGGTTATTACCCGCGACGTGCTGCTGGAAGAGGTTTGGGGATATAATTCCGGTGTTACAACCCACACACTTGAAACCCATATTTATCGGTTGAGGCAGAAAATCGAGCGCAATCCTTCAAATGCACAATTGCTTGTAACTGAAAGTGGCGGCTATAAGCTGGTTCCGTGAACCGGTTTCGGATGATTCTCTAATTATCAAGACCCATCCCGAAATAATTTGGAATTTATAATGAGCCTTGATCAGGATATTGAACTGCTCTCACAAGTTGCTTTGTTTGATGAGTTTCATACAGAACACCTTCGCCTGCTGGCATTTGGTGCAAATAAAATATCTGTCCAACCAGGATCAGAAATATTTCAATATGGCGCAACAGCTGACAGCGGGTATATAATTTCCAGCGGCACAGTTGAAATATTTTCAGGCAATCAGCAAGATGATAAAATCATTGGCCAGTTCGGACGCGCCAGTCTGATTGGTGAACTCGCCATGATTTCAAAAAGCAAAAGAAACACCACTGCAATAGCAAAAGACAACGTCGAGTTAATAGAAATTACCAGAACTCTGTTTCGTCGCATGTTGCTGGAATATCCGGACCTGGCTATCAATATTCACGCCAAGATTTCAAACAATGTTCAAAGCTTCATCACAAGGCTTCAACGTATCCAGCGGGAACTCGACCGAACCGACACAGTTTCTAGTTAAAATTTAAAACTGGCAATGACCGGCACGTGGTCGGACGGCTTTACCAATCCACGCGATTCACGAACCACATTAATATCCACCAGAGAATTCTTAAGTTCCCGAGCCGACCAGATATGATCCAACCGCCGGCCTTTATTGGCTAAATTCCAGTCTTTTGAACGATAACTCCACCAGGTAAACAGAATTTCTTCTGGTGGGATATGATGGCGAATTAAATCTTCCCATCCACCGGCATCCATAACCTCACCCAAAGTTTCTGTTTCAACCGGTGTATGGGAAACAACTTTCAATAATTGTTTGTGCGACCACACATCTGTTGGCAGTGGCGCAATATTCAAATCTCCGACCAATATCGCAGGGATACCACCGCTATCGGCATCCAGTTGTTTCATTTCATCGAGAAATTTCAACTTGTGGGCAAATTTGGGGTTTTTATCGACATCGGCCTCATCACCCCCGGCGGGCACATAAAAATTATGCAGGCGTAGTTTTTGATTTCCTGCCTCAACCACACATTCCACATGCCTTGTGTCGCCCATTTCACAATAATCCGTAGACGAAATATCAGCCAGCGGTATTTTTGATACGGTAGCTACCCCATGATAGCCCTTTTGACCATGTACCGCCTGATGCACATATCCAAGTTCATTAAACGCGGCAGCCGGAAACAGGTCATTTTGGCATTTGATTTCCTGCAAACAAAGAACATCCACCTGATGTTCATTGAGAAAATCCTCAACCATGGAAATACGCAAGCGAACAGAATTAATATTCCAGGTGGCAATCTTGAAAGTCATAATAGTGTTGCTCTTTGATTTGATAATAGGCAGATGCGAACAGGTAACTTGGTTCGCAAAGGCCTTGCAAACAAGAGACGGAGCTGAATAAATTCAAATCATCACAGAAAATAGCAACAGCCAATCCATATGGCAGGATTAAATTCGACTAATTATCAAATCGGGCTTCTTTATCAGCCCTAATTTTATGATAATCAATTTTAAACAAACGCCTGGAAAGTTTTATGTTTTTTTCCACGTTAAAAATCATCACTGATGTGTCTTTTCCCTGATTATCAGTAATCGTCCATTGGCGCAGCTCGAATGTTTTGGGGTCAAACATCAGGGTAATTTTAGAATCGCCAAAAACCGACGTATTACCAAGTACCACAGTTGTCAGATCAACCTCATGTTTAACACTTTGGATTGATTTGTCCGTCACATCAATTTCATTGGCCAACAGCAGCCTAAGCGGTGTTTTGGATAGGGGAATAAAGTCCCAGGTCTTTAATTTTTTATTGTTTATAGCAATGGTTTTCCCGTCAGCAAAAACACTGATTGCCGAGGGCTTATCATAATCAAATCTAATTTTACCGGGGCGTTGCAAATAAAATTTACCGCCGGTTTGTTCGCCCCGGGGGCCAAATTGAACAAATTCCCCTTTGAGGCTTGGAACCCCCGAAAAGTGCTTACTGATGGCTTTTACGGTTTCAGCATCAGAAGGGCTTGCCGCCAAAACCTGCGTCGTGCCAGGCGCGACAACCAACATTCCCGAGACCATAATTGCTGAGGCGATTGTTTTTATTTTACTAAATTTACCTGCATGTCTTTGCATTGAAATATAATCCATTTGCTACCACCACCCAGTGTTTGGTTTTGTTCGAGAACTATGGCAGTTTATTGACCTCAGTTTATTCTGTATTCAATTTATATTTCTAAATTGTCTCATCTTCAGCCGGCACAAGAATTTCTCTCTTGCCCGCATGGTTGGCGCTACTGATAAGGCCTTCATCTTCCATACGCTCAATTAAAGAAGCCGCCCGGTTGTAACCAATCGACATTCGGCGTTGAATATAGGAGGTCGAGGCTTTACGATCCCGCAACACAATTGCAACCGCCTGATCATACGGATCATCTGAATCACCACCTGCTTCGCCTCCATATGACCCGCCGGAACCTTCTTCTTCCTCTTGTTCTTCGGTAATTGATTCCAGATATTGAGGAATGCCTTGAAGTTTTAAATGGCCGACAACATCTTCAACTTCCGCATCATCAACAAACGGACCATGCACACGTGAGATACGTCCACCACCGGCCATGTACAACATATCACCCATGCCGAGCAGCTGTTCTGCACCCATCTCACCAAGAATTGTTCTTGAATCAATTTTTGATGTAACCTGAAATGAAATTCTTGTCGGGAAGTTCGCCTTGATCGTGCCGGTAATCACATCAACCGATGGTCTTTGCGTTGCCATCACCACATGAATGCCCGCAGCACGCGCCATTTGAGCCAATCTTTGAACTGTGCCCTCAATATCTTTGCCAGCAACCATCATCAAATCGGCCATCTCGTCAATCACCACCACAATAAATGGCAATGGCTGCAAATCCAGCTCTTCACTTTCATAAACCGCCTCACCGGTGTCACGATCAAACCCGGTTTGAACGGTCCGGGTAATCACCTCGCCTTTTTTACGGGCCAGCTCAACACGGTTATTAAAGCCTTCAATATTTCGAACCCCGACTTTCGACATCTTCTTATAACGGTCTTCCATCTCGCGAACGGTCCACTTAAGCGCCACAACCGCTTTTTTCGGATCGGTAACCACCGGTGTCAGCAAATGCGGAATTCCATCATATACCGACAGTTCCAGCATTTTCGGATCAATCATGATCAGCTTACATTTTTCCGGTCCAAGCTTATAAAGCAACGAGAGAACCATCGTATTTATCGCAACTGATTTACCAGAACCGGTTGTACCGGCGACCAGCAAGTGGGGCATTTTTGCAAGATCAACGATTACCGCATCACCACCAATTGTTTTGCCCAGGCAAATAGCAAGTTTGGCCTTGCTGTTTTCAAAATCGCGGCTGGCCAGCAATTCGCGCAGATAAACAGTTTCGCGGTTTGAATTTGGCAATTCAATACCAATCGCATTGCGTCCGGGAATTACTGCCACGCGCGCCGCAATTGCGCTCATTGACCGGGCAATATCATCGGCAAGACCAATCACCCGCGAAGACTTGATACCCGGTGCCGGCTCCAGTTCATACAATGTCACAACCGGCCCCGGATGCACTTTAATGATCTCACCCTTAATACCGAAATCTTCCAGTACACCTTCGAGCAGGCGGGCATTTTGTTCCAGCGCGTCATCACTCAATAGCCGGTCTTTAGCAATCTGTTTGGGTTCAGCCAAAAGATGAATTGATGGTAATTCAAAACTGTCAGATGAAAGAAGCGATGCTTGCGCCTCTCGCACAATACGTCTGCCCTGCTTTGGTGTTGCGGCAGGCTGCATAACCCGACCAGAATTGATATCTAAATTCGCATGCGGTCGTTCAACTTCCGGCGCTGCCATTTCCTGCCAACCATCGTCTCCGGTTGTCACGCCGGCAGAATAGGCCCGATCATCAAATGCTGGTTCCATGCGCCGATCAAAATTATCGACCTCATACCCATCATCGGATTTGGACAAAAGATCTCTCCACGGAACTTTTGCACGCCCGGCATTGCGTGAACCGCCTGAATTTCCAAAAAATGCCTTTATGCTCAAACCCCAATGAATGAGCAGCCCAATTGGCGCCATAAGCGGGCCGGTAATCCAATGAAACAGTGTATCGCCATCATCGTCGAGATCATCATATTCTGCATTACTATTTCTTGACGCGCGTTTTTTGGCTGGTTTTTGAAGCTCAACCCGGCCAATCAGGCCTGATGCATGTGTCAACAGCCAGATACCGGGAATGGCAAACCCGATTGCCAGAACGGCAGATAATATTCCACTTGGATATTCACCTGTAATCAATTGTGGGATTTTAAGCACCAAATCCCCGATGACCCCGCCAAGGCCCACCGGCAATGGCCAGGTTTCAGGAACACTCAGACTGCCAAAAGCAGTTGCCAGAAAAACAACCGCTAAAACCCAATAGGCAGTTCTTCGGCGAATATTCATAATCGGGCGTGAAGAAAACATCAACCAGCCCCAAATAGCCGCCGGCACCAAAGCCAACACGCCGGAAAGCCCAAGGAATTGCATGGTCAAATCAGAAAAGCTGGCGCCCCAAAATCCAAGTGCATTTCGCGGCTCACCATGAGTTGCATAAGTCAGGCTTGGATCGTCAACCGACCACGTGGCAAGACTGGCCGCAGCAATCAATGTTGCCAAAAACAGAGCCAGCCCACACACAGCAATAACATTACGCTTGATCGCACCGGAAAAGGACGATTGTTCAAAATCAGAATCTAGCGACGCCATATTTCTTTCCGCACAGGTTTAACGGAAATCACTCCGTATAAATTTTTCAGGTGAGAAAGAATAGAATATTGATGGTTAAAGTCTGATTAACCATGGAAAAATATGGCGCTGATTTTGCGTTATTTTTAACCACGTCCGCCAAATATAGCGCTGCCAATCCGAACATGGCTCGCACCAAATTCTATGGCTGTCTGGAAATCCGCCGACATACCCATTGAGAGTTTTTCCACATTGGCTTTTTTGGCAAGCTCTGCCAGAAGTGCAAAATGCGGCCCCGAATTCTCATCAAACGGCGGAATGCACATCAGGCCGCAAATATTGAGGCCATGAATTTCAACGCAGCGCTGAACAAAGGCCACAGCATCGCCCGGTGCAATACCGGCCTTTTGCGGTTCTTCACCGGTATTAACCTGCACAAACAGTTGCATTTGTTTTTGTTGTGAAGTTATTTCCTTTGCTAGGGTTTTGGCAATTTTTTCCCGATCAACCGTATGAATTGCATCAAACACCGAAACCGCGTCTTTTGCCTTGTTGGATTGTAAGGGCCCGATTAAATGCAATTCAATATCTGTATATTTTTCTCTTAATATTGGCCATTTCGATTGAGCTTCCTGCACCCGGTTCTCGCCAAATACCCTTTGCCCGGCTTCAAGCGCCGGCTCAATTTCTTCCACGCTAAAGGTTTTAGAAACAGTGATCAGCTCAACATCACCACTTTGCCTTTTACTTTTTTGAACCGCATCAATGATTGATTGACGAATTTCGGTCAGGTTTTGTGATACCACGCTCATAATTTATCCTCGAAAGAGCCTCGACTGTTGACCCCATGCTTCATTTCTGTTGATTGTCACAAACAACATAAAAGAACAACCTCAAGAATATTCATATGACAAGTGAACGTTACAATCCGCGCGCTACCGAATCAAATTGGCAATCCCGGTGGGAAGTAGCCAAATTATTTGAAACCCCAATTACATCTGATAATTCGCGGGAAAAATATTACGTGCTGGAAATGTTTCCCTATCCTTCCGGGCGCATCCATATGGGCCACGTTCGAAACTACGCAATGGGCGATGTGATTGCCCGCTATAAACGGGCCAAGGGTTTTGAGGTTCTTCATCCTATGGGCTGGGATGCATTTGGCATGCCAGCAGAAAATGCAGCGATGCAAAATAATGCTCAGCCAAAAGACTGGACCTATGAAAATATCGGCGCCATGCGCCAGCAGCTGCAATCAATGGGTTTTTCGCTTGATTGGTCGCGTGAATTTGCCACCTGTGATGTGAATTATTACCATCAACAGCAAAAACTGTTTCTGGATTTTTACAAAAATGATCTGATTTACCGCAAACAATCAAAGGTCAACTGGGACCCGGTTGATCACACAGTCCTTGCCAATGAGCAGGTGATTGATGGCTGCGGTTGGCGTTCGGGTGCACCAGTTGAACAACGTGAATTAACTCAATGGTTTTTTAAAATCAGTGATTATAGCGAGGAATTGCTCAATTCACTCGATGATCTGGATCGCTGGCCAGACAAAGTACGGACCATGCAGCGAAACTGGATTGGTCGTTCTGAGGGTTTAAAGATTCGCTTTGAGTTTTCAGATACTGATCAAGCAACGCTTAAAAAGCTAAAGAGCGAGAATGACAAAACCTCAAGTACACTAGAGGTATTTACAACCCGGCCTGACACATTGTTTGGCGCAAGTTTCATGGCACTGTCTCCTGACCATGGATTGACATCATGGTTGGCCAAATCCAACCCGAAACTTCAGGATTATGTGAAAGAGTGCCACAAACTAGGTACCAGCCTGGCGGAAATTGAAACCGCTGAAAAAACCGGCTTTGACACGGGGTTGAGTGTGAAACACCCGTTTATTGATGGAAAAACCATTCCGGTCTATGTGGCTAATTTTGTACTGATGGATTATGGCACCGGTGCAATTTTTGGCTGTCCGGCGCATGACCAGCGCGATATGGATTTTGCCCGCAAATACGGTCTCGAAGTAACGCCTGTGGTTTTGCCACCGGACCGGCTGGAAGCTTCATTCTATCTACAGGACGAGGCCTATACCGGTGAGGGAAGTATTTTCAATTCAGATTTCCTCAATGGAAAATCCATAGAGGATGCAAAAAATACTGTTGCAGAAATGTTGGAAAGCCGATCTGTTGACGGAGAGCCACAAGCCGAACGTCAAATAAATTATCGGCTTCGCGATTGGGGCCTTTCCCGGCAGCGTTATTGGGGTGCGCCCATTCCATTCATCCATTGCGATGATTGCGGTATCGTACCTGTTCCCGAAAATGACTTACCGGTGATTTTACCTGACAATGTAAGCTTTGAGAAACCCGGTAATCCGCTGGATCATCATCCAACATGGTCAAATGTCGATTGCCCCACTTGCGGAAAAGCGGCACGACGTGAAACCGATACCATGGATACCTTTGTGGATTCCTCCTGGTATTTTGCTCGCTTCACTGATCCAACCGCCAAAACCCCGACAAACCGTGATCTGGTTGATCAGTGGTTGCCGGTTGATCAGTATATTGGCGGTATTGAGCATGCGATCCTGCATTTGCTCTATTCAAGATTTTTTACCAGAGCCATGAAAATTTGCGGCCATGTGGGCATAAAAGAACCAATCAAAGGCCTGTTTACCCAGGGAATGGTCGTACATGAAACCTATCGCAACGCCGATGGTGGATGGGTATCTCCAGCTGAAATTCGCATAGATGACATTGAAGGCAAAAGAACCGCAACGATGCTCGATACCAATGCCGAAGTGAAAATCGGCAATATCGAAAAAATGTCTAAATCAAAGCGCAATATTATCGACCCTAAAGAAATTCTGGAAACCTATGGTGCCGATACAGCTCGTTGGTTTGTACTGTCCGATTCCCCCCCCGAACGTGATGTAATCTGGAGCGAGGCCGGTGTTGAAGGTGCCCATCGTTTTGTTCAAAGGATTTGGCGTCTGGTCAATAATACCGCAGCGCTTGATGCGGAAAAATCTGCGGCTGATAAAGCCGAGCTTTCAAGCCAGGCTCTGGATGTATTGAAAGCCACTCACAAGGCACTTGCCAAAACAGACACCATGCTTGGCGATCTGCGGTTTAACAATGCAATTGCTCAGGTTCATTCAATCGTCAACACACTTGAACAGCATCTGCGCAAAATATCAGATAAAACCTCTGATAAATCCAATTTATTACAATGCGTAAAAATTGTGATTCAAATGTTTGCGCCCATGATGCCGCATTTAGCCGAGGAGTGCTGGCAAAAACTTGATAATGATCATATGGTCGCAACGGCCCTGTGGCCGGAAGCTGATCAGACGTTGATTGTAGAAAATGACATAACCCTACCGGTTCAAATTAACGGAAAGAAACGCGGTGAACTTACTATAAGCATAAACGCTGACAATGATGCGGTTAGTGAAGCAGTGTTGGCGCTCGATTTTGTACAATCAGCACTTTCTGGTAAAACACCTAAGAAGCTGATTGTGGTGCCCAAAAGGATTGTAAATGTCGTGGTTTGAAAGAGTACTTAAATCTTCATTGAATCTACCGGTTCTGGCCTTTGCCTTGCTGATGTTTTTTGGGCTGGTAATATCCGGCTGCACCATCCAGCCATTAGATGCACAAAAGCCAAATTCAGCCCTGTCGCCAGGCACGCTCTCCAATGTGGATATACTCGATGTCTCAAACCGGGTAGGCCAACAGGTTCGCAATAAGCTGATATTTGCACTCAATGGCGGCAAAGAGCCTATTGGCGCAACCTACAGCCTGAAAATTATCGCGGTCGCCAGCAAGGCTGCAATTTCTGTTGTCACCAGCACCAAAGCACCAACCGCTTCTCAGGTTACCGTTTCTGTGAGTTACACATTAAAGGAAAAGTCCAAGGGTGAAATAATTGCCACCGGTACCAGACAGGCAATCGCCTCTTATGATCGGACCAACCAAAGTTTCGCCAATCAACGTGCAGAACGCGATGCCGAAGATCGTGCTGCCAATGAAGTCGCAGAACAACTTCGGCTGCTGATTGCGGCAACTCTGGCAAACCAGTAAATTTCTTAGTTGGAACATTTTGAAAGTAGCAATTAATGGCGCAGCGAAAGGCTCATGAAGTTGACCGCTTTTTGCAAAAACCGGAACCACAGTTCAAAACCATACTGATCTATGGCCCGAATACCGGACTGGTTTCAGAACGCGCCAAAAAATTTGCCACAAGTTCTGGTGTAGACTTGGATGATCCTTTCAGCTTAATAAGAATGGATGCTGATTCCGCCGCCGGCAACCCCAATAAAATCGCTGAAGATGCCCACACGATTGGAATGTTTGGTGGATCACGGCTAATCTGGATTAGCGGGACAACCTTAAAAAATCTCGCAAAATCACTGGCTCCGGTTCTGACAACACCGCCTGAAGATGCATGGATTTTAATCGAAGCCGGAGATCTTAAAAAAACCTCGCCATTAAGAAAATCTGTCGAGCAATCGAAAACCGCTATCGCGCTTCCCTGCTATGCCGATGATGATCGCTCAATCAATCAACTGATTGACGAAGAAATTCAGCGCGCTGGACTTGGCATAGAACCGGCCGCGCGCGATTTATTAAAATCATTAATAGGTGCTGATCGGCGCGCATCCCGAAACGAAGTTGAAAAGCTTTGCCTCTACGCCCAAGGTGACGAGGTCATCACCGAGGTTCATGTGGAAGCAATTGTTGGTGACGCATCAGCTTTTGCCATTGATGAAGTTTTGGATGCTGCCAGCACTGGCGAAATAAATCTGGTTCAAAACACGCTTGCCAGATTGCTGGATACGGGCACCCACCCAAGTGTTATTGCCAATGCCGCGCAACGTCATTTTCAATCCCTGCACAAAGCGCGTTCAGAAATGGAAATCTCCCGACAAGGGGCGCAATCAGTAATTTCAAGAATGAGACCGCCATTAATGTTCCGGCGCAAAAACATGGTCACCAATGCCCTGAATATCTGGAATACAAAATCATTAATGACCGCACTTGAACGGCTGGATAAAGCCAGCTTTGAAACCAGAGCCAATGCGGAAATGGCAAGCGCAATTGTCGGAATGGCGCTTATGGCAATTTCAATTGATGCCAAACGACAAAGCGCCCGACGCTAAACATTCACTCCTTACCACCAAGTGGCTCAATTGAATGTTTCGAAATCAATGGCATTTGTGAAAATGTAAAGACCATTGATATTGGCATCATCCCCCATACTTTGAACGAGACCCAAAAATCAGTCGAAAAATTACGCCAGACAATTTCATTAATTACGGCCAGACACAAAAAGAATACACCCCAGCGAAATGTTAAAATTCGCCATCCCTCAGCATCCAGTTTAAACACACTGTCAAATACATATCCAAGCAGCGATTTACCAAAATACAAACCGCCCAATAATATGCTGCCAAACAGTACATTTACGATTGTTGGTTTCAATTTTATAAACAGGTCATCCTGCAGATAAAGCGTTAACCCACCAAAGACTAAAACAACGATCCCTGTCACCATTGGCATAATTGGCAATTTACCGGTTAGATAAAGCGATAGGCTTAATGACAGGGTTATTGCCACCATGAAAAATGCTGTTGCAATGAAAATAGGGCCGCCAAGTTCAGCTAGTGTCGGAAAGAATTCAGCCAGCTGCTCCCCTCGCGCATTGGTAAAAAAGAATATTACGAGCGGCCCAAGCTCCAATAGCAGTTTCAGCATGGGATTGATCTCTTTTCGCTTCGGATCATTAGGGTCGCGCTCTATCAGTGATGACATTTTGGGTCTCGTTTTTCGTTAGATATAATGGATCAGAACTTGGTTGTGTCTATAGATAGGTCATTTATGCAAAAACTCAATTCACTCATCGAGTCCCGCAATTGAACGGGCAAAATCACGCGCTTCAAATGGCTCAAGGTCTTCCACCTGCTCACCCACTCCAATGAAATAAACCGGCAATTTATATTTTGCCGATATAGCCACCAGAATGCCGCCCCGCGCCGATCCATCAAGTTTGGTCATGATCAATCCATTAACGCCTGCGACCCGCTGAAAAACTTCCACCTGATTAAGGGCGTTTTGGCCGGTGGTTGCATCAAGCGTCAGGAGAACAGTGTGCGGAGCCTCCGGGTCGTGTTTTTTGAAAACCCTGATTACTTTTTCCAACTCATCCATTAATTCCTGTTTATTTTGCAACCGCCCGGCCGTGTCCATAATCAGAATATCGCTTTGCTGCTCCTTGGCTTTTACCCAGGCATCATAGGCAAGTGCGGAGGAATCGCTGCCCAGCAAATTGGAAATTACCGGCGCACCGGTTCGCTCCCCCCATATTTCCAATTGCTCAATTGCGGCTGCGCGAAAAGTATCGCCCGCTGCCAGCATGGATGAAAATCCGGCATCCGCCAGTTTTTGAGATAGCTTGCCAATTGTCGTGGTTTTGCCAGATCCATTAACACCAACGACAAGGATCACATGCGGCTTGTGATCAAGATCGAGCTCCAATGGCATAGCAACAGGTGAGAGGGTTTTCTCAATCTCCTCCGCCATAATACCGCGCACTTCTTCATTGGTAACATCCTTGCCCATTCGCTGTTTTGCCAGCGAGTCTACAATGTTTAAGGTCGTCTCCATTCCAAGATCGGCCTGCAGAAGAATGTCTTCCAATTCTTCAATTGCCGCATCATCTAGCTTCTTCTTGGTGAAGATAGAAGCGATGTTACCGGTCAGTTGCGCAGACGAACGCGACAACCCTTTTGACAGGCGCTTGAACCATCCGGTTTTATTGTCGGGTTCTGCCGCGGGCTCTGGTACATCCAGCAAATCCTGTTTCGTCACGATATGCGATTGGGGTTCAGGAGTAGTATATTCAATCTCCTCCGAGGGTTCCCCCTCGGATGGAACATCAACGGCCGCTATTTCCTCTTTTGCTTCCTCGGGTATTTGATCGGGAGAGTTTTTTTCCGGCTCAATTTCTTCTTCTATTTCTAGATTTACAATGTCAGCAATTGGTGTTTCATCAACTGCCTCCATCTGTGGCTCCTCAGGAGCTGCCTCAACAACAGGCTCTACAATTTCAGGCTCGATATTTTCATCGGGCTTCAATGCAATCGGATCAGCAGTTTGTATTTCTGTTGTTTCGATAACCTCTTCGGCCATGCCTTTGTCTGGTTCATTCTGCTCAACAACAACTTCAGGCTCTTGTTCCGGAGCAACAATTGAAACCGGCATTTCGTCCGGCGCAGAATTATCAACCAGATCGACTGGCATCTCTTCCAACGGCTCATTTACTGGCTCAGCTTCCGGTTCCTTGCTTCTGCCAAAACTAAATATACGTTTTAGAAATCCCGGTTTTTTCAAAGCCCTACCCCTGCGCTTCCAACTTCTTCGAATACTACTGGCTTATCCGTTTCATCAATTTTGTTACAGTTTTCTGCGATTAGCGCATTACTGCTATGGCCAACAATCTTCACCTCAACAATCTCACCAACAGATCCCGCAACATTTTCGACCTGAATATATTGCTCGCTACGACCGCGCCCATCTGGTTCGATCAATATTTTTTGCTTTGTGCCAATCAAACTTTCAAGATGCCGGTTCAATTGAACAGCCGCTCTTTGCCGCAATATCTTAGCTCTTTGTTTAATCTTCTGTGACGAGACCTGGGGCATTTTTGCAGCCGGTGTTCCAGCCCTTATCGAATAGGGAAATGCATGGATAAATGTCAGCTCGCATTCGTCGATAATCTTCAGCGTATTATCAAACATCAATTCTGTTTCAGTTGGAAAACCTGCGATCAAATCTGCGCCAAAAACCATGTCCGGGCGCAGCGCTTTAACCGTGTGGCAGAACTCAATCGTATGCTCGCGCAAATGCCGACGCTTCATCCGCTTCAAAACCATATTGTCACCGGACTGAATTGAAAGATGCAGATGCGGCATTAATCGAGACTCACTGGAAATTGCTTCCATCAGTGGTTCGTCAACCTCAATCGAATCGATTGATGACAGTCTCAATCTTGGCAGCTCCGGCACCTGGCTCAATATGGTTTGAACAAGCCGCCCCAAAGATGGCGCGCCCGGCAGATCCCCCCCATAGGAAGTTGTATCAACACCGGTGATAACAATTTCATTATGACCGCTTCCGACCAGTCTTTGAATTTGAGCAACCACCTCACCCATCGGCACCGAACGTGAATTTCCACGACCAAACGGAATAATACAAAAAGTGCAACGATGGTCACATCCATTCTGCACCTGAACGAAGGCTCGTACCCGCCCGCCCATTCCCTCAATCATATGAAGGGCGGTTTCGCGCACGCTCATTATATCATTGACCCGCACCCGCTCCAGATCATTCACCCCGAAATCCGGCAAAGCCCGATAGCTGTGGGCGTGCAATTTATCCTCATTACCGATGATCAGATCAACCTCATCCATTTCGGCAAAGGTATCCGGTTCAGTTTGAGCCGCACACCCGGTGACAATTATCCGCGCATCTGGATTATCCTTTCGCACGCGTCTGATTTTTTGTTTGGCCTGGCGTACGGCTTCCGAAGTTACCGCGCAGGTGTTGATCAAAATCGCCCCACCAGCGAGATCACCCAGCCCGGCCTCATCAGCCTTTCGCTCCATCACTTCGCTCTCATAGGTATTTAACCGACAGCCAAATGTTATCGATTGAACGCGGCTAGCTTTTTCAACAATTTTGCTCATTGGTCATCCGACCCCTCGAACCAATTGCCGGTGAGTGGATCAAGCATCCCGGAAAATTCATATTCTACAGGCCCGCGCATTAAAATATTATTATCCTGCTTCCATTCGATTTCCAGATCACCGCCCGGCACGCTCACACAGACCTTACGGCCAGTGCGCTCTGTTCGTGATGCGCATACAGCCGCAGCGCAAGCAGCCGAGCCACAGGCCTTGGTTAGGCCCGCACCGCGCTCCCAGGTTCGAATGATCATCGACGATGGTGACGTAACATTGGCTAAAGAGATATTAGCCCGCTCAGGAAAGATCGGGTGATTTTCCAACATCGGGCCAAAGCGTCCCAAATCATAATTCCACACATCATCCTTCACCCAGAAAATCGCATGCGGGTTGCCAATATTGGCCACAGAGGGCGTGTGAAGGATCGGATCGTCGATCGGGCCTATTTGCAGTTCGATCGTTCTGGTATCGGCAAATTCCTCTTCCAACGGAATATCATTCCAGTCAAATTTGGGCATGCCCATATCAACTTCGATATCCAAATCACTGAAATAGTTTGCCCGAACAATGCCCCCGGCAATTTCAAAAATATAGGAACTGCCGCCAGATACCTTTTTAAGCCATGAGACAACGCATCTGGTGCCATTGCCACAGGCTTCGGCATCACTGCCATCAGAATTGAGGATATGAATCTTGGCGGATATATTCTGTTCTGCAGTTTTATGAACAGCCATGATCTGATCGAAAGATGTACGGCTGTCTGCCGCCAGATTAATCGCCACCTCAGGCGAAATTTTATCCGCACGCCCACGCATATCGACAACAATAATTTTGTTGCCGAGACCATTCATTTTCTGAAAACTAACAAGCTCATCATTGTGAGACACGAAATTCATCCATCGCTTCAAACTCGTATTTATCTATATGGATGAACTATGATCGATTTTCCAGCAGAAACAGAACGACAGGTTTCCATCGTTAATTTCGGACAAACTGAAAAAGGGAAAATTGACTGCAAATATTCCATCGGCATTTAGGCCTGGACTGCGTCATGTTTACATGGAAACAGTCAGGCTGCGATTGGAGCCTGACTTGCAAATTGATGAAATTAATTTGAGGGCGGAACCGGCCCGATGCGAATGCATCGCTCCCGCGAAGGCCGGGCACAGCTCAAGTTGCACGTTGAGCAACGCGAAGCGCAAAACTTGAGCCACTAGAAAAGCATCAAGTGGCCGTGAACGAAAGAAAATAGAGTATACCCGTCAAAGAC